>FZPS01000022.1_pt154 | contig 76199 bp, 61 predicted proteins | sample 1817821 | NCBI WGS metagenome assembly FZPS01 (sample SAMEA104158645, study PRJEB21678) | metagenome | place: Germany | collected 2015-04-21
GGCTGTAGAAAAACGGTTTATGTTAAAACCTGAAATTTTTAAAAAAATCCTTGTGAATTTAAAAATAAAATTTTACATTTGAAGCCAAATAAAAATCCAAGTTTTCATAAACAACCTTGTGAAACTTGACACCTGAAAATCGAAATTTTTCAAACCAATTTTTTCACTTGCGGATTTTAGGTGATATGAAAAGATGGGGAGAGTTTGAGAAAGCTAAAACAGCAGGCACTAAGATTCCATCTCTTAAAGATGCATTTATTAACAATAATGAACCAGAACATCGTGGATACGTTACATACTCTGAACCTAACGCCGGCAAAAATGTTGGTTTCCAGGCAGGAAAGCATGAGTGGTTCCCGTACCCATACAATGTTATATCAATCAACCCGAATCTGGAGCAGAATCCGGGGTGGTAAAATATCACATAACTAGATTATTAATAAATTAATTACAGACAAATGAAAAGAACAACGCACATTATTTTAATGTTACTGCTGGCATTTCCATTACTGATGAATGCTCAGGAGTTCCCGGAAGGGAGTTTCCCTAACGAGCACAATTTAGATGGGGTGCAATGGCCTCGTGTTGATGCAGAGGGGAATACCTATTTCAGGGTATATGCCCCTTTTGCCAAAGAGGTTGAGATAAGCTTCCGTGGCCCTATGACAAGGGAAGACGACGGATACTGGACTTATGTATCACCTGAGCCGGAAGCTGTAGGTTTTCACTATTATCAACTTGTTATTGACAGTGTATATGTAGCAGATCCCGCAACTAAGTCTTATTATGGAATGAGTAAATGGGTTAGCGCTATCGAAATCCCGGAAGGGCTGGAGTATGACAAGACACAGAATGTTCCTCACGGCGAGATTCGCCTGAAGAAATATTGGTCCGAAATGACTCAGGCATGGCGAAATTGCTATGTTTACACTCCGCCAATGTATGATGAGGATATAGACAGACACTATCCTGTACTCTATCTGCAACACGGTGGCGGTGAAGACGAAACCGGCTGGGTATTTCAGGGACGAATGGGAAACATTATGGACAACCTCATAGCCGAAGGCAAGGCTGTTCCTATGATTGTCGTTATGGATCGTGGCTATGCTTCAATTCCCGGAAGTGAAGCGACACCAAGATTCGACGATCCGAGGATGAATGCTTTCCTGGCAGGTGCAGAAGCGCCCACCGCTACTCCTCTTGCACCCAGGAGAGAAAGAGCTCCGATGCCATCGTTTATGCGCGGAATTTTCCCCGAATTGCTTGTGAAAGAGATTGTGCCTATGATAGATTCTTCGTTCCGAACAAAAACCGATCGTGAGAATCGCGCAATGGCAGGTTTATCAATGGGCGGCGGACACACTTTCCAGGTAGTAATGAACAACCTGGATAAGTTTGCCTATCTTGGCGGATTTAGCGGCGGTGCCGGTTCTGCAGAACATATCGATCAACTATACGACGGTATATTCACAAGACCTGAAGAATTTAATGAGACTATTAAACTTATGTTCCTCAGTATAGGAGCTGAGGAGCGTCCCGAAAGGGTAAGAGCTTTTGTAGAAGCATTACAGAATAATGGTCTGCAAAATGTAGTTTATTACGAATCACCGGAAACTGCACATGAATGGCTAACATGGAGGAGATCTCTGCGAGAATTTGCTCCACTCCTCTTCAAATAATGTTTTAGATTAATTCTTAATTGATTCTTATTTCCTCCTGTCAAACAGTTTGTCTGTTAGGTAGGAGGAAATTCTCATTTAATACATTATCGCAACCTCCAAAATATAATTTGTAGTTCTTTTTCGATTTTTTTTTAACTGAATTTGGCTAAAATCAATTTATTGATACTATATTTGCATAAATTGCGACATAAATAGAACACAATGTTACAAATCAAACAAAAATTATGATTATGAAAATTTTATTATTATTGCTGACATTAACCTTTATGGCATGTGGAAACGAACAGGCTAAGGAAGAGCCTGGTTTAAAAGATGCCTTGGAGGGTAAATTTGAGATTGGGGTAGCTCTCAATACGAGACAAGCTGCAGGAATGGACACTCTAGCTACTGAAATAGTGCAAAAGCATTTTAATGCTATAGTAGCTGAAAACGCCATGAAAAGCGGTGAGCTTTTGAATGAAGAGAGAGAGTATGACTTTACTCAGGCCGATGAGCTTGTACAGTTCGGGGTAGATAACGATATGAGCATTGTTGGGCACTGTCTGATTTGGCACTCACAACTTCCCCGCTGGTTCTGCGTCGACGAAAATGGAGAAAATGTGAGCCCAGAAGTACTGAAAGAGAGAATGAGGGATCATATATATACTGTTGTGGGGCGCTATAAAGGAGTAATAAAAGGCTGGGACGTGGTTAATGAGGCGATCCTTGAAGATGGTTCATACCGTAACAGCCAGTTTTATCAGATACTGGGAGAGGAGTTTATTCCACTTGCTTTCCAGTATGCACATGAAGCTGATCCGGATGCAGAACTATACTACAACGATTATAATGAGTGGTATCCCGGTAAGAGAGAAACTGTGTTGAGACTTATTGACACATTAAAAGTGCGTGGTTTACGTATAGATGGAATAGGAATGCAGGGACATATCGGAATGGACAGACCCACTTTAGAGGAGTATCAGGCAACCATAAATGATTATGCCAATGCAGGCGTTAAAGTTTTGGTTACTGAGCTGGATATGAGCGCACTCCCTGAGCCAAGACGTATAGGAGGTGCCGAGCTTACAGATCGTGAAGCATATAGAAGAGAGATTGACCCATATACCGAAGGATTACCTGAAGAGGTGTCACTGGAGTGGAACAACAGAATGATGGATTTCTTTAATCTTTTCCTTGAAAACAGCGATAATATAATCAGGGTAACAATGTGGGGAGTTACTGACGGCGACTCATGGAAGAACGGTTTTCCGGTAAGAGGCAGAACAGATTATCCTCTGCTTTTTGATCGTGATTATAATCCAAAACCTGTAGTTGATCAGTTAATTAGTGAACTGACCGAGCAGAAATAAAGATGGAAAAATAGAATCAAAGACGCAGGCAAGATGACCTGCGTCTTTTTTTGTTTCCAAAAAGAGCCAACTTTAAAATTCATTTATAAATTTATATCTTTGTGTTTTGATTATTTAAATTAATTTTTGTGGCTAATAAGTATAACCGGAATATCTTGGAAATGACAAAAGAAGGAAGTGTTTTATACCCTTACGTTTCGGTGGATTGTGTAGTGTTTGGCTTTGACGGAGAAACACTGAAGGTGCTATTGATCGAGAGAAAATTAATAACACCAACGAAGATTTAAGTGATAAGAAGTTGCCAGGAAGTATAATTTATGAAGATGAGGATTTAGATTCTGCAGCAATTCGCATACTTAATGAACTGACAGGGCTAAAGAACATATTCCTTAGTCAATTTCAAAGTTTTGGACATCCGGAAAGAGTAGATAATCCCAGAGATAAACAGTGGCTCGAAAGAACTACAAAAATGAAAATCGGAAGACTCGTAACAGTGGGCTATGTGGCTTTAATAAAGATTAGCAGAAAGATAAATTTTCAGTCTGAAAATACAACTGCAAGATGGTACGATGTCAAATCGCTCTCCTCAATGCAGCTTGCTTTTGATCATAATCAGATAGTTGATGCAACACTTGAATATATACGTAATAAAATTCAATATGAATCTTTTCCTCTATTTGAGCTGCTACTGTATATATTAATCGAAAAGTACCCCACATTTCAATGGAAAAGTATACCACTTACCAACAAGAATGGATAGCATCCGTTCATAAAAAATGATAAGTATGTATACAAAACAAGAAATTATTATCGGCAGCTATCGTGAGGGTAAAAGTCAGAGACAAATATCCCGAGATCTGCAAATTAGTCGAAAGACCATAAGGAAGTATCTTTGTGAGCACGAAGAAGCGTTACAATCGGCCGAGAGTGTACAAATAGCCCGGTCAGGCAATTTATCGAGTGAGCCCTGCTATAAAATGACTACTCCTCGCACAAAAATAAAACTAACCCGTGAGGTGGAGGCCGCTATAGACGAGTTACTTGAAAAGAATGAACAAAAGAAGCAGCAAGGACTAGGCAAGCAGATGCTCAAGAAGAAGGACATTCATGAAGTGCTTCAAGGGCAAGGGCACGAAATAAGTTACACTACGGTGTGTAATTACATCATGCAAAAAGAGAATCGACAAGGAAGGAAGCCTATATTCGTCAAGTATACCGGCCGGGAGAAACTTGCGAGTTTGACCGGGGTGAGATCAAACTCGAGATATCGGGAAAAAGGCGATCGTTCCGGCTTGCCGTATTTACCTCTGCATATAATAATTACCGGTATGCCTTCATCTACGAACGGCAGGATACGCTTGCTTTTATGGAATCCCATGTGCGGTTTTTTCAAATCATCGGAGGAGTTTACCATAAACCCATAACAATGAATACTATTCATCAGCAAATCACGGCATACAGTAAGGAGCTTCGATTGCCTGTTTTTCGGCGAGACTACAAGGAACTGGCCGAAGAAGCGGCCGGGGAGAGGCTTGATTATGAGGCGTACCCGGTAAAGCTCATGGAGCGGGAATATAATCTCCGGCTGGAAAATCGGAAAAAGGCACAGATACGAACTGCCCGGTTCCCCTCCAAGAGGTATCTTTCCGAGCTTGAGCGCAGTCAATTACCGCCGGCTGCTCAGGAGAAACTACCGATCCTGGAGAGATTGGATTTTATAGCCTCTGCCCAAAACGTGATACTCACCGGCAACCCCGGTACCGGTAAAACCCATATCGCGATAGGACTGGGACTGAAAGCCTGCATGCAGGGATATAAAGTGTTCTTCACCACTGTTCACCGGTTGTTGACACAGCTGCGCGAATCCCACGCCGAGCGAACCTTAAGGCAGGTAGAAGCGCAATTTGAAAAATATGACCCGGTCATATGCGATAAATTTGGTTATGTCTCCTTCGATAAACAAGGTGCCGAGTTGCTCTTCAATCACATCTCTTTAAGAACAGGCAGAAAATCAACCATCATTACCACAAACCTAGGTTTCGACCGCTGGGAAGAGATCTTCGGCGATCCCGTATTGACAGCGGCTCTGGTAGACAGATTAACCCATAAGGCTTATCTGATAGATATGAACGGAGAATCATACAGACTGAAAGAAACCAGACAAATGATGGGTGAAAAATTCAACCCCATGTTCAAAGTTAGCTATTCTACTTCAAATATCAATTCATTTGGCGGAATAAATTTTGCAGACTCACTTATCGGGAACGCCTCGGTTTACAAAACAATCGATCAAATGCTTGGTAATCGCCATGTTAAAGCGCAATACACTTATAGTGATCTTTTTCGTTCGTATTTTTTACTGACGCTTTGCGGCGGAGAATGTGCGGAGGGCAGCTTAAATTATCAGGAGTTGATATTTTCTGCACCTGATTGTCGTCCTGAGAAAGTAAAAAGAGTCGGTTACTCCATCCAGTCTCAACCATAAATATAATGTCTTGCGCTTGACCCTTAACGACAGCCACGTAGTGAACTTCACCAAAAGTAACAGCGTCAAGAGGGGCTCCAGCGTAGTCTGCATCAGACATCCATCTGTCCTCATTCAGTTTTCCGGCTATTGTTTTAACCGATCTGCTCTGTTTGTATTTGAATAGAAGTCCTTCAGGTACAAGACTGTCTGTGCCTAAAAATAAACTTTCATGTCAGAAAGTTCACCCGGGAAATTCCCATTAACTATAAATGTCTGATCGATGATACCTCTCGTGGGAATAATTCCATCTACTGAGACAGGTTTTCTTGAATCATACTTATTTACAATTGCAGGTACCTTTTCGATTATCACCTCCTCACTACATGCAACCAGAAAAAGCAGCAAGAATATGTTTATTAAAGTTTTGTGAATTTTACACATTTTGATATTTTGTTATGTTAGTACTTGATTTATTTTGTTTGAATTATATATGAAATGCTCCATTATAAACAGGAGCCATAACTAAAAAAATGTTTAAGGATTTTAGGTCATAGGCATATTTTTTATATTATTAATACTCAGTTGTTGTATTCGTGATTCGGTTAACCAACCAAAAGAGTTTGATTGTCTAATTTGAATTCACATAAAACGTCTTGTTTGTTAAGTTATGTTTCCATAGATTCACTATTATTGTATAATCATGGCTCTCATGTCGGGGTTTTATTTAAAGCACCTCCCTGGTTTTATATCATGTCAATGCAATCGTGTTTAATTAAAGCAAATAAAAACAAATATTTGTTTTTGGTTCTGGGCTGCAAGTATAGATATTTACGAAAAAAAGGAATCCTTAAAATAGATAAGAAATTCCTTTTTATAGATAAAACGACTGGGGTATTATATTTTTGAGGGGGGAGTTCCGAAATAAGTCTTAAACGCAGCACTAAAGTATTTCGCACTGGAATAGCCACACATCTCACTAACCTCTGTGATTGAGTACTTTCCTGTCTTAATAAGTTTTAAGGCGTGATTAAGTCTTATGTTTTTTATAAAGCAGGGAGGGACTTACATTCATTTCAGAGGCAAAAGTATCTTTATTGAATCCTGAATTGTCCATATTAGCTTGTACTACACTTACAGCATTTTTAACAAACTGATCATCCAGTTCGTTAAGGTAGATTGGTTCATTCTCCGGTTCATCAACATCAACCAGTTGCATAGCCTTATCTCTAATAATCTTTCGGTTTTGGATGATATTAGATATTCTTTGATGCAGCAGCGTTATGTCGAACGGTTTTGTCAGATAATCGTCCGCACCCAAGCCTAGACCATGCAGTTTTTCAGTTTTTTCATCTAATGTGGTTAACAGGATGACAGGTATATGAGCAGTTTCGTAGGTCGACTTAATCAATCTGCATAGTTCAAAACCGTCCATATTTGGCATAATTACGTCGGGAATGATTAAATCCGGCAGGTTTTCCTGAATCATATCCCATGCAATCTTTCCATCTTTTGCAACTTCTATTTTGTGTTTTTTCCGTAGAGACCGTTGCAGAAAATCTGTCAACGCCTCATTATCCTCCACTATAAGCAGGTAATCTTTTTGTCCGTTATCATCACTTTGTCCGTTCTCACCCTCCTCAGTAGTGGTTTCATCAATTGAGTTAGGCAGTGAATAGTGCTTGTCGTCGCTCCTACCATTAAGTGTCAGAGAGGGGGATTTTACTGATACCTCTTTAAATGGTATTGTGATACGGAAAAGCGAACCCTCTTTCTCCTTGCTCTCAAGAGTAATTTGTCCCTCATGCATCGTCACATATTTTTTCACCAAAATTAGTCCGATTCCCGAACTTACAAGGGTTGAATTGACAACGTTGTCTCCTCGGTAAAACTCTCTGAACAGCTTTTTCTGTGCATCTTCCGAGATGCCGAGGCCATAATCCTTAACTTCAAGGGTCCATTTATCTGTTTCACAGGAAAGATTAACTTCAACCACACTATCCGGATATGAGTATTTAATGGCGTTTGAAAGCAGATTGTCAACCACTTTTCCAATTTTCAGCTCATCCAGAGCTGTTAAGTAGGATTCTCTGTTCGAGCGGAACCGAATCTCTATTTTATGTTTAGATGCTGATGCTTTGTACATTAAGACTCGCTGTTCAATAACTTTCACCACATCGGTCATCATTAAAAATATCTGCTCTTTTCCAATATCTACTTTCTGGAAATCCAGTAATTGATTTGTTACTGATGACAGGTGTTCAGATTGCTCAGAGGCAAGCCTTAGGTAGTAGCGATCCTCTTCTGAGAGGTTTTCCTCTCTGTTCAGCTCTTCTATAGGAGCATTAATTAAGGTTAGGGAGTTACATATATCGTGAGCCATATTGGTGAAAGAGCGGATTTTATCTTCTGCATGATGCTGTCTTAACCGGTTAATATAGAATCTGAGGATAAGTACAAAAATTGATGCAGCAATAATAAATATCAGAAGACGAAACCATACCGATCCCCACCAGGGAGCAGTAATGCTTATAAGAAGAGATCGCTCCTGTATTAAATTTCGCAGAGAATTGTCGTACATCCTTATCTTGAGTGAGTAATCACCGGGAGGCATGCTGGCATATGTAATTGAACGTGCTTCGGAAGGAAGGGTCCAATCTCCGTCTATTCCCTCCATCATCCAGACAAATCTTGAAGAGATTGTGTTAGTGGCGATAGGCAGAATCTCTAGAGTAAGTGTGTTCTGATCATATTTAAGGGATATTCTCTCCAATTCATCAACGGGTGTTGTGAGTGAGAAGTCGGTAATATCCCTTACCGAACTGCCGGAGATAATAATATCCTGAAAAAATATTCTACCTGATAAGTTGGGAAAAAGAACTGCATCCGGCTCAAACATTAATGCACCTCTACTGGTTCCCCATATCAGTTGACTGTTGGAAAGTTTATATACCGCATTTTGATTAAACGACACATTAAAAGAGGGTAGGAGGGAGGAGAATGTTTCTATACTCTTCTCCTCGGTATCAAATTTGCAAAGTCCAGATTCTGTACCAAGCTTGAGTAGTGAGCAATCTCAGAACCCCTGTTTCCATCAATGATATAAACTCCCGAGGAGTATGTTCCTGCCCAAATATTTCCATCAAGGTCCTCACACAGCGATAGGAATACCATGGGCTGCTCCTGATAGTCTTTGTAATAATTTCGCCAAATATCTTTCTCAACGTCCCAGCTGCTTACTCCGTTATTTGTAGCAAACCATATATTTCCTTTACTATCCTCCATAACCTTATTTACATTATCGTTACTCAGAGAGTTTGAGTTATTAATTTGGTGTGTAATCAGAGTTCCTTCAGCCGATTCCTGGTCAAAGTAGGATAATCTGCCGCTATAGGTAGCGATCCAGACACGTTTGTATTTATCAACAAAAATATCGTAAACTCCGTTACCTTTCAGAGAGAGCGGATTATCGTTGTTCTCTTTATAAATATTTAACACCTCTTCGCCCTTGCTATCCATTTTCCAAACACCCTGTCCGTCTATTCCAACCAGAATAGTGGAGTCTGTATTTGCCTCCATAGCATAAATAGGTTGATTAGGAACAATACTTATAGGCGATTTTATAAGACTGTTTTTTGAAATATCATACAGATAGAGACCATCTGAACTTGTACCCACCCAAAAGATTTTTTCAGGTTCACTGTAATATAGCTTTGTTACCTTTAGCTCGTTATGGACACTGTATGGGTGGAGTTGCTTTTCAGAAAGCAACTCGCTGTTAAACGTCCAGAAACCGTTATTGGTTGCCAGTAACAGATTCTGGCTATCGATCCAGATAAAATCATGTACATCTGAAAACTTTTCCTCACTCAACTTTATCAGCTCACTCTCCATAAACCTATACAAACCGCTGGAAGCGGCAATAAAGATTGCACCATTTTGATCAACCGCTATTCTGTTAAGTACCAGATGTGTATCTTTAAGCGGCTTTCGAGCGTCTATTAAGAGATCAAATCGGTCATAGACATCATTATATAAAAATATCTGACCGTTGTTGGTATATGCCAGAAGCGAATCATTGTCGTACAGGAGTTTTGTATGAATAATATCAGCTGTTTCGTAAGGCAACTGATATAGGTGGTAGTTATTATTGGTTAGCCTCAAAATACCGGTCTTCGAGGATGCCCAGATAAAACCATTTCTATCTTGACAAACCGAAGCTACTTCTCTCATGTTAATACCGTGAATGGTGTTAATGTTATAAAATTTAACATTAGAAGAGAAACAAAGAGAGAAAAAAGAAGTAAAACCGGTATTGTGAATCTAACCTTCATCAGTAAAAGTAACTACACTTCTATGTTTTATATGTCAATTATATAGTCTGCTAATTTATAATTTCTACGTTTATATTTAACAATGATCAAGTCTAATAAGTTGTAATTCCTCTGTTCTCGATCCTGAAATAATCGAAAGAGACATCAAAAGGGGTATCGGGCTTAGTGGTATCAGAATCAAACCAGAATGTACTGGTCATGCTCTGCGTAATTATACCATCACACGCAATAAGACCCACCTTTATATCCCTCAGTGTGGTCTCCCCGCTACCAAGCTCTCTGTACTCCTTACCGTCTAGTGAAAAGCTTGCGCTGTACTTCGCTCCCTCTTTTGTAAGCCTGAGATAGAGGTGCCGATCCTCTGTAATCATCTCGTTCAGGTCGAAAGATGCAACAGATCTTGCAATATCATTCTCTTCCACAAGCAGCTCGATTGTCCCCGGTAGCGGTCCGCTCTGGCGACTGGTCTTAGTGACAGCACGCAGCATAAGTTTAACAAAATTGTGATCATCCTGCCATACAATGATACCTGCATTTTCAGGTTGTGAAGGTGCTCTTGAACCAATCAGCTTAGTCTCGATGGTCCAATCGTTATTTGCACTCTGCAGGAGAATGTTACGTGCATTATTACTTTTCTCTGAAACATCTCCCTCTTCTGTTCTTATGGTCAATGAGCCGGGGTTGGAAGTCAAAGAGTGATTTTCACTGTTTTCTCTGATCCACTCCCATTGCGATCCTATTTGTGAATCGTTAAATTCATCGCTTACAGAGCTGTTATCGAAATTGAGATAATAACTGTTCTCTTCATTTGTGTTGTAATCGACAAACCTCACTACTGCCGTTCCGGGAATAGATGTGGCCTGTTCAACCTCCACAACAGTTGTTTCACTTACTGCCTCTGCATTCACCAAAGGTATATCGGATTGTTCATCCAGCAGAAAGCTGTAAGCTTTTACTTCCGGGTCAAAAGTTTCAACGGGGCTTCCGTTCACCTCAATTGAAGCAGGTGAAAGATCCGGAACCACTTTAATAGGGAAACTGTCTGACAAGGTGGTTCCTTTATAAGTTACATATGCAGTAATGGATGCTAAGCCCGGTTTAAGAGCCGTAACTTTTCCACTTTCGTCTACATTAATAACTTCGGGATTATTACTTTTATAAACCACTTCTGTCTTCTCAACAGGAATAAATCTGTCATCTAACAGTGTTGCCGATAAACTGGTTTGTGTTGTTTCTCCCGTCTGCAGGATTATATTATCCGACTCAGCCACAACCGTCTTCAATACCTCTTTAAACTGACCACTCATTACCGCTTCAACAGTTCCTTTGATATCTTTTGATGAGGCACCGACCTCGAATGTGTACACACCCTGGTCGAAAGTTATTTTGCTCTCATTCTCGTCCCAATACCAAAGATCGGAGCAATCGATATCTATGGAGACATTTTTAGTCTGACCGGCAGGAATAGTTACCCTTTTGAACCCTTTTAGTCTTTTAAACGGTCTGCCAAGAGATTCAGCATCCTCTGTTTTGAGATATACCTGCACAATCTCATCCCCATCCATCTCACCGCTATTTGTTACATCAACATTTATAGTTATATGATCATACGGGGTTATATCTCTCTTACTGATGGTTATATCACCATAGTCGAAAGTGGTGTAGGAGAGCCCATATCCAAACTCATAAGATACATCTTTGTCGAAATACCAATATGTTCTTCCGTTTCTTGTTTCATCACCTCTGAGTCTATAGTCTCCAAACTCCGGAAGATCATTTACCGAGCGGTACCAGGTTACACTGGTCTTACCTCCCGGATTAACCTCTCCAAAGAGAATTTTAGCCATGGCCGTACCTTGTGCCTGTCCATTATACCCTGTATAAATTATTCCGGGTATATTCTCATTATGTTTGATATCTTCAACTTCTACCATACCCATTGTTTGCATAACAACAATAGTGTTTGGGTTTACGGCAGCAACCGATTGAATAAGATGCATTTGGTTACCAGGGAGTGACAGCGAGAATCGGTCTGACTCCTCTCGTCCGGTATTTTGATCTGTTCCTACAAAGATCAGAGCTACATCTGCAGAGGCAATCCTGCTGAGTGTTTCCGCATCAAGCGATTCAGCTTGTGGCTCACGATATACGAAATATAGGTCGTGGGGACCAGTTATACCAAGTGTGTTTACCTTAACCGGTATGGTAACAGCACCTCTTCCGAAGGGGCGGGATTCGCTTCTGCTTTCGATGATCTGTGAAGCAATTACATTACCGGTTGGAGCATCCACTCTTACCTCAAGTGTACCCCCTTCTTGCATAACGCTCAGTCGCAGGATCAGCGAATCCAGATTATTCATATCGATATTATGATATGCAGTCCAGTCGCCATCTTTAATACCCTGCAGTGTAAGATTCCCGAACCGCTCATTAGTAATAATGCCGGAAGCAGCATCATCAAATTCGGTTGCATTGTACTCTCTTCTGTCGCCGTTTTCTTTTAAAGCTGTAAAGCTGCGCAATACAAAGAAGTCGGTTTTAGATCTGGTATCACCTCCTTCAGCGTGAAATACCTCAATTGGCAGATTATGCTTCTCAATATAATTACGTAGTCCTTTCAGATGAGATATGCTGTAGTGTGCTTCTATAGGACCTGAATAATCACCCAGTTCAACCCTGTCGGCTTGCGGTCCCAGTACAGCAATAGTGCTGATATTCTCCGCACAGAGCGGAAGAGCTTTGCTGTTTCCGTTTTTCACCACTTCATTCTTCAGCAGTACGGGCGTTTTAGTAGCCATTTCCACTGCAAGATCATTATGTGCCGGGTCGTTGATAATATCCTCCCTTAGTCTGGAGTAGGGTACGATGGAGGGAGGATCAAACTCACCCAACCGCATACGGATAGTCATCATATTTATTAATGCCCTGTCAATATCTGCCATTGTAATGAGACCTCGCTCCACTGCTTCCAGTGCATTGCTCTGGTATTCTCCTCCACAATCTATATCTACTCCTGCCTTCAGACCCGCAGCAGTAGCCTCAACGCCATCCTTAAGGAAGTGATGACCCTGGTATATGTCGCCGATAGCACCGCAGTCACCTGTAACATATCCCTTCATTCCGTACGTTTTCCTGGCGATAGAGTCTACAAGGAATTTACTTGCAGAGACAGGGATACCGTTCACAGCATTATAGGCTGTCATTATAGAGGGAAGATCATCTTTTTCTATTAAAGATTTATATGGACTTAGATAAAATTCACGCATATCTCGTTCATCCAGCTCTGAGTTGCCGGTATGGCGATTATATTCGGTGTTATTTGCTATGTAATGCTTACCTGTCGGCACCGATTTAAGGTACCTTGCATCATCACCCATCATTCCCCTTACAAATCCGCTTGCCAGTTCCGAGACCAGAAAGGGATCCTCGCTGTAACTTTCGGCAGTACGCCCCCAGCGAGGATCTCTTGCAGGTTCAATTACGGGCGACCAATATGTTAAGGTAAAAATTCTTTCGTTGTTAAAACCTCTTGCCTCATCAGCAATAACAGAGGCCTCTTTCCTGATAAGTTCAGGATCCCACGAACTCCCCACAGCAATACTGTTTGGGAAAGAGGTAGCGGTCATCCCTGCATTATCGTTTCTGCCCACTATTCCGTGCAGAGCTTCACCCCACACATCATACTTATTTATACCAAGTCGTGGTATTGGATACATTGTGTTCCCCAGCAGGGTCTGTTTTTCTTCCGGAGTCAGTCTGGATACAAGGTCCGCAGCTCTCTCTTCAAAAGAGTAGGAGGTGTTTAAGTAAAGCGGCTCTTCGTTTCTTAATTCGCAGGAATTTTGTGCTTGCAAATTAATTGTAAATAGAGTAAGCAACAATGTGCTAAATAATATTTTTATTCTGTTCATCTCTCCTCTTGTTTTTTTAATTGATTACTGCTACAAATCCGCCGCGAGGCAGGCAATCCACCTCAATAGTGGAAGGAAAATCAGATAGATCCGATTTTTCTTCAATTGTGAAGCTTCTCTCTTCTGCACCGTCTTTAAAAAATGTAATAGACTCTTTTTCACCTGTGAGCTCATCTATTTGAAACGAAAGCGTCATAGGCTCATCTGTACCGTTGATGCCCGCAACATACCAGGTATCATTTTTAAGTCGAGCCAGCACCACCGATTCACCCGGATAGCCAGCCAGTAATTTTATGTCGTCCCACGCTGTTGGCAATGTAGAGAGGAAATCTCTTACCGGTTCCGGTAGTGCTCGATAGGATTCCGGACGATCAGGCATATGCTGCAGAGCCGATTCAAATAGAACCGTCAGCGCCAGCTCATGTCCATGTGATGTGATATGGGGATGCTGTGAATCGCTGAAAGTGCCCGGGGTATAATCCATAGGCCCCACAACGTTTCTGGTAAAGGGGAGTGTTGCGTTGTGCTTGGCAGCCCTTTCAGTCAGAAGTGGAGTATTGTTGTACCACTCTGCTCCATAAACCGCCTCCATGGTCATCATATGAGGATATGTTCTCTGCCATCCTCTTGGCAATGTTGAACCATGAAAATTAATCAGCAACTTATGATCTATAGCATCTTCGAGCAAATCAATATAATAATTCATCTCCTCATAACCGTCACCATTAAAGAAGTCTACTTTAATACCGGAAACGCCCATATCATTTAGTTTCCGATACTCATTTATCCTATCCTCCTTAGCATTTAGAACATATAACGGCCCCGGAGCCCCTTCACCGTTCCAGCTGGTGGATGAGTTGTACCATAGAAGGGTTTTGATACCCTTCTCTTTAGCGTATTGTATTGCATCCTTCACATCGCCTCCGTTACCCATTTCGTTCCATTTCCAGTCGATCAGGTTATAGGGCCAGTTCATCTCCTCGGCTAAATCGATATACTTCTTAACAATTTGATAATCATTAGATCCGTTATTATAAGCCCAATATATCCACGAAACCGGTCCCGGTTTTATCCAGTCGGTATCGCTCACTACCGAAGGTTCTGAAACATCAGTAACAAGAGTTGATTCCACAATATCAGCCAGACTGCCAATAATAATTACTCTCCAGGGAGATTCCCATGTTCCCGAAAAGGGGAGTGCGTTATCAGCTAAATGTACACGATACATTGTGTGATCATCAGTATTCATCAGCTGCGAACCAGACTGGTTGCGTTGAATATTTGCCTCAGTAATAAGTGCAAAAATAGAGTCCTGCGGCTCTAACAACGCTGGATAGGTCCAATGGAAGTTCCCTCTGTTACGATTCGATTCCCGATCAGGCAACCCGCTGCGTGTAAGCGAATAGAATCCCTCGTAATCTATACGATAGGGCTGAATCCATCGGTTCACACCCTCAGCAATCGGAAAGACAGTTCCCTCCTCTGTTATTTGCTCTCCGTCAGCCACGCTGCTGAAACGATATCGAAAAGCTACACCATCATCATAGGTTCGTATAATTAAATCTATCGTTTCATTATTTTGATTTTCGAAGCTATATACTTTTTCAACAGCATGATTGATGCAATTAGCTCTCTTTCCTGTAATCATAGTATACTCGTCAACGATTTCCACCGCAGGTGAGATAAATACAAGCCTCAAGCTGTCAGTCAGGTTTTGTTCCGTTGTTTTAAAACCTGTAAGTAGGTTGTCAAAAAGCAAATGAACTTTATCACTCTCTTTATAAGAAATTGATAAGGAGGGCTGTCCGAAAGAATTTTCCTCTGCGACATTAACCTCAACCATAATCTTTCCATTTGGAGAAATATGTTGAGGTTTCTCGTTAGTGCAGGAAGTTAAGAAAGCAACAAACAATAAGGAATAAAAAACTTGTCGCATAGTAACTCTTATAATAAATTAGTTTACATCTATTTATTAATGAATAAAACTCAATTCCTATTTTACTTGTTCAGAATTGAAAGCATCTGTTCCGCATAACGTTCACCCAGCATTTTATATCCTCTTCTTGAGAAATGGAGTCGATCCCGTCCCGCTTCACAATCTGCAGAAGAGATAACATAGCTGTTAGGTATAACCTCCGGCAGTGTTTGGATGATCTCATTCATTGATGCGCAAACACCGTTCTGATTAGCATGAACAACTTCGCCGACAAGCAGTGGTATAGAGTTGGGAGCCAGTCCTATATCCTCAAGCAGTGAGTCATATACTTTTTTAACCTTCAGAGGCCACTCCTCATCTCCGGTGTTTGATTCGCCCTGATGCAACAAAATTCCCTTAATAACGGCTCCATCTTCCTGAGCTATACGAGCCATCTCCACCAGACGTTTATATGGGTCGCCATCATACTCAGCCACCATATTTTTCAGCCAGTCTGCCTCGCCCTTAACATATTCCTGAAAATTGTCTTTGTCGAAAAGCTCAATTTTGCAGCCGCCAACAGCTACATTAATTACACCCACCCCGATGTTAGAGGGTAGGGCATCAACCATAGCGCGTCCGAAAAAGTCAGCCGGTCCTATACCTGTGTAGCAACGTACAAGGGGCGGAGTGGCTTTATACCACTCCCCTTTTACTCGCCCCAGATTGGGGCAGTCAACTGCTTGTAATACTCTGAATCGGCTATCTACATCCGGCTCAAATTCTGGATTAACACGTACATGACCCTCCATGTTTGATTGCCCCAGGCAGAGATATACATGCATCTCCTCCGGCTCTTTTTCAAACTTAACCTGGTATGTTTTAACTACTCCGTCGTAGTCAAAAGCAATTTTCGCAACACCTGTTGGCGAGTCAGCCTGTGTAATGCTTATCTTTACTTTATCATTATCAGATGAAGCAGTTACTGTTGGTGCAACAGTTGCACTATACGGCAGACTGTATGTAGTTTCGTACAGGTCATATTCGGTAATTCCATTAGCATTTGTAGATCTTACTGGTGTTTCAGGCAACACTAACTCTTCTCCGTCTACAGAGATTGAGATTGTGGGAACCACCCGAGGAGCAATTTCAATCTTGTTTGAGCTAAATCCGAGTCCAATCAGATCGAAAAGCTCAGTTGATTTTGCACCTTCTGCAACTAAAAATATTGCATGCTTCTTATCGAGGTGATCAACAAATTCAGATACATCGATGGTAAACTGTGTACGCTCCTCTGCCGAGTTTGCAGGTACAACAACTTCACCTATTTTAGTTCCGTTCCAAGTTTCATTATCCCATGGACCGTCGAGCCATACGTTAACCTTGAACGACTCAGATGTTTTTGGTGTCAGGAATAGATTAAATGCTGTCTGGTTTCCCTCTTTTGTTCCTTCAAAAGCCTTTATTCCTTTAGTATCTTTATCGAGTCCGCCAAAACCAAAGTACTTATATCCTATTATATTGCCATCCTTTACAGGACCAACTGTCATATGATTGTCCCAAATATCCCACGAATCTTGTTGGAGACCGATATCTGAGAGATAGCATGCATAACCGGCAGAGTAGTATTTATAAGGATCGAGTCCGAAGATATGAAAACCTTCTGAAGTGACTTCCGCTCCGGTATACTCCATTCCATTGTTGTCTTTCGCAGTCCAAACATTATCTTCTGCGTATGGGTCATAACCTGTTATGGTTACCGTTCCCCCTTCAGCAACAGGTTTTTCATCCCACTCTACTTTGATAGGAGCAACCATAGGCTGACGCGCGAAGCCGAAACCCCTTGGAGGTCTGTGGTAAAATACGTACCATTGATCGTTAATTAACTCTATACTGCCATGTGTGTTATGACCGCCATTGGTTGTTTCAAGAGATGAACCATCTTTGTTTACAACCGGAGCACGTGAATCTACAAGTACACCGCCACTTCTCCAGGGACCTAAGGGTGAGTCGCTTACCGCATAGCGTAGCGTAGAGTTTGAACTGCCGATACCATAATCAGGTCCTGAATATCCACTGAAAACCGTAACATATTTGTTCCCTACCTTACGAATAGAGGAGGCTTCGAAAAAATTAAATGTAGTCAGATCCTCATCAGGATAAATTTGCGGATATTCTGTTCCCTCAGGATCGCGAAGTTCACCATATCTTGAACTGGCAGGAATAAAGTAGGGAATTATTTCTGTTCCCGGTCTTACTGAATACATTGTGTTCTGGTCCAGTTCAGCTGCCAATGATCTTTGAAAACCCCAGTATCCGTATGCTCTAAAGCCAATCTCATAATCGGGGTCGGCAGGATCGGTTATATATTCTATATAAATTGCAGGGTCAAAACCAAGTATACTGCCTTCTACTGTATTTCTTCCATCCTCAGTGAGGTTAATAGGAGTAAACGGTCCGTCGGGGCGGCTCCCTTTGGCTACCATAGCTTCTCTGCCGGGACCGCGGCTATGTGGATATAGGTAGTATTCCTTTGTTCCATCCTTTCTTATAACCTCTACCAGATCAGGAGCGTACATAACGTCCCACTGATTATCAACATAATAGGTGAATATCGGACCTTCGTCGCGCCACTGGCTGAGGTCTTCCACAGGTGCTGACCACATTCTGATGTCAGGACCGCAGTAGCTGGTATATCTTAAATCGTGTGATCCAATGATGTAAGCACGATATTTACCCGGATTATCCGGATCCTCAAAAACGCGGGGTTCTCCATCCGGTAAATGTTCCCAGAGGGGTAGATAAGGGTTACCTGCTCCATAGTGAACAAATTTCTGTTGTGAGTCACTCTGAATTGAAGATTTGTTTTGTCCCAATCCTACTGATGCGTAAAATAGAAACATAGCGATACAAATTAAAAAAATCTTCTCGCTTCTTGATAAAGATAGTAAATTAGTCATCTATAAGTTTTTTAAGTTTATATTATTTCTCTACCGGAAAAATTATTCTGTAATTACCGCTAAGATGCATATATGCAAACAGTTGTAGAAGTCCGTCGTAATATGCATCGAAGTAGCCGTCTTCATAAGGCTCATGTCTGCTGTTCCAGAAATGATCCACAAACTCTTTACTCTTTTCGTGTGAGCAAACAAGTGAGACCGCAGCTGAACTTGCCACCAGTCCCAGTGAATGGCGCAACTCCCTGTATCCGCCGGCACCCAGAATTTCTGTCACATCAGTGCCGTCCACATTGTACTGATCCACAAAACTCTCCACCCCTTTGCTATATAGGAAATTCTGAATCTTGTGACCATATTCCTGTTGCCACTCCTTATCCTCACAAGCCCAGGAGTAATCGAGAGCAATATTCAAAGGTACTCTCCATGAGTCGAAACGAAAAGCATCACCAATTATGCGGCCATTGTTAAGCAGTGAGCCGTCGTAATTGCTATAGTCGGGATTTAACCCTGTTTCAGGATGAATTGCTTTATGCAGATATTCGCGACTTTTTACTGCACACTCCCTCCAGTAATCGGCTCTTCCATCTTCTGCCCATAGGGCCCAAACTTCGTAAAATGCGGGAACATGATAGGATGGGTCTGTGCATCCGGCACCAAAGCCGGTCGGCACAAATGTTATAAGCTGATGTTCCGAATGAATAAGCGGTGTCACGCCATTTTTGCCCGTTTTCTCCATCGAGCTGTCTAAAATAAACTGCGCTTCCGACAGATAATCTATGTCGCCATCATTTCCCCAAAGGTTAGACGCAAATATTAGAGAGGTTATATAATATAATTCGCCGTCTGAAGCGGGGCCGTATGAGTTTGGAGTCCCGTCAACTTTACAGCTCCAGCGGAAATATCCTTTCATAGGACCATCCTGATGCTGCATGTAATGTTTAGACCACCTCCAAAGACGATCGAACATATCTTTGTTATCTCGCTGTACAGCAATCATCATACCATACGACATCCCCTCGGTGCGTACATCGTTGTTCTTTATATCGGAGATATATGCCATCGAATCTCCTACTTCAAAATATATTTTATTCTCTCCTTCAAATAAATTAAAGTAGACCTCTTCCAGTCTGTTATCTATATCACTCTGATTGTAACCCATCTCGGCAAGGAGGTTGCGGTATTCGCCCGTTTCGAAAGCTCCTTTATCCCAAGGTTTCAGAGATGATGAGGTGCAATTTGATAGCTGCATAGAGCTAAATAACAATATTAAATAAACCAGTTTTTTATTCATATAACATGATATGCAGTAAAGTTAAAACTTTTACGTTGTTAGTTTAAATTGTTTGTCAAATAAATATCCTTTATAATTATAGGCTTTCCGCCCCGCGACCAGAATCCCATAATATAAATATGAGAGGGATCTACCTTTACCTTATTATCACCTTTAACCATATTGTGAAGGTCGATTTCGACTCTTCGTGAATCTCCAAAATCATACATGGCAGCATCAGACCAGTAATTGTTTTCATCAAATAGTCTGAACGAGACACCGGAATCGTTGTCGTTTCCGAGCTCAACAACCAAATATTTGTATCCCGACAGATCAGTGCCGTTGGCATACTGCCATCCGCCGAAACCATATTGGCCTGTAATTAAAGTCTTTGTCTCCTCGTCAAATGATCCCTTTTCCCAGATTGATGGGTTAAACATCTCATTGGTAAGAGGAAAAGTTGTTGCATTAACAGTAAAGGTAAACTTATAATTATCACCGTTAGGAGCGTTGTAAGTGGCAGTAACAACCGCATCACCGTCTTTAAGCGCACTTAACGTTCCTTTACTGTCAACAGAAAGTATTGAAGGATCTGAAATTTCAAAATTGGTATCACCTGTTACATATTTGGCGGAGCCATCCGAAAAAGAGGCTTCAACAATAAGATATCTGCTTCCTCCTGTTAATATTTGAATATGTTCATCTACCCCTAAGATTGAGATCTTCTCCAGATCGGCGTCAACACCCTGGCTGCCCATTGCATATTCGTTATACCAGTGATAGGTTGGCCATGGACAGGCCTCCGGATCGTTAAGGAATGTATATTGTCCCGGTATACCTTCAACATTTTTAAATGCAGCCAGATGGTGTCCCTCGGTGAATATCAGCCAGCTGACATTTCCTGTCATGTCTGCTATATATTTGAAGTTTGCCCCAAAACCGGGTCCACCCACAACACCTGTAAAGCTTTTTCCCCAGGAGGAGTCATATTTTTTAGGCGCCCAATCCATTTCGGTTACCATTATAGGAGCAAAATCAGCAACCGGTTTTACCTGTGCATCCCAACCACGTTGAAAGCTTTCATAGCCCCCACCCATAGTGCCTCCCAGTTCGGGACTTGCCTCTTCAGTGTCGCTTCCATACCATCCGGGATATACATGCACAGCATATCCGATGTTTCTTCCTTCAACCGGATTGTTTGCAAATCCGCTGTAAGAGGATTGATAAGCGAGCCCGGGAACCCATATAATATTATCGGCATGAACTCTTATCTTGTCAACAATACTTTGACAAAATTTTTTCATCTCATCAAAATGACCCTGTCCGCTGCTTGCATAAGTGCCGTCAGGTCCCAGTATATCTATCGGTTCATTTGCCAGTTCAAACATTATATCCGAGTTATTTTTGATTTTCGGATGTCTGGCTACTATAGTCCATACCAGCTCAAGAAACTCATTGTAGTCGTCCCCCACAGCAATTCTTCCGGGACTCACTCCGGGCGGGCGGAGTACTACATACATTCCCTTGCTGATAGCATACTCAGCCATCGGTATAAAAACCTCATCCAGGTATTTTTCAAATCGAGCTTGCGAAAACCGTTCATGCCCTTCATAACGGACACTCTCCTTGGTAGGATCATCACTCCAATAGGGGTCCATATGCATTCTCACGAAATTCATTTTCCACCCGGCAGCCATTATCCCGTCAATAATGCCCTTGTTATATCTCAGGCAACCTGCAACATCGTAATTACTCCACTTGGTGCCCTGCTCATTAAACCAGGGACTAAAAGTTTGCGCATATCCATGCAGATTCACAATATTGCCCGATTCATTTTTTAAATACCTTCCCTCAACACGAAGCACTGGCAGCTTAGATTCTGCCTCTTCAGTTATGGGAGGGACAGTAGGTTCTTCTTCCTTTTCTTCAGGAATAGTCTCTATTTCATCTGAGCATGAGCCAAGGGCAAATGCGGCTAAAATAAAAAGTATAAAAAGTTTTTTCATAGCTAAAATTGGAAAAAAGAGGCTGGATACTAAATTCTCCGGCCTCCTTTTTCATCTAAAAAACATTAATATTAATTTCCCGATAATCCATCAGCAAATCCTGCATATGTATGTTTGCGAGTTTGGAAACCTTCGGTCCATAATCCTACCGGCTCTCCACCTCTCCAGCTAGATTCAGCTGGACTGTCTGCCGGGCACCAGTGAGTAATACCTGCCTGTTGACTTGGCGGAATAATTTCCAAATACTTCTTAACAATAAACTTATAATAGTCGCTCATAGCTTTGTGCTGCTCTTCGGTTACATCGCTGGTAAGTACAGAAACACCATCCTCGTCTACAAGGCCCATGTCGAGCTCCGTTACTACCACCAGTTTACCGGTAGCTGCCATCAACTCGAACATTCGAACCACATGAGCCTCTTTACGTGCCTGAATTTCCGGATCCATATAGCAAGAGACATGCATTTGGGTACCGATACCATCTATCACGGTAACGCCATCAGATTCCCAACGCTCAATCCATTTTATCAAGCTTTCCAGTTTCTGATTATTATCCCAATCAGACTCTAAATTGTAGTCGTTTATAAACAGCTGGAGTCCTTCCGGTCCATGCTTACGTGCAGATGCAACAGCAATTCTTATGAAATCGTCACCAAGATAATCTCTCCAGTAGAAGTTATTCTTGGCATCTTCTTCAGATACGTTTTCTGCCGACCAGAGATCATAAATCCCATCTCCGTCAGTATCGGCTCCCGAAACAACTTCGTTTGCCAAATCCCATGCAAGTACATAACCGTCTGTAGCAGTCATCATACCTTCTATCCACTGATCCAGTGCCCATGTAAGGGTGTCAGCTTTCTCTTCGGGAGTTAAAGGAATTTTATTGCCTGCTTCTTCAATTTCCCAGGTTATATCATCGAAATAATAAGTGTTTGCTTCACCCAGTACTGCCAGGTTGAAAGCAATTGTATTCATGCCGGCTTGGTTTGCATTGACAGTACCTACCCAAACATGCTCTTTCCACTCAGGGGTAAAGACTGGACTACCAACCATTTCATAGTGCAGGTATCCTCCCGGTTCTTTATGCGCTTGAGACTCTGAACCTGCTTCCTTTTCAGCTCTATATTTCATAGAAAAGCGCATTCTGTCTCCCTCTTCAAAATAGCGATTTGCCTTTACAAAGAACTGAGTATCCCATGGGTTTGTTGGATTGTCTCCTGACTGAACAACAATAGCTCTTCCTACACCGTCAGCTCCTGTTCCGGGTGCTCCCAGCGTAGCGGTTTTAGGGCCATCTGTTTTTTCAGTTGCGAAGAAGTTCGAAAGGTCGTCGCCCTCCAGGTCTCCATTGTTAATTACAGAAGTCCACCAGCTAATAGAGGGAGCCTCTGAGTGACTAACTCTGACCCATTTAATTTGAATTTCTCCATCAAACGTACCCGGTTGAAATACAACAAAAGAAGATTCTGTAGTGAGGGTATTGAATGTAACAGACTGTTCTTCCCATTCAGTAGTCACTCTGATTGGCTTTTCGAAAGTAGCCCCCCAATTACCCATTTGTACATTAAATGAGCCTTCTTTTGAAGATCTAATCATAGCAGTCACTTTGTATTCCTTGGAGGGATCGGTAGAAATACCGTCTACTACAAAATACTGATACCATTCACCGGGAAAGTTGCTGACGAGTACCCCGTCTACAATATCCGGTTTATAGCCCATCACATAAAACGGGAATTCTGTCATCGTAGAAAAGTCTGTAACCTTGTCTTCTACATCAAGTGTCGCATCCGGATCAACTTCAATCTCCTTATCAGCAATAATTTTATTAAGATATTTGTTGTTTTGCTGTGCGTGCCAGAGAAGAGTGTGTCCATATATCTCTATTCCGGCAGCTTTTGCTACATTAACAAATTGAACAACCTGTCCGAAGTCCATAGAGCCGTCATCTTTAACGACAGAACCATATTTCATGGCATTGCCCGCTGTTACACGATCAAAATTTGAATTAATGACACGGTAAGTAAGTCCCTGTTTAATGTAATCACTTACAGTTACACCGGCTCCAAGCTTAAAATTGGGGTAAGCTGATCTATCTATATAGGTTTTTAACTCATCGTAGTCATTTAGATATTCCAACTGCTCAATTGATGCCGGTTTTTCAACATTAAGCAGCTGAATGGTATCATCTACGCATGAATTGGCTAAAATCAAAAACAGCAAGATCGCCCCTAAAATATTTATTTTATTTCTCATATCATCAAATATTAATTTGGTTACCCATTAATTCTTTAAAGCTGTAGTAAACCATTCAGCTTTCACGCCTCTGTCTCTTACCACTAACGTATCAGTGATAGCAAACATTACATCGCCATAGTCGATGGTGTACTCAAGATAAAGAGCATCCCTATCTTTGTTACCCCAGCTGTTTTTATCACCTTTGGATACAAATTTTCCGGTTCCGTTAGCTGTAACGCCTTCTGAATCGGACGAGACAGTACAGTTGTCCTGACCATCAAAAGTAAGCAATAAAGTGCTGCTACGTGAGAAATCATCCATATCTCTTGATTCATGCTCCCACGCAATTGTATTGAGAGAACGGGTAGAAATTGTGTTAATAACCTCAGTGTACTCAATTTCATCGGCGGTACGATGAATAGTTTCATTGATTCCTGCACCTGTGATAACATCTTTACCTCTACGCAGATAGTTTGCATCATACTTATTGATGTATTTCACCGCATACAGTATATAATCTTTAGGCCGGATATCCCAGTCTTCAGAAACTGCTCTTCGCGGATTGTCAACCAGCGGAGTTCCGGACAGTATACTGTCGGCATTAACCACATTGGTCATCACAACCGGAATAACGTAATTAGTTTCGAGTGCCAGAGGATCGTTGAAAAAATCTTCCGTCAGCTGTACGACAACACCTCCCAAAACTGTACCCTTTTCGATAACAATTTTATTTGATGAGAGTGAATAGTAATTAGACGGCATAGGAATAATTTCTCTACCATCATCAAACTCGATATCGTCGCAGAGGGAGTTATCCACTTCTATGTCGATTTCAATGTTTTTATTATTACTGTAAACTCCCCCCATAGTTGCCATAATCTGACATTGGAAATTATTATCTAAGGTTGTGTCAAAGATATCTTCTCCAAGCGTTATAGTACGGATAGGACTCTGATATGCAAAATAAACTGCCGTATATTCGAAGTCCGGAAATTCCCAATCGCTATTCTTGCAGGAGGTAAATAAACCGATAACAAATGCCGTCAGAACTGATATAAATAGTATTTTTTTCATCTTTGTAAATGTTAATAGTTCAAATATGTTTACCATCCTTTGTTTTGAAGCAGTTTGTCAAATTTAATCACTTCTCCGTATGGAATAGGACCGTAATACATATAATCCTGATATGCGCGTCTTTCTACTAAATCCAGGATGTTGTAGTTTCCACCTTCAATTCTCATACCCTTTGCAGGTTCAGTGATATCTTTTTTCCAGCGTCTGAGATCCCAAAAGCGGAATCCTTCGAAACTAAGCTCCAGACGTCTTTCGTTGTGGATAAGTTCACGCATCTTGTCTTTATCACCTTTTACTGACTCAAGATAGGGGTCAGCACCGGTAATACCTGCTCTCTGGCGGATTGCTTTAATTACGTCGTAGGCAGAATAACCATGACTACCTGTACCATTTGGTCCCCAAGCCTCGTTAGCGGCCTCGGCATAACCAAGAAATATTTCAGTATATCTGATAAATGGTTTATAACGCCAGACAGGTGTCTCCACGTTAGGGTCGGCGTTAGCCGACTGAACAAGCAGTTTTTTCATATAATAACCTGTTCTTGTTGATGTTTCCACTCTGTTTAACGCATCATTGTTGGTTCCGTCTGCTGCAGTAGTAATAACCGCATTTTGGTGACCGGCTGTACCTCCGTTGCGTAGGATATATAAATCAAGGCGAGGGTCTCTTCCCGCATATGGATTATTCGGGTCGTAACCGCTTTCGGGATGATCTATTGGATACCCGTTTGCCATTGGGAATGCGTCAACAAGGTTTTGAGTAGGATTTATTCTCCCGCTTCCAAATAGGGTAGGAGGATAGTTATCACGCTCTATATTAAGGTTCTGTTCTTTATTGCCCCTCCACAATATCTCCTTCGGGTTTACTCCAGCCGGAAGGTTCTGTACATCTCGGCTGCTTGAATACCAGTGATTCCCGTTGGGATCTAACTCGGAGATTGGATTACTTCCAAGTCCGGCCAATACTTCAGCCATATTGTTTGCAGCATCCTCCCAGGTAATAGTGGTGCCGTCGCTGTATGCGGGGCTTGCCGCTAGAAGAGATGCCTGGGCCCGAATAGCTTTGGCAATATGGGCACTCATACGATTTTTTGCATGGTCGCCAAAAACACGTGTATACTGCCCGGCATTTACGCCTTTTGCACGATATTTGGCAGGTACCTGGTCGTCATTGGTGATTTCTCCATAATATTCCGGCAAAAGCATTAAAGCAGAATCAACATCTGCATATAGTTGATCTATACACTCCTGAAATGTGTTCCTTGGCAGGTTAAATTCAGAATCAAGATCTTCCGGTTCAGTAAGAATGGGTATTCCCAAAAGCTCACCATTTTCTGCCCATCCTCCATGATTGAGAAGCAGGTGATACATATATAACGCACGCATACCAAATGCGTCGCCTTTCAGACGATCTCTGAACATTTCAGCCACCAGAGGGTCAGCTGCCCAATTAACATCATCGGCAATAAAAATAAATTCATTCAGATATTGCCACGATGCACGTAAATATTGCCATTGGTCCATAGGATTGTTGTCGGCTCTCCATGAACCGGTAGCCATAAGCCTGTAACGGTTGTTTGGATCATTAGAAACGGCATCGTCGGTGGCCACATCGTTAAATGACCAGGATCCCAATGGATTACTTATATATGCATGACCCAGCAGTCCAACAGCCCATGCAGGCATATTATAGAGATCCCCTCTACTTTTATGATTTTCAGGAGCCGGCTCAAACATGTCCTCACACCCATTCAGCCCTAATATAAGGAATGCGAATAGTGTAACTATTGATATTTTATTTTTAATCTTCATAATGAATACTTTTTTTACTGATTATTATCATTAAAAAGTGCCTACAACACCGATGTTATAGAAACGTGTCTGTGGTGCACTGCCTACATTTCTTTCAAAATGTTCACGTTCGCTTGATATTGTCAGCAAATTATAGCCGGCAATATATAGGCTTACTCCATTAACAAACGATCCGTCAAAAGCAGTTTTTGGTATATCGTATGTCAGCTGAACCTGTGATAAATTCAGACGGTCTGTTTTAAACAGCCAGAAGTCTGAGTTGCGAAAACTGTTTGCACCATTTGTAGTTGTTAGTCTCGGATATGTAGCTGTGTCTTTTGTCTCCTCTGTCCAGCGGTCTCTTACAACAGCTGAGTATTTGTTATCACTTCTTACCCAATAGTAGGAATCGTTTTTAAAACCATGTCCTCCATAGAATCCGTCAGCCATAGCAAAAAGAGTAAAATTACGCCATTTTGCTGTGAAATTGAGTCCCAGACGGAATGGAGTGTCCCAACGTCCTAAATAGACCTCGTCATTGGAATCAATTATACCGTCACTGTTTTGATCTTTATATTTAAGATCGCCAGGCGCTACATCACCAAACTGTTGAGTGGGGGAATTGTCAATATCCTCCTGATCATTAAAGAAGCCTAAGCTTTCCAGTCCCCATAATCCATTAACCGGGCGGCCGATTCTTGTTTGGTAATCATACTCAAAACTTTCATCACGTTGTGCTGCTTCCGTTAATGTATACATTCCGCTTACACCGAATGTAAAGTCAACCTCACTCACTTTTTTATTCAAGTAGAGACTAAAATCGAAACCGGATCTGTCATCTATATTGTAATTTATGTAAGGAATGATTGATGAAGTGGGATATCCTACCTGAGTAAAATAAATAGGATAGAGTGAATGGGCCCTTGTAATATCTCCATCCATCTTACCGGTAAACCAGTTAAGATCGAAAGATAAAAAATTATCCCAGAGAGATCCGCGAAGTCCTATATTCAGCTCTTTTCTTTTCACGAATGTCATATTCGGGTTATCTCCACGCTGGAATTCAGTAGCCGCTTCACCTCCAAGGTCTGCCCATGAGTACCAGCCTCCACGTTGAAGGATTGCCTTGTACAGGTAGTATCCCATCTCATTATCATCTGTTGAGATATCCATATCCTGGCTAATAATACCTCCGGAAACGGTCAATATCAGATCATCAAAAGCTGTATCACTAAAGAAATCCTCCTTCACCGGACGCCATCCAAGGGTCAGTGTAGGTGAAAATCCAAAACGGTTTCCTTTAGGTAATTTAGCAGAATAGGGAATTGCAGAACTGAAATCCACATAATATTTATGTTGGAAATTATATGAGGCCTGCAGTCCTAAGTTCACATTTGTAAGCCTGTGATACTCTCCACTAATCTGTCTTTGCCATGCATTGGCTACAAGCATACCGAAGAAGTTATGAGAATCATTCACTGTAGTTGAATAATCAAACTGCCCTGAAAAGGTATATGTATATCGGTAAGCTGAGTTACTGATAGTTTCATCTCCTGTTTTCCTATCTACTCCATATTGTGTAACGCTTGCTATCATATCTCTGCCTGCATAATTTGTCCAGGTAGGTTCAAAGGTTGCATATTCGTTATCATAACCCTGATTATAGGTCAGTGCGTAATCAATTCCATATTTTGCTCTGAAATGAAGTCCCTGAAGAAGCGATTTTAAATTAAAATCGAACATTGTATTAAACTGGAACTGTCTGCTCACGAATTTACTGTCTCCTGCTGCATAAGAATCAGCAATAGGGTTAGTAGGATTCAACTGAGTACCGCCAAGAAAATATTTACCGTCGATAATATAGTTACTTGCATTGATGGCGGCCCATGAGGATATGTCATTTTCATCAAGATAGCTCAATGGAATAAGAGGTGAAACTCTGTTTGGACGCAGCGAAGCTGCATTTGACCACCAGTCACCTGCTGCACTGTAGGAGTCATAATATGTTGCGTTAGCATCTGCCTGAACTTTCAGGAAATCCCGTAAATTCATATCCACATTACCGCGCACAAACAGTCGGCTTATATAGTTGTCCTTATTGTTTCCTACTTTAAGCAGAGAATTTTCACGATAATATCCGGCGGTAGTGTAATATTTTACACGGTTATTCCCTCCCGAGATCTCAGCTATCGCTTCAGAGCGGTTGTACGCCTTACGTAAATAGTCAGATGAATACATATTCAGATCCGGATAACGGTAAGGATTCTCACCTGATGCGAACCTGTAGATATCCTCTTGAGAATAACTTGGAGAAAGTCCGTCATTAACACGAGCCTCATTGTAAAGCGTCATGTATTCAGCAGAGCCTAAGTATTCAGGATAAGCTTTAGGAGTATGAATACCTGTATTTACACGAACTTTTATAACAGGTTCACCCACCTGACCTCTTTTAGTAGTAATCTGAATTACACCTTTTGAGGCACGGCTCCCATAAAGAACAACGGCAGCCGGTCCCTTAAGTACGGTGATTTGCTCTATTTCAGTAGGCAATACGTTGTTAGCATCGCGCACAATTCCATCGATAACTACCAGGTACTCATCCATGCCCCAGATGTTGCCGCTTACACCACCAATCAAATTTTCAACAAAGTTAAGACTGTATGTGGTATATGCTTTTTTTGTCATCTCCTCTACATCGATGACAGAGACCCCCCCCAAAAGATCTCTTTGGTTGATAGATCGGAAAGCCACCTCCACTTTATTGTCTATGGTATCGTTTTCCCATGCCAGCGTTTTTGTCTCTTGGGCTGAAGCATTAGAGAAATTCAAAAGAAAACAGATACAAAATGTTATACCAATATATATTTGCTTCATTATTGTCTTTTTTAATTATAAATAATTACCAACCCGGATTTTGATAGAATTCCGGATAAATACTTACATCTTCGGTTCTTAATGGAAGCCAGTAATGTTTGTTAGTAAGATTACGTTCAACTATAACTTCCTCCCTGAAGTTCAGCACCTTATTCTCCTTAGGATCTACTTTCGGATCCAGAGGCTGAGCACGGTCGAAGTGCTGTCTGGTCTTAATGTTATAAGGATACTCGGTAAGCAGTAACCAGCGGCGAAGGTCGTTGAAACGATGTCCTTCGAACGACAGTTCAACTGCACGTTCTCTTATAAGCTCGTCCATAAAGGAGTCTAATGATGAAGTATATTTGCTTGCTATAGGTCCTACGCCTGCACGTTCACGTATTGTGTTGAGTGCTTCAATAGCATTTTTAGAGAAATTTGGTGATCTCCCCGATGGTGAACCATATCCCTGCGCAGCTGCTTCAGCATACATAAGGTAAACATCTGCCAGACGAAGCCACGATAAATGGAGGTGTGCAGCATAACTATATCCATAAGTGTTGTCCCATATATTGGCACCAAGAGGAATAAACTTATAGTTTAGATAACCGGTTCTACTTACAGTTCGCGGGTCATTAACATAGTTGCCGCCTGTATAAAGGTTTGCATATCTCCACACCTCGTCTGCTTCATTGGTGATAGTACCGGATACCACTTTAATGCCGTCATAAATAATATGATTATAAAAACGGGGGTCTCTGCCCTTCCATGGATATTCCGGATCAAAACCTGATTCGGGATCATCCAGAGGTAAACCGTTAGCCATTCCATAATAGTTAACATAATTTGCAGCAGGAGCAAGAACAATTCCGTCGCCTTCCGCCATTGGTGAGGGTTGGTAAGAGTTCATCTGTCTCCAGTATGAGTCTGCTCCATATGTCGGACTGCGTATTATCGCCTCAGTTCCACCCGGCATTAACCAGCCTTGTTGTATAGTGTAGAATAGGGATGAATAGTCTTCGAAATCTACCAGTGCATACTGAGTTTCGCCATTTTCAACCATACTAAGAACTTTACCAAAAACATCGGCTGCTTTTTTACACATATCCGCATCATAGGTACGTGGGCCGTTTATCCCGTTAGCCATCAAGGGACTGCCTGCATATAGGTAGGTCTTTCCCAACATAGAGAGAGCCCAGATCTTGTTAATGCGAAGTTCGTTATTTCCGGCTGTCCGGCGACCGATCTCGGTATCATCCCAATTTATCGGTAAAAGATCTGCTGCTCTTTGAAAATCAGCAGCCATCTTTATTGCATTTTCCTGATATGTTTCACGAGGAAGTGTCAGAGGTACATCACTTGGAAGAACTTCATCAACGTATGGCATACCACCCCAATATTGTGTTATCAGGAAGTGAAACCATGCACGGAAAAAGTATAACTGACCTGCAACAATATCTCTTTCAGCTTGAGTTGCGTCGATCATTTTGCCTTCTGCCAATGCTTCCAGCCCCATGTTTGCTACTCTTATTCCATACCAGGAACCGCCCCAGATTGACTTTTGGAACCTGTCGCCTTCGGCACTCCAGTTACGATCAAGAAAGCAGTCACCTTTACCTATATGATCACGATAGTTTCCTCTGTCTATACTGAATCCCATCAGATATTCACCGTTTCCTATAGTTACAACCTCATCCTCTCCCCAGTTGAAGGAGCTAACCCAGTAGTGTTTTGCAATATCAGGCGTCAGATGATACATTCTTTCAACAAAACCTTGAAAGTTGGTGAAGTTTTTGAAAGCATCATCCGGGGAAATTATTGAACCCGGTGCTTTATCCAGATAATCAGTACATGATGTAACACTCAATAAAAGTGCTATAACTATTCCATATAATTTATAAATAAACTTTGTCTTCATTGTATATATTTGTTTTGTTATAAAGAGATTCTTAATCCCAAATTAAAACGTCTCTGTGTAGGATAAGCAGAACCACCTCCTGTGTTTGATTCACGGTCATCCGGCATGTCTGTCCATAAAAACAGGTTATTACCGTTAGCGAATACTTTAAGACTGCTTAATCCAATTTTCTTAATCCAATCTTCCTGACTAAATGTATATGACAGCTCGGCATATTTCAAGCGAAGGTATGAACCGTCAAAAAGGAAGCGTGTTCCAGGCGTGTATTTGCTTTGCATTGCACCCCATCTTGGAAGTGGAACATCAGCATTTGTATTATCCTTGGACCAGTATGTACCTTCGTGGAAAGCTGTATTTCTAACGCCTCCCAGACTTGAAAGTCCTACATAACGTGTTACGTTGGTTACTCCGTAGAACTGAACAAAAAAGCTCCATCCTTTGTAATCAACTCCAAACTGTGAGTTCACCGTATTTTCGGGTACCCCTGTAAAGCCGTAGGGAATATTGTCAAATTCAGTTATAATACCATCAGCATCATAATCGAGAATTATGTAGTTACCCGGAATTCTTGTCTCATTTAAAGCATCGTGTCCGGTACTTCCGTATAACTCATCCCAAGTATTGTAATATCCGTAATCTACGTGAGAATAATACTGCCCAATCGCTTTGTTCGCAGCTTTTTGATATTCAGGTTTAAGGATGGGATCATCCGCCTCAATAACTTTACTGGTTGCCCTGGTATAGAAGACATTACCCCAAAGACGCCAATCACGATTGATAGGCTTATTCCATCTTACCTCAATCTCAAAACCTTTTGTATCAACTTCACCGAGGTTAGCTGTTGGTGCTTTAACACCAAAATAGGATGGTACTGCACGTCTGTCTCCCGATAAAAGAATATTAGATCTGTTCTCTTTGAAATAGTCGAGTGAACCTGAAATTACGCCACCAAACAATGAGTAGTCGGCTGCAATATCAAGTTTTGTTGAGATCTCCCACTGCAGGCTCGGGTTACCAACCTGTGATTCATAATACCACTGGTATGGACTTTTCGAAGAGTTCACACCGGTAAGTCCGTGATTAAATGCACCGCCATATTCCCATGTATCCATAAATAGCCAGCGGCCATTAATATTGTCGTCACCAATTTGTCCGTATGAGGCTCTGAATTTCAACATATCCATCCATGTCCAATCAAGATTTTTTATGAACGGCTCTTCTGAAAACATCCATCCAACAGCTCCTGACTGGAAGAAGGCAAATCTGTTTTCGGGTGAGAAGATCTCAGATCCGTTATATGCCCCGTTATACTCCAGCATATAGCGTCTGTCGAAATCATATGTGGTACGGAATACCCAGTTCTCACGATAGGTCGGAAGTCTGCTACCTATAGAATACTCCTCTCTACTGAAGTTACCCATAGCACCTACATTATGAAGGCCAAAGCTGTTTGCATAATTGAGCTGAACTGAGTAGTTAAGCCTGCGGTAAGTTGCATTATTGCCAACAGATCCTGCGCTTGTCATCCATGCGATGTTGTTTTGGTAGTCAAACTTATAGTTTGCGTCTACAGTCACGTTTGTATATTCTTTTCCTGTTTCCGGGTCAATCCATTTAAATTTATCATCCTCCCAGTCGGTTGTATCGTCGATACCGCGTCCTCTCTCCTGAGAACTGTTGTCGAAGGCAAGTCTGGCATGCACAGACAACCCATCGAGAAGGAAACCTAAATCCTGTTCAAGGGTAAAGTCTGTATTTACTCGGTCAACAGTAGTATATCCAACGCCATTCAGACTTAAATCCGCCAATGAGTTGGTGGATGCTTGTGTGGGGTTCGGGTGATAGTAGCCATAAGTACCGTCACTGTATCTGGGTCTGAATGCATCCGGAGCTATACCATAAAAAGCAGACCATACAAGATTTTCATATTGACCTTGTGTAGCTTTTGTTACAGCATGAGATCCAAATAGATTAATCCTTAAAAGCGTGCTTTTTGTTAATGAGAAGTCAAGGTTACTTCTTGCATTAAGTCTGTCGTAACCAAAACCAGGATCATAACCACGTTGGTTATCAACAGATTTATAAATGTCACCTTCGTGAGCATAATCCACACCAACAAAGTACTTCACGAAATTTGTACCTCCACTAACATTGACGTTAGCGTTGTATGATGTAGCAAAATCTCTCAGAAGTTCGTCCACCCAGTCAACATTTGGATAACGTTCGAACTCTTCCAGATTGGCAGGCCATCTGTATTTGTCTATAAAGTTTTGTGGACGGTAATTAATCCACTGATCGGGTGCGTAGGCCAACTCATTTTCTATAACTCTGTTACGCAACATCAATGCATCATAAGAGTCCATAAGCTTGGGCAACTTAGAGTAGGTCTTAAATGTAGAGCTTACATTAATGTCGATGTTCGCTTTACCCTCTTCCCCTCTTTTAGTTGTAATAAGGATTACGCCGTTAGCACCTCTTACACCAAACACCGCTGTAGCAGAGGCGTCCTTGAGTACAGAAATAGTAGCCACTGAGTTGATATCTACACTGCTCATAGGCCTTTCTATACCGTCAACCAACACTAATGGAGCACTTTGGTTCCATGTGCTTACACCACGAATTACAATCTCAGGATCTTCGTCTCCCGGTTTACCGGTGGCGGTCATTGTTACAACTCCCGGCAGGTTTCCTGTCAGAGCTTGTCCTAAACTTGTTACACCACCTGTACGCTCTAATGCTTCGCTGCTGGTCTGAGCTATGGCGCCTACCACACTCTCTTTCTTCTGCTGGCCAAAACCAACAATAACCACCTCTTCAAGCAGTACTGTATCCTCCATCAATATAATGGATAGTGATGTTCTTCCATTCAAGTCAATCCTTTGTGATTGCATACCCACGTAGGTGACAAGAATGGTAGAGTTAGGAGGTATATTCAGTAAAGTAAAACGACCATCCAGGTCTGTGACCGTGCCGATTGTTTCACCTTCCACCTGAATAGCAACACCTACCAGTGGATTTCCTGCCGCGTCCTTCACAGTACCCGTTACGGTAATGTTTTGCGCATTAACAGACAGGGGAATTATGCACATCAAAGTGAGGCATAATCCCTTCAATAGATTCATAATTTTTCTTTTCATTCTCTAATTTGTTTAAATTAAACAAGTAATTTGTACTGGTTATCGCACTCTTCAACTGTAATACAATTAACTGATATTTTTTCATGAGCCATTGTTGAATTTATGTAAAATTTAATATTAATAGAATTATCTTTATCATTAACTGTAACTGTTGCTGAGGTTTGAATTAGCATAATAGATATTTTGACAAAAATGTCACTGTTTTTATTGTTAATAATAGTGTTGTAAAATTCAGCTGAATTTATCTTTCATTACAAACATTACAAAAATACAATGGAAACTAACCAGCCGCAAACAAAAAAACATGTTATAAAACATAAAAAACTATCAGATAGATAGAGTAAAGTTTACTCGATGATATAAATTGTATGAAATACAGTAAGTTATAGAGAGGTTTTGCTCCAGTTAAAGTTTAAATATAAATATGTTAAACAATAATTGTCAAATTTCAAGAGTGTTCAAATTAAAGTTATTGTGTGAAATTGAACCCATAGCTATCTATTCGGATTTTTATTAACTCCTAAAATCCGCAAGTGAAAAAATTGGTTTGAAAAATTTCGATTTTTAGGTCTATTTCGAGGAATTTTATTCGTTTTTTGTCGACGGTTACATCTTTTTTCCCAAAAAATTGTGAACCTGCAACCGAGACCGTGCTTACTTCTCATCCCAGCTGATTCATGACCACAAGCAATTTTTTCTTCTGTATTTAAAATACAGATAATCAACTAATTAAGTTTTACTCAAGGGCGTAATTTCCCCCTTGTTGTTCAATCGGTTAATCAGTTTTACTCAAATACCAGGTGATATTTTTTTGTGGTAAAGAGTTTCAATACATAACCCCTGCCTTGTTTTATCCATTTTGAGGGGACAACCATAAAGCGGAAGCGGTATATTTTCTCTCCTCCAAAGGGGGGCATATTCAATGAAGCTACCTCATAGTCTTTCATCCCAATGGTTACCGTTTCCCACCGGGTGATCTCCCTGATCTGATCGTAAAAGTTTTCGCACCGCTGTGCCCAAATATAAAAGTATGTGCTGTTAGCTTCAACAACGGGGATCACCGTTTTATCAAACAAACCGCAGTCCATGCGGCTGTGTTTTACTTTAATCCCAAACTCAGCCAATACGCCATATGCCGCTTCAATGTTTCGGCCTGTTTGTACTTGACATTGCTGTTGCTGTTGCCGTTACGGTTTTCTATGTAAATAGGGTAATTATTTATGGTTTCTTTTTCCGTTGCCAACTCTTTTTGCATTCTTAACAGGGTATCGGCCGAACAAACATCAAATCCTTTCACCTGGCTTAACTCTCTTCTCAGGTGTTCGGTGATGCCCAACAGTAAACAGTACACGCGATGCAATCTATGTAACACAATTCTGGAATAGAGGAAGATCTATCTACTATTACTCAAAGGAGAACAGCTGGGAGTACAGTACCACAGGAATTACCGTAGCCACATCAGACTTGCCCGGAGCTAAAGTATCATCTTTGACTTTTGGAGAAAATGATGACTAGTTGTCCCTGGTGCGGTGACGGGCATGTTATTATGAGCATTTCCGGAGACATTGTAGAGATAGTAGCAGGTAGGCCAAATTCCAACAATCCTTTGGTCAACGGCGATCCGTTAGAGTCAACCTTTAAGGTTCCCCGTAACCTTTCAATTGACTCAGATGGCAACTATATCATTGTAGGAGGAGATGATAGGACGGTCAGAAAACTTTCCATTGAATAAAAACCTTAAAATTGAACTTTAAAATGAATAAATATATTATTTCTATAATATTTCTGTTGGGAATATATTGTCACCTGCCAGTTTTTCACAATCTAACCTTACAGTAGGCGGTTTAGTCATGTCAGAAGATGGAGAAGGATTGATTGGTGTGACAGTTACCGTGAAAGAGGTTCCGGGTAGAGGTACAATTACCGACACAGACGGACGTTTTAAATTGACAGGACTGGAGCGCGGACAAACGCTGGTAGTCTCATATGTTGGCTTCAAGGAAGTTGAAATGGAAGTCACAAGAACAGATGAAGCACTGTGTATTGTTCTGGAAGAGGATGTAAGCTCGTTGGACGAACTTGTAGTTGTAGGCCACAGTACTCAGCGTAAGGCCTCGGTAGTTGGGGCAATCTCAACTGTCGACGTTGATGATCTGAAAGTACCTGCTACCTCAGTCTCAAATATGCTTGGAGCACGTGTACCGGGTATTATTTCAGTTACTCGCAGCGGTGAACCCGGAAAGGACTTCTCTGAGTTCTGGATCCGCGGTATCAGCACATTTGGTGCCGGCTCAAGCGCATTGGTACTCATTGACGGTGTAGAGGGCTACCTGAATACTCTTGATGCGGTTTAGAAACAGTTTTGGTTACTCAGAATTATCCCGGTTTTGGAGACAGCAGTCAGGCTCTTTGGGATGCACAGGCCAATATGACACCGGTTACCGTACCTATTATGTTTTCAACAGGTGAGGTACCTGCATACGGAAGTAACAATGATCAAATAAGTCCATACGTATAACTTAATCATACAGGATTTAATAAGTATTTCCGCAATTCAAACAATCTGAATTTACAGTTGCAGCAAAACTTAGACATGATAACTGAGGGGCTCACATTTAATATGTTGTTTAATATGAACTCCAATTCCGATATGTGGTCATCACGAACCAAAACTCCTGCATTGTATTATGCAGTAGGCAGGAAGCGTGACGGTTCTCTCGCTATGGAAAAAAAGCGTGACGCAGCTGACCCTCAGTACGGTGTTTCAACACATTTGAACAGAAAGTTTTATTTTGAAGCACGTTCTAACTATCAACGGATGTTTAATGATGTCCACCGTGTTACAGGTTTAATACACTACTACATGGAGGATTTTGTGGATTCAAGAAACACTAACGACCTGGATGCAATCCCAAAAAGGTATATAGGTCTGTCGAGCCGTGCAACATACGCATACAAGGACACCTATATGATTGAGGGAAATGTTGGGTATATCGGATCAGAAGCATTTGAGAAAGGTAAGAAGTTCGGACTTTTCCCTGCTATCTCAGTAGGATGATTGCCCACTCAGTATGAGTTTGTAAATAACGCTATTCCATTCCTCAGCTATCTAAAATTCAGAGGTTCTTATGGACAGGTTGGTAACGACCGCATGAACGTAAGATTTCCATACTTAACACTAATGGGACCTACAGGCGGAAGTCTATGGAACCTGGGAAATGGATATACAGAAACCCAGGTAGGATCTTCTAACCTAAGATGGGAAACAGCAACAAAGACCAACTTTGGAATTGATGTTAAGTTTCTTAATGACAGCTTTGATATGACGGTCGACTTCTTCTCGGATGTGCGTTCGGGTATTTATCAGCAGAGGGCTAGTATTCCAGAGGAGATGGGTCTGGTTACCCTTCCTTTTGCGAATGTTGGTAAAATGAAGAGCTGGGGAGTTGATGGGCAATCTCTTACACTAAGAGCTTTAATCGAGATACCTATATGGTGTTACGTGCGAATTATACCCAATCTAAGAACAAAATTTTAGAATATGAAGAGTCTATAGTACGCTATCCATACCAATCTACCGTTGGTTACCAGTGGGGAATTAACAGAGGATTAATAGCTCTTGGACTTTTTGAAGATGAGGATGATGTAATAAATAGTCCTACTCAAACTTTTGGTGGAGAAATTCTACCGGGTGATATTAAGTATAAGGATGTTAATGGAGATGGTGTGATCGATGATTATGATGTTGTTCCTTTGGAATTCTCCTCTACACCACAGATTCAATATGGATATGCTTTAGAGTTTGGATGGAAGAAATGGAACATAAGTGTGCTCTTCGAAGGGGTAAGCCGTATGAAGTACTTCAGTGAAGGTAACGGATCCCAAGACTTTCATACGGACATAATGCCAATAACAACAGAAACTCAACTTTCTGGCTGAATGACGGAAGTTACTTAAGATTAAAAAACGTTCAGTTATCCTACCAGACTAATGTGGAGTTCATGAACAAGGTTGGTATTAATAGTGCTACTATTGGTTTAATTGGTGACAACTTGTATGTCTGGGATAAATTAGAAGAGAAAATCTTCGACCCTGTTCAAGCCACAGGTAATGGTGCCAGATATCCGTTACAGAGGATTTTTACATTACAAGTAAATCTTAAATTTTAACATACATAGCGATGAAAATAGATATAATTAAAATAAAGAATCGTATAGCCGGTAGTTGTTTATTATTACTGTTTATTAGTTCAATAACTTTCACATCTTGTGAGGATTTTATTGACATTGATGAATATGTATATGATAAGGCAACTATTGATACAGTATTCCAATCAAAAACAAGAACACTGGAATATATTATAGGTACAGCAGGTTTGTTGAAAAACGAATCAAATTTTGTTGGAGACTGGGATTACAGAGCAGATTTTCCAAGTGGTATGGGAACCGACGAGGCTATCCAGCCATGGATTAACTGGGATCATGCCGGAAGCTGTCTGGTGGTTGATCAGGTGACTCCAAGAGATACAAAAAATGTGAATCCTTGGCCTGATTATTATAAAGGTATACGTAAAGCAAACATTATTCTTGAGCGAATTGATGAAAACCCGGAGCTCACAGATGCTGAATTGAGAGATTATAAAGACTCGTATATTTTTTACGTGCCTACTTTTATTATTCTCTTGTTCGCTTATACGGACCGGTACCTATTTTGCCTGATATTGCTTTTGATACAGACGCAAGTGTGGCATCAGTATCATATGAGCGCTCCACTTATGATGATTGTGTAGAATATATTTGCAGCAATCTGGAACAGGCACATTGGAGCTTCCGGATACAGATGATCCAAACCTGAAAACAGGGAATTTTCCTAACGGAGCAGCAGATATAGATCCTTACAGATCATATAAATCTATATTTGACGGCAGTATCACTCCTGAAAGTAATTTTGAATTAATTTATTTTTGTGATGAAGCCAATATTAACAACCGTTTCGCTTTCCCTTCAAAACAGGGAGGTAACAGTACATTAAGCGTGCCTAAAGATGTTGTTGATGAATTTAAAATGGCCGACGGAAGAGCTTTTAGTGAGGCAACAGATGAGGAGAGATCTTGGCAAGCTGTAGGTACCGGAAAGACCTTTTCGGAAAACTACTATTTAACTGCAGAAAGAGCCAGAATGGATGATAACCGCGAACCCCGCTACTACGCATCAATAGGCTTTAACCACTGTTTCTGGCCCGGCACAGCATATACCGGATCAGGTATTGGTGTAACAAACCTTAATGCAACCTATTATAGTGATGGTAATGCAAGAGGCAGCGATATGAATTATAACCGTACAGGTTACACTATCCGTAAATGGGCTCACCAGGAAGATAACAGAGATTACTGGGGTAAGTCTAAACAAAAAACCTACCCGATCCTCAGATATGCTGAAATTCTGTTGGGGTACGTGGAAGCCATGAATGAAATGCAGGGTTCTTATACCGGCGAAGTTACCGGTATAACAGTCACTAAGGATGTTTCAGAGATGGTGAAGTATTTCAATCAGATTCGCTACCGCAGCGGACTGCCCGGAATTACAGAAGCAGAAGCTGGAAATTATCAGGTTATGAAAAACCTGATAAAAGATAAGAGACAGATTGAGTTCTTCTTTGAAGATCACCGCTATTACGATCTACGTCGCTGGATGGATGCACCTAAGGTAATGGGGAATCCGGTAATAGGATTAGACGTTACAGCCAGAAGCGGTGAGCGTGAGAGCTTCTATACACCAAAGATTTGGAATACAGAAGCCGCAATGAAACGTGTCTGGAATAATAAGATGTATTTCTTCCCTATAGCCCAGAGCGTACTCGACAGAAACGATAAATTGGTTCAAAACCCTGGTTGGAACTAAAAATTATAATTAAATTAAATAAAAAGATAATATGAAAAAAATATTATTATTAACATCAATATTAACGCTGCTATCGTTACTCTTTGTGAGCTGTGAAGAGGAGATCTCTCCTATTAATGAGGATCTGTTTCCACAGAAGGTTTATATAGTTGGAACCCGCGATCAAATAATTCACAGGGATGTTAATCTGGCTAACTCCACAGATACAATATCTCTATCTATGGCCGTTAGCGGATCGCAACCGTTATCAAAAGACGTAACTGTTACACTTATCGAAAATCCGGAAGAGATTGATCTTTACAATCGTCGCAACGTCTCCGGAGAAGCTGTTCAGTATCAGAAACCGAATGACGATATTTATCATTATCCGTTAGAGCAATTGACGATAAAATCGGGAGAGGTTTATAATACATTTCCGATCTATATTCAACCGGAAACATTACAGTGTGATTCTCTATATATGATTCCGTTACGATTGAACTCAATATCGGATTATGAGCTGAGCGATAACGACACAACTGTTCTCGTAAGATTACATCTGAAGAACGAATATTCCGGTCTCTACTACGTAGAGGGTCTTTTAAAGAATACTGTAAACACAAGTGACTCAACTATCTATAAGATGTCGAGAAACTTGGTGGCTACTGACGACGGAAATACAGTCTGTATGTATCATTTCAATAATGAGACAGATGACTACAGACCTACACATACCTTTAAATAAAATTACAATCAACAGTGATAACTCTCTGAGTTGTGCTACATGGGATAAGTTTGTAATATATGAAGGTGGCGGCAGGTATTACCCCGATATTAAGCTATACGACTTCTGGTATGAATATGACAATAATGGTACCAGATGGCGGGCCGAAGGTTTCCTGTATAGAGAGCGAGAAACATCTTTGGAACAGGAAATTCTTGATGATTGGCTTGATGAACGAAGGAGCTAGATTTAAAAAAAAGAGGGTGTAAAATTTTTTTACACCCTCTTTTTTGCTATTTTTGAGAGATAATTGTGATTAATTTGTTTATGAAACTGTTATTATCTATAAAAGAGAACTATTTATCCAAAATCAGGAAAGAACATTCAAGCATACTTATATATTTGCTAAGATAAAACTTTTATGGCTATCTTTGATACCATACCGACAAACAAAATTAAGCTTAAAGAGGAGCAATTGCGTTCAATTTTAAAAATATAAATCAACATAAAAAAACACTTTAATGAGACAAAAAATGAGTATCGCTTTTTTTGTTGGAGCACTAACGTTACTGTTTGCTTCACCCTTATACAGCGGCGAAAAAAAGAATGAAAATTATCCTGTTTTTTCGCAGTTCGAATATCGTGGTAAGGATTCCGTTTATAATAACTATCCGTTAGAGGCCGACGAGTTCTATAATCCGATCTTGCAAGGATGTTATCCTGACCCTTCCGTTACACGAAAAGGAGATGACTATTTTCTTGTCGCCTCATCTTTCTCTATGTTTCCGGGTGTACCAATTTTTCATTCCAACGACTTGGTAAACTGGAAGCAGATTGGACATGTGCTCGACAGGAAGTCGCAGCTTAAGGTTCACGACTCCGGAATAAGTGAGGGAATTTATGCACCTGCTATAAAGTACAATAAGTATAACGACACATTTTATATGATTACCACCCAATTTGCGGGTGATATCGGAAATATGGTTGTAAAAACAAAAGATCCTTTCAAAGGATGGAGCGAGGTTTATAAATTGAATTTTGGAGGTATCGATCCATCTCTCTTTTTTGATGACGACGGAAAAGCTTATGTAATTCATAATGATGCGCCGGACAGAGGGAAAGAGCTATATGAGGGACATCGGGTAATTAAAATATGGGATTATGACCTGGAGAATGATCAGGTTATCCCCGGAACCGATAAAATTATTGTGGATGGAGGAACTGATATCAGTCGTGAACCAGACAGTTTACCGCAACCACAACCATGCAGTATACTCCCTCTTCGGAGAGCGATTTAGCCGGTATGGTCTGTTATCAAAGTGAGCGGTTCTATTACCTGTTTGGTATAACCAAAAAAGGTGATCAGGATTACTTACTGTTAGAACGCACAGAAAGAGGATCATCAACCACTCTTGCCACTGCTCCAATTAGGACAGACAATCCTGTAACACTTCAGGTTGCTGCAAATGGAGATGAATACCGTTTCAGATACTCAATTGACGGTGAGACCTTTCATACTCTTGGGGCCCCCGTTTCGGGCGACATACTCTCTACGGATGTTGCAGGTGGTTTTACAGGCAATCTGATTGGATTACATGCAACCACAAAAAATGATGCAAAAATAGATTAAACTAAATAACAATATGAACAGAAAAAACTCACTTATCATTCTCCTTTTTATTGTGACGAGAATGATATTTATAGACATGGGTAACGCACAAAACCCGATAGTACAGACAAAGTATACCGCCGATCCTGCTCCAATGGTGTGGAACGACAGACTTTATGTCTATACCACTCATGACGAGGATGGGTCTACCTGGTTTACAATGAATAACTGGAATTTATATTCCACAAGTGATATGGTAAACTGGACCGATCACGGTGCTGTTTTATCATATACCGATTTTGAGTGGGCAAGCGGCGATGCGTGGGCTCCGCAATGTATAGAAAGAGACGGCAAGTTTTTTATGTATGTGCCTATGATTTCCAGATATAATAACAGGCCGGCTATAGGTGTTGCAGTCGGAGACAGCCCTATGGGTCCCTTCTATGATCCGATTGGCGCTCCTTTAGTGCAAACTGAGTGGGGGGATATCGACCCGGCTGTGTTTATCGATGACGACGGTCAGGCATATCTCTACTGGGGAAACCCAAATCTTTATTATGTGAAGCTAAATGAAGATATGATATCATACGAGGGCGAGGTTGTAAGAGTACCTATGACCGTGGAGTCGTTCGGCAAAAGAGATGACGATTCTGAGCGTGAAACTCTCTATGAAGAGGGACCATGGCTTTATAAGAGAAACAACATCTACTACCTGTTCTGGCCGGGCGGTCCACTGCCTGAACATATCGGCTACTCAACAAGCGACAGCCCAACCGGTCCATGGAAGTATGGTGGTGTGGTTATGCCGGCACAAGGAGGATCTTTCACAATTCATCCCGGGGTAATTGATTTCCGCGGTAATACATACTTTTTCTATCACAACGGCGCACTTCCTGGAGGTGGAGGTTTTAATCGCTCAGTCGCTGTAGAAGAGATGAGGTTCAATCCTGACGGAACTATTCCTGAAATAAACATGACGGAAGAGGGTATCACAGAAGGATTAGCTACGTTAAACCCCTATATACTAAATCAGGCAGAGACAATCGCTTTCTCCGAAGGATTCAAATCGTCGCAGAACGACCAGGTGGGCGTTTTCGTGACCGGCAACAGGGATGGCGCCTATATAAAAGTGAGAGATGTGGATTTCGGCGAGGAGGGAGCTAAAAAGTTTTTCGCACGAGTGGGTACAACCCATAATGATCCAATTACACTGGAGGTGAGACTCGGAAGTCAGGAAGGTGAAAAGATTGCCACTGTAAGAGTTCCCCGTACAGGAGGCAGCAACCGTTGGGCAATAGTCAATTCAGACGTACCGGAGGTAACCGGCGTACATGACCTCTATTTTGTTGTAAAAGGAAACCCGAGGAGTCACCTTATCTATTTTGATTACTGGAGATTTTCCGAGTAGATAGAGACAAAAAAAGAAACAAATATCTGATCAATAAAATCCTAAAAAACAAACAATGAAACATTTTTTTACATCAATTCTTATAATTCTTTTTATGCTTCTCTTCAGCCGGCTTGAGGCACAGGTTGCCACAATCGACAGCCCCGACGGAAAGCTGAAACTTGAAGTCTATCTCGAAGAGGGACAACCTCAGTATACACTGGAGTATGAAGGGAAAACCATTTTAGAAAAATCGCCGCTGGGGGTCATTACCAACGAGGGTGATTTTAGTACTAACCTTTCATACGTCGGACACGAGACAGATCAGGTGGAAAGCAGCTACACCCTTGAGACTATCAAGAAATCATCTGTTGATTATCAGGCCAACCAATTAATCGCCTCCTTCGCAGATCAGAGGGAGCGTGGTCTAAATATAGTGTTTCAGGTGAGCAACAACGACGTGGCTTTTCGTTACGAGCTCCCGCAATGGGGTGAAAGAAGAGCATGCGTAGTAGAAAGGGAGGTTACAGGTTTTAAATTCCCGGAATTCACTACTACTTTCCTCTCACCTATGATGGGAGCGATGGGTGCTTTTGCCCGCACCTCACCCAGCTACGAAAGCGGCTATATCACCGACGCACCGGTAGGCAGACCTACACACGGCAATCTGGGGTATGTTTTCCCGGGCCTTTTCCGTATAGGAGACGACGGCTGGGCATTGGTTTCAGAGACCGGAGTAAGCAGTCAGTACTGCGCCTCACACCTGAGCGACGGCACAAAAGAGGGTTTATACACTGTTGAATACCCGGATATGAGACAAAATAACGGATTTGGCAGCACCGGTGCTCAAATCCCGCTTCCGGGCGTAACACCATGGCGTACTATTACTGTGGGCAGCGATCTGAAACCGATAGTGGAAACAACCATACCGTTCGACGTTGTTGAGCCTCTATATGAGCCATCAACAGACTATCAGTTTGGACGCAGCACATGGAGTTGGATTGTTTGGCAAGACCAAAGTATGAACTGGGATGACCAAGTGACCTATATCGACCTCGCCTCAGAGCTTGGTTATGAATATATCCTGATAGATGCATTGTGGGATACAAATATAGGATATGAGAGAATGGAGGATCTTATCAAGTATGCCAACTCAAAAGATGTTGATGTGTTCCTCTGGTATAACTCCAACGGAGCATTTAATGATGCACCGCAAGGACCAAGGAACAGAATGAACACCTCTATTGCACGCAAGGAGGAGATGAAGTGGCTGCAAAAAGTTGGTGTAAAAGGTTTGAAGGTGGACTTCTTCGGCGGTGACAAACAGGAGACAATGCGTCTATATGAAGATATTCTTTCAGATGCAAATGATTATGGTCTGATGATAGTATTTCATGGATGTACACTTCCGAGAGGATGGGAAAAGATGTATCCAAACTTTGCAGGAAGTGAAGCAGTATTAGCTTCAGAGATGTTGATTTTCTCGCAGGATGTGCGTGAGCAAGAGGCATTCTATGCTACCCTCCACCCCTTTATCCGTAACAGCGTAGCTACCATGGAGTTTGGCGGCGTGCTGTTAAATAAATTCCTCAACAGGGGAAATCAAAGAGGACAGGAAAGATTAACTACCGACGTTTTTCAGATCGCAACAGGAGTACTGTTTCAAAGCCCTATGCAAATGTTTGCATTAACTCCTAACAATCTGACCGATACAGAAGGTTTTCTGATTGATTTCATGAAAGATATTCCTACTACATGGGATGAGACACTCTATGTTGACGGATATCCGGGAAAGTACTCTGTTATTGCACGCAGACATGGCGATCAGTGGTATATAGCAGGCGTAAGTGCACTCGACGAACCGTTGAAGCTGGAACTAAACCTGCCTATGGTTGCAGGAGAAAATGTTAATATCTACTCTGATAACAGCAATCGCGAACCACTATTCCGCAACAGCAAAATCGATAAGAACGGTAAGGTTAGCGTTACAATTCAGCCAAGGGGCGGAGTTGTTATAAACAACTAAAACTATGATTAGAACAGTCTTCACTCTCTCTATTTCTCTTGTTGTCTGTATGGGATCTATACAGGCACAGGAGAAATTATACAGCAACCAGTTTCCGATATCAGATGTAAAATTGCTCGAAGGACGATTCAAAGAGGCGCGAGATCTAAACTTGGAGGTGCTTTTGCAGTACGATGTAGACCGTCTGCTGGCACCCTACCGCAAGGAGGCGGGACTGCCGGCGAAGGCAGAAGCCTATCCCAACTGGGACGGTCTGGATGGCCATATAGCAGGTCACTATCTTTCGGCAATGGCAATCAACTATGCTGCTACCGGAAACAGAATCTGCAGGGAGCGAATGGAGTATATGATCTCAGAGCTGAAAGAATGTCTCGAAGCTAATAGGGTGAACAATGCGGAATGGGGTATCGGCTATATCGGCGGGTTCCCCAACAGTGCACAGTTATGGTCATCCTTTAAAAAGGGAGATTTTGGACCCTATATGTCAGCATGGGCACCTTTCTACAACCTGCATAAGATGTATGCAGGTCTTAGAGATGCATGGCTCTATGCAGACAACGAAGATGCCAAATCGCTCTTCCTGCAGTTTTGTGACTGGGGTATCGATATAACATCCGACTTCAGCGACGAGCAGATGCAAAGGGTTCTCGATATGGAGCATGGGGGTATGAATGAGATCTTTGCCGATGCATATCAGATTACAGGCGATGAAAAATATCTGGCTACAGCCAAAAGATATTCGCACAACAGGTTTCTTGAGCCGTTGTCGAAAGGAATAGATAATCTTGATAACAATCACGCCAACACTCAGATACCAAAGTTTATCGGATTCACCCGGATTGCGGAACTGAGTGGCGACAAAACTTATGAAAAAGCTGGACGTTTCTCCTGGGAGACCATTGTTGGGAACCGCTCTCTGGCTTTCGGAGGAAATAGTCGCCGGGAGCATTTCCCAAGTGTGGAATCATCCCGGGATTACATTAATGATGTGGATGGACCGGAGACATGCAACTCCTATAATATGCTGAAGCTGACAGAGGATCTGTTCCGCATGACTCCTTCTGCTGGTTATGCCGACTTCTATGAACGTGCACTGTTTAATCATATTCTCTCAACTCAACATCCTGAGCATGGGGGATATGTCTATTTTACTACCGCTCGTCCACGTCATTACCGGGTCTATTCCACTCCCAACAATGCAATGTGGTGTTGTGTGGGTACAGGTATGGAGAATCATAGTAAATACAATCAATTTATCTATACTCACTCAGGTGACTCACTGTTTTTGAACCTATTCATAGCTTCAGAACTAAACTGGAGGGATAAAGGAATCACTATCAGACAAGAGACTAATTTCCCTTATGAGGAGGGAACAACTCTTACCGTAACAGAGGGAACATCAGACTTTCCCTTAATGATACGCTATCCTGAATGGGTAAAAAAGGGAGCGTTAAAGGTGAGCGTGAATGGACAAGAAGTTAAGCATGACTTGCTTCCATCCTCCTATGTGTGTGTCGACAGGGAATGGGAAAAGGGAGATGTGGTAAAGGTGGAACTGCCCATGCACAACAGGGTGGAGCATCTGCCCAATGTAAAGGATTACATCGCTTTTATGCGCGGTCCCATATTATTGGGTGCGAAAACAGGGACTCACGATTTACATGGATTACTTGCCGGTGATGGCAGATGGGACCAATATCCCGGAGGAGAAATGTTGCCTATCGATCAAGCTCCCATACTGGTTGAAGATGATATTAAAAATATTGGCGACAAGCTGATACCGGTAACGGGGAAGCCTATGCAATTCAAGCTGGACGTGAAGATGGAAAATCCTATGGAGCTGACTCTGGAACCATTTGCAAACATACATGATTCCAGATATATGATCTACTGGCTGGCACTTACAAACGATGGGTACAGTGCTTACAAGGACTCTCTGACGGCGGTCGAAAATGAAAAGATTGCTATAGAAAGGAGAACTCTGGATTTTGTAGCACCGGGTGAACAGCAGCCGGAAATAGATCATGCGATGAAAAGTGAACATTCACAGTCCGGTAACAGTAACAATCAGTTTTATCGTGAGGCTAACCGAGATGGCTATTTCAGCTATGAGATGAAAACCGAGGAGGAGGCCAACCTCAGTCTGATGGTTCGCTATTGGGGAGCTGAATGGGGAAGCAGGAAATTCGAAATCTATATAGATGACGAACTGCTGATTACCGAAGATAACACCGGTCGCTGGAACCAATCAAGATTTTTTGATGTAACCTATGCAATACCCGAGAGCATGGTGGAAGGAAAAGATAAAATAAGGGTAAGGTTTCAGTCCCTGCCCGGCAACACAGCAGGTGCTGTATACTTTGTGCGCTTGCTGAAACAAGAAAACTGATAATCTTAATATTTACAAAACAAATCATATGAGACTAATTACTTATACTCTATTAAGCATTTTATTTCTATCTATAGCCGGTGTTTCGGATCTTACCGCAAAAAATGAAGCACCGCCTCAAAGACCTATCATACAGACTAAATATACCGCCGATCCGGCACCGATGGTCTACAACGATACTGTATTCCTATATACATCGCATGACGAGGACGATGCGATGGGTTTTAAAATGGAAGACTGGCTGCTATACTCATCTACGGATATGGTAAACTGGACCGAACATGGGGCGGTTGCCTCGTTAAAGGACTTCGACTGGGTTCCTTATGATAACGGAGCATGGGCGGTGCAGTGTATAGAGCGAAACGGAAAGTTTTATCTCTATTGCCCCATGCCGGGCGGAGTTGGTATTGGCGTCCTGGTGGCAGACACTCCATACGGTCCTTTTAAAGACCCTATCGGAAAGCCGTTAATAAGAAACAGCAGCCACGATATAGACCCGACAGTCTTTATTGACGATGACGGGCAGGCCTATATGTACTGGGGTAATCCAAAGGTCTATTGGGTAAAACTTAACGAAGATATGATCTCCTACTCAGGTGAGATTATGCAGGATGAAACCACCCCTAAAAACTATCAGGAGGGCCCATGGGTATGGAAGCGAGGCGACTATTACTATATGGCTTATGCCAGCACCTGTTGTCCCGAGGGGATAGGTTATGCAATGAGCAGTTCGCCCACCGGAGCATGGGAGTATAAAGGTATGATTATGGATGCGTCAGAAAAAAGTCGTGGTAACCACCCGGGAATAATAGAATACAAAGGAAAATCATATCTGTTTGGACACAGTTACGATCTACTTAAACATATTACAAGCAAATTCTATGAGCGTCGCTCTGTTGATATGGACGAAATGATATACAATCCAGACGGGACAATCCAGAACCGCCGCTACTGGTCGGTAGAGGGACCTGATCAGGTGGGAACCCTAAACCCTTTCCAACGTGTAGAAGCAGAGACTATGGCTTGGAGTGAGGGTGTGAAAACACATTTCGAGACAGAATGGGAGGGAGATTTCGATTGGGCAAGAGGCGAAAAAATTGCCGACCGCCTGTTTGTAACCTCTATCAATCATGGCGACTATATAATGGTTCAAGGTGTAAATTTTGAGGAGGGTGCTAAATCGGTAGAGGTTAGCATATCTCCGGTTTATGGGGGACAAATCGAAATCCGCATTGATGAGATCGATGGCCCTCTCATTGCAACCATTGATGTGGAGTTCACTCGTGAAGCGGGCATTTGGAAGGAGTTAACTGCCCCTGTTGAAGAGGTTAAAGGGGTACATGATCTCTACTTTGTCTTTAAGGGAGAAAAAGATCTGTTCTATTTCGACTGGTGGCAGTTTTCGAAGTAATTAAATAATCTAAAACATAGAAAAATGAAAAAAATAGCCGGTATAATTGGCATCCTGGTACTGTTCTCAAGTTTAGGTTTTGCTCAATCATATGAAAAAAGCGAACATGGAGTTAATGTTCAAGTTAATTCGACGGATATAGCAATTGAATTCTATAGTCCCTCAATTGTTCGGGTGGTTAAATCACCTGAAGGAAAAAAAGTAGAAAAAGAGGAGGGCTCAAGGTTCACCGATTTTGACGATGCAGGTGAAAGATGTTACAAGCAACCAGTCCAGTTTTATGCGTCCGCTTGTAATGGACTTCTCGCATGATAAAAAAGTGTGGGATCTTAAGTATCAGTACATGTTTGGTAAGTCAATTCTGGTTGCACCGGTAACAGAGGCACAATATACTCCTGAAGAAACTGAGGATAATTGGTTAGATGAAGCCGCAGTAGACTTTACAACCAAAAAGGAATCACAAGTTTATCTGCCTGCAGGCAGCAGATGGTACGACTTCTGGACAAATGAGATATTTAATGGAGGTAAAGAGATTGTAAAGGAGACAAGTATCGACATAATTCCCCTATATATAAAAGCGGGAACAATCCTTCCCGTCGGTCCCGAAGTGCAGTATGCTACCGAGAAAAACTGGGACAATCTGGAGCTGAGGATTTATGAAGGTGCGGATGGTGAGTTTACCCTTTACGAGGATGAAAACGACAACTATAATTATGAGAAAGGTATCTATTCTACTATTACATTCAGCTGGAATGATGCAGATAAAAAACTCACTATAAGCAGCAGAGAGGGTTCATTCCCGGGGATGCTTAAGGAGAGGAATTTCAATATTGTACGTGTAGGAAAAAACAGAGCAACCGGTATGGAGACTGTCGATAAATTTGATAAAGTCGTAAATTACTCCGGCGAAAAGGTTGAAGTTCAGTTTTAACTATAGTCATCATTACTGCCGACATTCAAATTATTCGAAAAACTTTAGGTATATGATTAAAACAATTTTTAAAATAGAGAAGGTAAGAGCTGTTTGGTTTTTCCTTTTCACTTTTTTGTTGACGGGGATAAATCTTTCAGCTCAGGAACTTAAACTGCAATACGACCAACCGGCAAAGGTTTGGGAGGAGGCATTACCGCTGGGAAATTCCCGGCTTGGTGCTATGGTGTATGGGATACCGGACAGAGAGGAGATTCAGTTAAATGAAGAGACCATCTGGGGAGGTGGTCCATACCGTAACGACAACCCCGATGCTTTAGAGGCATTACCGCAGGTTAGAAAGTTTATATTTGAAGGTAAACATGGTGAGGCAGACCAGCTTCTAAATGAGACCTTTTTTACAGATACTCACGGTATGCCGTATCAGACAGCTGGAAGTGTTATCTTGAAATTCCCGGGTCATGATAAATATGAGAACTATTATCGCGAATTGGACCTCAATCGGGCTGTAGCTACAACAACTTACACGGTTGACGGCGTGGAATACAGACGTGAGGCTTTCTCCTCCTTTGCAGATGATGTTATTATTATGAAGATTAGTGCAAACAAAAAAGGTGCACTCAATTTTGAGGCGGGGTATATTAATCCGTCGAAGCATACTATTTTCAATAAAGAGAACGTACTTATATTAGAAGGGAGCGGATCCGATCATGAAGGTATTCCGGGAGAAATACGCTATCAGACACACACAATGGTGAAACATAGCGACGGTAACATTGCTGTAACAGATGAAAAGATTCAGGTTACAGGGGCAACTTCTGCTCTGCTCTATATTTCAATTGCCACCAATTTTACAGATTATAAAACGCTGGAGAGCGACTATGCAACTAATGCTGAAAAGCTGCTTTCTGCTGCAGTTAAAAAGAAGTTTGCTTCTGCTATAAAAGAGCATTCAGCGATTTACAGCGAACAGTTTAACCGTTTTAGCCTGACACTGGGCAGCTTACCGGGAACAGAGGGGATTACAACAACAGAGCGTATCCTTAATTTCCAGGAAGATCAAGACCCTGCAATGGTGACACTACTGTTCCAGTTTGGACGCTATCTGCTTATCTCTTCTTCTCAACCGAGAAGCCAGCCTGCAAATCTTCAGGGTATATGGTGTAACAGCATGTACCCTGCATGGGACAGTAAATATACAATCAACATAAATGCTGAGATGAACTACTGGCCTGCAGAGGTCACTAATCTACCTGAAACTCACCAGCCTCTCTTTCAAATGTTGAAAGAGTTGAGCGAGAGCGGAAAGGGAACAGCTATGAATATGTATGGCGCCGACGGTTGGGTTGCACATCACAACACCGACATCTGGCGAGTAACAAGTCCCATCGACTTTGCAGCTGCCGGCATGTGGCCTACAGGCGGAGCATGGCTGAGTCAGCATTTATGGGAACATTATCTCTATTCCGGAGATAAGGAATTTTTAAGAGAGGCATACCCTGTATTAAAGGGAGCAGCCGACTTCTTTATGTCGTCTCTCGTAGAACACCCTAATTATGGTTGGATGGTTGTTTCTCCCTCTGTATCGCCGGAGCATGGACCCGTTACAGCTGGTTGCACTATGGATAATCAGCTTGTATTTGATATCCTTACACGTACCGCCGAAGCTACCGAAATTTTAAACGGCGATAAGGAGTACAGGGAAAACTTGTTGGCAATGGTTGCAAAGCTCCCTCCAATGCATATTGGACAGTACTCACAGCTTCAGGAGTGGCTCGAAGATATGGATGACCCTAACAATGAGCATCGTCATGTATCACATCTTTATGGACTCTATCCGGGAAATCAGATATCACCCTACTCTACCCCTGAGCTGTTTGAAGCTGCACGTAACTCACTTAATTATCGCGGTGATATGGCAACAGGATGGTCTATCGGATGGAAAGTTAATCTTTGGGCACGTCTGCTTGACGGGGATCATGCCTATAAAATAATTAAGAACATGCTTACGTTGGCCGGACGAGACAACCCCCACGGCAGAACTTATCCAAATCTGTTTACTGCACATCCCCCTTTCCAGATTGATGGAAACTTTGGTCTTACTGCAGGTGTTGCCGAGATGTTGCTTCAGAGTCACGACAATGCGGTTCATCTTTTGCCGGCGCTTCCGAGCATATGGGATAATGGATCGGTATCGGGTATAATGGCACGTGGCGGATTTGAGGTTTCAATGGAGTGGGAAGAGGGTGAAGTTACAACTGTTAAGGTTCACTCGAGAATAGGAGGCAATTTACGTCTTAGGTCCCATACCCCGCTCACTGGCAAAAAATTGGTAAAGGCAGAGGGTGACAACAGTAACCGTTTGCTAATGTCGCCCGAAACCGCAACACCCATTATATCGGACAAAGCTTCTCTGGAAGGGTTGTCACTGGCTGAGGTGTTTGAATATGATATACCAACCGTTGCGGGGAAGACTTACAGCTTCAAAGCAGCAAAATAATTACTGAAATACTACAATATAAACAGATTACAAAATGAAAGTTCTTTTCTCCTTTTTACTGATCCTTTTAACCTCCTTCAGCTGCAAAACGCAGGAGAGGGAGGTAACCTATTATAACAATCCCATAATCAATGCGGATGCACCTGATCCCTCAATAACCCGTAATGGTGACGATTTTTATCTTGTTACAACCACAATGCATATGATGCCGGGTGCACCTGTAATGAAATCGAAGGATTTGGTAAACTGGGAAATTGTAAGCTATGTATACGAATCCCTTCATGATACTCCTAAATATGATATGAACGAAGGAACAGTATATGGTCGCGGCCAATGGGCTACCTCTATCCGATATCATGAGGGGATGTTTTATCTGCTTTTCTCACCAAACGACCACCCTTACAGTGCCTATATCTATAGCACAGCCGACCCTGCTACTGAGGAGTGGCAATTGGTTTCACGCACCACACATTTTCACGACGGGTCGCTCTTTTTTGACGATGACGGTCGCGTATATGTATTTTACGGAACGGGGGAGCTGCGCGAGCTTGAACCTGACCTTTTGGGCGTAAAAGAAGATGGAGTTAATATGAAAATATTCGAAAGGGATGAAGAGGAGACGGGACTCCTCGAAGGGAGTCATGTAGTAAAGCATAACGGTAAGTATTATCTTATGATGATCTCCTGGCCAAACGGCGAAAATCGTCGACAGTTATGTTATCGTGCCGACAATATTACGGGGCCATATGAGAAAAAGGTTGTTCTTGAGGATAATTTTGCAGGGTTCCCATATGTTGGGCAAGGCAGTTTAATAGATGACAAAAACGGCAACTGGTATGCTATAATTTTTCAGGATCGCGGTGCTATAGGGCGTGTGCCTCTTCTTATGCCTGTAAGATGGGAAGATGGATGGCCTATGTTGGGAGATGAGGAAGGCAAAGTGCCTGCAAGCGGTGAAATACCTCTTAAGCCTCACCCAGTTGAGACCCCTATTGTGGGCAGTGATGATTTCAATGATTCAGAATTAAAAATGTTCTGGCAATGGAATCACAATCCACGTAACGAAAACTGGTCGCTCACCGAGAGACCGGGTTACCTGCGACTAAAAACAAATCGTCCCGTCGACAATCTCTATGCAGCTTATAACACACTAACCCAAAGAATGGAGGGACCTCAGTGTAAAGGAGTTGTATCTATAGATCTTTCAAATATGAAAGATGGTGATGTTACAGGATTAAGCGCCTTCAACGGTCACTCAGGTTTACTATCAGTAATCAAAGAGGGAGACAGGAAGTATCTAACCATGTCAACCAATGTGGTTGAGTTAAGTAACAGGGAAAAAGCAATACTTAACGTAATAGAAGAGGAAAAGGAGAGAATCGAATGGACAGAAGATGAGATCTATCTCCGGGTAGATTGTGATTTTAATCTGCATAAGGATATCGCAACCTTTTATTACAGCGCAGACAATGAAAACTGGACAAAAATTGGAGAGGATTACAAGATGCGTTTCGACTACAGAAAACTGTTTATGGGCACCAGATTTGCCATTTTCAATTACGCTACAAAGGAGAGTGGCGGATATGTTGATATCGACTTCTTCAATTATGTAAGAATTCTGTAAAAGTTGAATTATTGAATAGAGTATATAGAGTATATTATGAAAATAAAGGCGTTTATAACAATATTACTATCTGCATTTATCACCCTTCAGGCAGTCGCTATCGACAACAAGGGGATAACATATGAGGAACTGAATCCCGAGAGATTCACTCTTCTTGAAAAGGGAACTCCTACAAACATATTAATAGATGAAAATGAGGATCAGGGAGTAATGATAGCTGCCACAAATCTTAGCGAAGATTTTGGCAGAGTATCCGGCACTAATGCACCCCTTATATTTTTGCCCGATAACGAGCGGCTTATAATTGTAGGTACTTTAGAGAGTCGCTATATCAAAGAGCTGACCGAAAATAGGAAAATTAAGGGCGACGAGCTGAAAGGCAAAAATGAAAAGTATCTTATGACGGTGGTTGATAATCCGTTACCGGGCGTTAAAGAGGCGTTGATTATAGCGGGAAGTGATAAGCGTGGAGCAATCTACGGTATCTATGAACTTTCTGAACAAATAGGAGTATCTCCCTGGTATGACTGGGCCGATGTTCCGGTAAAACCGCAGCAAAATTTATCGATAGAGAGAGGAAGTTACACTGCAGATGAGCCTGCCGTAACATATCGAGGAATTTTTCTGAACGACGAAGCTCCCGCTCTTACAAGCTGGGTAGAAAACACTTATGGTACAAAATACGGAGATCACCGCTTCTATTCACGTGTGTTTGAATTAATACTCAGACTACGCGGCAACTTTTTATGGCCTGCAATGTGGGACTGGAGTTTTTATGGAGATGACCCTCTGAACAGCAAAACTGCCGACACCATGGGAATTATCATGGGAACGAGTCATCATGAACCTATGGCACGTAATCATCAGGAATGGGCAAGAAATCGCGATAAATACGGTGTTTGGGACTACACTTCAAATCAGGAGGTTATCGATCAGTTTTTCAGAGAAGGAATTGAGAGAGTTAAGGATACGGACGACCTTATAACTATCGGCATGCGCGGAGACGGTGATACCCCGATGGGAGTGAAAGAGGGAGAGGATCATCTTTTTGTTCCGAGCGATGAGGATAATATGAGACTTTTGGAGAGGATCATAAAGAACCAAAGAGAGATTATCGGTGATGTTACAGGAGAATCACCTGAAAAAACACCCCAGGTTTGGGCTATTTACAAAGAGGTTCAGCGATATTTCGATTTAGGATTACGTCCCCCCGAAGATGTTATTATACTGCTTTCGGACGATAACTGGGGTAACGTTCGTCGTCTACCTACCGAAGAAGAGAGAGATCATCCGGGAGGTTGGGGCATGTATTACCATTTCGATTATGTGGGTGCACCACGCAGCTCTAAGTGGCTCAATATTTCCCCAATACAAAACATATGGGAACAGATGCAGCTCACTTACGATTATGGCGTAGATGAGTTGTGGGTAGCTAATGTTGGCGACCTCAAACCTATGGAGTATCCTATCACACTTTTCCTGGATATGGCATGGGATCCAACGAGGTTTAATGCAGAGAATCTTCTCGATCATACACGTAGCTTTGCTGCACAACAATTTGGTGAAGATCAGGCTGATGAGGCAGCCCGAATTATTAATCTGTACAGTAAGTATAATGGACGTGTTACACCTGAAATGCTCGATCGAAACACCTACAATTTAGAGTCCGGTGAATGGAAGAAAGTCTCTGATGAATATATCAAGCTTGAAGCTGAAGCGCTTAGACAGTATCTAACACTGGAGCCGGAACAGAGGGATGCTTACAAGCAGCTGATACTATATCCGGTGCAGGCTATGGCTAATCTTTATGAGATGTACTACTCACAAGCTATGAATCATAAGCTTTACAGAGAAAACAATCCAATGGCCAACTATTGGGCAGACCGGGTTGAGGAAACCTTCAACAGAGATGCTGAGTTAAGTCACGACTACAACAAAGTTATGGCCAACGGAAAATGGGATGGGATGATGACTCAGAAAAAAATCGGGTACAGATCCTGGAATGACAATTTCCCTGCAGACACACTACCTCAAATATTTCGTATAGAGAATCCCGAAGAGGCAACAGGAGGATACGTTTTCACAGCCAGGGATGGTGTTGTTGTAATTGAGGCAGAACACTATTTTGAAGCAAAAGATGCAGAGGAGGCAAAATGGACGGTTATTCCGTATATGGGACGTACATTAAGTAGTATTGCCCTAATGCCTTATACCAAAGAGGTGGAGGGCGCTTCACTATCATATAGGATGCAGATTCCTGATGAGGTTTCTGAAGTCAAGGTACATGTTGTAGTAAAATCCACACTGCCTTTCCATGACCCTAAAGGTCACGAATACAGAGTCGGATTTGAAGGCGGCAGCAAGGAGATAGTCAACTTTAACTGGAATCTCAACGAAGAGCCGGAAAATATATACTCTGTTTTTTATCCCACAGTAGCCAGTCGAGTAGTGAAAAAGGATGTAACACTAGATCTACATGACACTGATGACGGATTTTACACATTAACACTGGAGCCACTTGATCCCGGTATTGTATTTCAAAAAATAGTGGTCGATTTTGGCGGTTATGAGGAGAGTCGACTTTTCATGGAAGAGTCACCCAACAAAAGAATCGAATCCAGATAGTTGAAAAATTATTGCTGTTTTTCAGCTATAATATAAACTAAATAGAAAGCTTAAATATTGATATTGATTCTTTTCTGAGAATATATATAACTATATAACACCTTTTTGAAGTCAAACGCTAATAATTAAATTATGAAGTTTTTATTAACAACAATCATTCTACTCACACTGTTCTCTTGCAATAATGGTGCGAACAAAGCGGTAGAAGGGGAGGCAAAAAACCCCGTTATTTTTGCGGATGTTCCCGACATGTCTATGATCAGGGTCGGCGACACCTACTATATGAGTAGCACCACCATGCATATGAGTCCCGGTGTTCCAATCATGAAATCTAACGATCTCGTCAATTGGGAAATTGTCAGTTATGCCTACGAGACTCTTGACGATGTAGATGAACTGAATCTTGAAAATGGAAAAAACGCATATGGCGGCGGTTCCTGGGCAAGCTGTTTAAGATATCATAACGGCACCTACTATGTATCCACTTTTGCCGGAGTAACAGGCACTACCTATATCTATTCTACAAATGATATAGAAAACGGTACCTGGGAGGAGATCAAATTTCACCCTTCCTATCACGACCACACCATTTTCTTTGACGATGATGGAAAAACCTATATGATTTGGGGCGTTGGCAGATTAAATATTGTGGAACTTAAAGATGACCTTAGCGGAATAGTAGAAGGTAGTGAAAGAGTATTAATAGAAAATGCAAGTGCTCCTGCCGGTGACAATATAGGTCTCCAGGCAGAAGGATCACAACTCTTCAAAGTAGACGGTAAGTATTATCTATTTAATATCACCTGGCCACGTGGCGGTATGCGCACGGTAATAATCCATCGTGCCGATAATTTAAATGGTCCCTGGGTAGGTCAGGTTGCATTACAGGATAGAGGAATTGCTCAGGGTGGAATGATAGACACTCCCGAAGGGGACTGGTATGCATATCTCTTCCGCGATTATGGATCGGTTGGACGAATTCCATATCTTGTACCGGTAACATGGGAAGATGGATGGCCTGTTCTGGGCGTCGACGGAGTAGTTCCGGACACACTTAATCTGCCTGCAAGTAAAGGCTTGATACCCGGTATTGTAGCATCTGATGATTTTTCTCGTGAAGCGGGAGAGCCCGATCTTCCCTTAGTATGGCAGTGGAATCATAATCCAGATAACTCACTATGGAATGTAAATGGCGAAGAGGGATATTTGAGACTTACAACAGGACGTATCGATAATACTCTGCCCGAAGCCAAGAATACACTAACGCAACGCACTATTGGTCCCGTATCTACAGGAGAGACATATATCGATGTATCCAATATGAAGGAAGGCGATGCGGCAGGTCTTACCCTTTTACAGCAAAAATATGGCTGGGTAGGCGTTAAGTATGAAGAGGGATCAAAATATATATCTATGGTCACCTCACAGTCTGGAACAGAAGAAGAGGTGGAGAGAATCCCACTGGAAGGTGAAAATATTTATCTGAAAGCAACCTGCGATTTCACCGATCTGAAGGATGTTGCCAATTTCTATTACAGTCTCGATGGCGAAGAGTGGCATAAAATTGGTTCAGAGCTACAGATGCAATACACCATGCCCCACTTTATGGGTTACCGTTTTGGATTATTTAATTTTGCAACTAAAGAGACCGGCGGATATGTAGATTTTGACTATTTTAATATAAAAATACTTTGATAAATATTCAATTAACTAATTAATAATCAACATTTTACACAACATGATTTAATGTAAAAAAGACGGTTAAATGGCTGATTATCAGTATATTCACAGCAATAACAAACACTGTAAAGATGGACAGAACCAGCGTATTTAACCATTATATGGGTATCTGTAGCGACGTTTTAAATAAACTAACTACGAAGTTAAACAAAAGTTTCAAATCGTTCCTTGTGGAGACATTCATTCTATATATAGTCATCCTCGGCAGGATTAATTTCTTCTAAATAGGAAGGTATGCCAAATCGTGTGAATGACGATTCCGTCAAAACTTCTCGAAGGATTTTGATTTGCCCCAGAGTTTAACTTGTTTTTATCTGAAAGAATAATTACAGGTGATCGCAAGGAGATAGCCATTGAACCCAGCTATATATCCAAATCAGAAAAGTGTACTCCCTGGATTGGTTACTTCTGGTCGGGCAAAGCCGGACAGAAGATTAAATGATAAACTTGCTATAGTACGCCCTATGCGACTAAAATCAGGTAGTGAGCCAGGAGATGGAAGTGGTGACAAAACTATGTGTAACGCGTGTTATGAATATTGTCTTGCACAAGGTGTTTGGGATTGTCCCCGTCCTCATTAAAATATTATCTATATATGAAAGGATTAAAAATAATAATAAATGACAAAGACGTGATAAATATCGCGTCAGATAGGGTTGCCAGTATCTTTATTAATATTGGAGAATCCCGTCAAAACAACTATATTCATATAGGAGGATTAGATTCAAAATCATATCACCTTACATGGTTAGAGAAAGAAATTAAAATTGGTGATAAGATAAAAGTAAAAGTAAGTGAAATAAACGAAATTACTCCTTTGAAAGAGAGAATTCCTTCTGACAGATCTGAATTAGTTAATAAATATCATATGCTCGAAAAAGAACTTAAAGAGCGAGGCTTAATCTGAAAAAATTATGATAGGATTAGTTATAAAACATAAGGGGAAAGAACACAAAATTAGAAAATCAAACACTATTGCTTCTATCGTATTATCATTGATTTCACATCGAAATGAATTGATCCTTGAAGGAGAAGATGTTGCTTTATTTATGACCATAAAAGATGATGTTGAATTTGAATTTGATGTTATAGATTTGGATAAAATAGAAATAACATCATCTGCAGAAGAAAATCATTTTCAATATGTAGATGAAGAATACTCCAAAATGATAGACGAAAGGCCCCCCCAATATGAATGGGATGAAAAGCTTACTGCATTTTATGAAATAAAAAATATCTTACTAGAAGAAGGACTTATCGTAGAATAAGTGTTGCGTTAGCAAGGTAGAGAGTATAAGAAAGCATTGCTTTTCATAGCAAATAATCGAGATAGCCGATGAACTCGGAATAAGTTTTTGTATATTAAATAAATGAGAGTATTGAGGTTGGAAAGTAGACATTCAAAAACTCAGTGCGGAATAAAAAGAAAATAGCCTTTTCTTATTTAATAGTACTAAAAATCGAAAACATTTTACAGAGAAATAAAATAACCTTCATGTTATAGAAAGACTTTTGAAAGAAAAGGAATTGATCCTGAAACACATCCGTGATCTATCTGATGAAAGCGTGGTGGAACAATGGAGTGAAAACAATTACTACCCATACTTTTGCGGGGAACAAGAGTTTCGGCCTTGCGTATCCTGTGAAGCATCGGAGCCGGTTCATTTTCGCCATCGCATCGGCATTTCCTGTTCTTGAGCAATTGCCGTCAACGACAAGCTCATTGTCAAAAAGATGATTGCTGCTTTGGCCTCAAACCCGGCCGGAAATTTTCCTTTGTTGCTTTTATATGGCCGCTAAATTAGTTATTGTTTTCTGTTTTCCCGGCTATGGTTTTTTGCACGATTTTTTCAAGCATTGCCACAGCAGCAGCTACTGCAATAGAGATAAACGTAGTTACGATGCACATGGCAAGGAAACCGGCAGGGTCGTCTTCTTTATTGTGAAATATCCTTATATATAATCCGCCCATTGCAATTAGAATGCTTTGTACAGCGCAACAAAAAAAGCGATGGATGATGCATACCGGGGTTGTTTTATTTTAGTTGCCCTTTTAAAAATTGGCGGCGCAAATCTTCATCGAATTTTTCTATGGCATACCGCAGCATCGTTCTGGGCATTTCGGCGTAATGTTTCAGCAAAAAAGCCATTTCGGCTTCTCTGTCCCTTTTCCCAACTTCTCTGAGCATCCATCCCACAGCCTTATGAATCAAGTCGTGATGATGATGCAGCAATATTTCGGAAATTTTGAACGTGTCGTCGAACTCGCCGCGACGAATAAAATACAACGTGGCAATAAGTGATGCTGTGCTTTTTCCTTACATGCCTGTTCGTTTAATTCGGCAATTATGCTTTGGGATAAATTTCGGGTTAGATTGCATGGCACTTTTCTGTTGAAAAGCACAGAGGTTTGATCGGACTGAAAGCTTTAATTATCCGCACCGAAACCGCTATTAATTATATTTTGCTGTTGGTTGCCGCATTTTATTCAATTAGCAAGTTTTTTAATTCATCAATAGTCATTATTGAATTATCATCAATTTCTGAAATTCCCTTGTGTAACATTCTATGGCAATTACTACAAACCAATACGATATCATGTCTTGTAGTTTTTGTTTCTTTTGTTTCATTGAGAGGTTTTAAATGGTGTGCTTCAATAAAACCTTCTCCAAGTTTCCCATATTTCTCAAGGAATGAAAATCCACAAACCTCACAGTTTAACATAGGATTTGCTCTCATTGCTTGAGTTTTTATTTTCTTTATTAATCCACTATCTCTTTCGTATCGCATATGAACAGCAAGTTTACTTTTCCCCTCAATTGAAATTGGTTCAAAGTCACCTGTTATATTAACTTGTTTTCCATCTTTTGTATTTCTCAGTTTATATAGTTTTAAAATGTTTCTGTGAACAAACAAATGAAAATCCTGAGTTAACCAATTCCAGTCTACTTGCTCAAAAGTATTTTTTGTATTTATGTTTAATTGTGGGTTTTCTGTGAAATATTTATTCCAAACTTTAAGATGAATTTCCTCAATAGGATATTTTTTCAACTCATCTTGAGTCTGTCTCATGTAATCTTGGCAATTCAGCAAATATTTTTTACCTTTTTTGGGGAATTTCTTCAAATCAGTATTAAACAGATAATTAATTGTAGAGTCAAATCCAGTCATTGGAATTGGATATATTTTATCAGGAAACAACGAAGATAACCAAGCACTTAGTCCGGTATAGCTCATACTCCTGTTAGACCAATCAATATTTTCAAAACTTTTTAATTGAAATTGCCTGAATAGAATAATATCATTATGAGTAATGAACGTATTTAGTTTTACCCTGCCGCTTTTTTGAATAAATTGAATTCCTCTTGATCCATCATATTTAATTGACTGGGAATTTAATAAAATATCTAAAATCTCATTATCTGATTGTTGTTTGAAATCAATATTGCTTTGTAAATAATTAGCAAATTCAAATTTATACGCTTCGTCTTCAATCCAAGTCGATTCCTTTAGATGTCTCAGATATTTTTGAATAGTATTATTTATGGTATCCTTTTTCATCGTTTTATTTTTGGTTGAGTGAGTTGAATTCTTTTGTTAGGTGGGGTTTGTTGGCGGGTGGTGATAAACGGTTGGAGGTATGAAACGTTGGAGAGCTCGGTGCTACCCCTATCAAGATACAACGTACTTTGATGTGAGAACGAAGGCTCAATTTTCCCATCTGATTGTATAATTTCCTGTCGGAGCGAATTCAACCCACTTTCCGTTTATTACTTTTTCTTGTTTAGTTCTATTATTTTCTAAATATAAAGAATACGAAACTCTCCGTTTTCTATATTGAATTTCGACCGAGAATCTTGATTTACCCGGGGGGATTGTTACTGTTTCTATTTGTTTGCTGTACTCGCTTTCACTTTTTATTGAAGCATTCGTGTAGAGGGTCTTCTCTCCATTAAAGTATAATTCGCCATTCCAAATGCCAGATGGAATTTCAACCAAAACGGAATCCGATTCTGCCCAAGCAAATGCATCTTTTTCCGCACTTTCGAAATATGAGGTTTTAACAATATCAATCCCTTTGATAGGGGCAAATGAAAATTCCTGTGATGATGGAACATTAAATGAAAAGGAGGTTCCTTGCTTTATAAAGATTGAGTCACCATCACTTTCATCTATTTTATATTCAATTTTCTTAAAAGTATAACCATGTGATTTTTTTTGATTTACTTGAATTTCTTTTGACTCATTTTCTGATTCAAGTATAATGATGAAGTTGAAATCTTCGCCAGTACTGTTTTCCTTGACAATGACTTTAAGTGATGTATATGAATTACGAATGATACTGAATCCCTTATCTGTCCATATCGCATCCATTCTCCCCAAACTGTCTAATTTCAGAGTGTAATTTTCCCGAATCGGGGTGCCATCTAACGAATAGCTGTTGCCCGAGATATTCACATTGCCACTTTGATTGATTATTCTGGCAATTTTCCAGTCTGGATAGGTAAATGAGATTTCTATCTCTCCACCTTCTCCCTCCATTTCAATCAGCGATGTCGAAGGGTCAATAAGGTTAAATTCATTGTCATGGTCGTCACAAGAATATAAATAGAAAGAAATCAAAATTGTCAGGAAAATATTTAGGTATTTCATTTTTTGTATATTTAAATTTATTGCAATCTTACTCCTTTTGTACTTATTTTCACAATGAATACCAACTCGTTTTACGGTACTGTAAACAGGAAATAAAAGTGCAGTGAATTCGGGAACAAGAGCGCAGTGATTGCGCCTTCAAAATTACATATTTTTTTACATATCGTCAAATGGCGATTTTTATTTTCTGCAAACTTATATAAAAATTTCAATAATGAGTTCCCTCCAAAAACTCTATATTTATCCCTATTTATCCATTCCTTTCGTCTCGAATAGCTATAAGAAAAATGTATGGGCTTTTCGGAGTGGAGTCAATGATATAATTCATAAATTTCTTTTATTACCGAAAGATTTTTCTAGTAAGGAGCTTAAGCTGAGAATAAAATTAGATGGCGAACCATTTCCCGCCTCAAAAACCATCTGTAAAAGCTTTTGTAAACAGGAAATAAAAGTGCAGTGATTTCGGGAAAATCGACTACAGTGATTTCGGGAACACAAGTATCAACAATATAAATAAAATGATTTACGCAGGTTTGATATTTTGTATTTACAAAAGTTGTATCTTTATTGTGTAAATAAGACGTTATGTGCCACTTTATTAAGACGACACAACAAGAAGACCAAATGACATCATCAGAAGAAATAAAGAAGTTAAAAAAAGAAATTCTCGAACTTGAAGAAGAACGGAAATCATTAGAGCGAATAGACACATATCACGGTCAACTTACCCCGAAGGTTATTGCACACATTAACGCAGATAAGAAAATCAGAGAAAGAGCAATTAAACTAATTAAACTTCTTGACAAGTAATATGGCAATATTAGGAAAACCACTAGGAATATTTGACTTAAACAACAGCGACAGTTGTGTTGGTTCATTTCTACTTCGACAGGATTTAAGAGAAATATTATCTGTTAATGACAATGACTTAAACATTGTGACATTTAAACAAATTGACGGACTTGAAATAGTGGATGAAAGAGAAATTCAAAAATTATGGTATAGCAATCAAATACCAAATTCTCCACCGTTTAAAATCGGGAATACAAGAATAAGCTTAGATGAACTTATACTTAAAGCTATAATTAAAAGGACTTATCCAACTGCGACAATTGAACACCAAGTTCCTTGGGGACGAAAACGCCTTGACTTCATAATAAATATTGATGACAAAATCAAAATCGTTGAATTTCACGGACCAGGTCACTTTACTAATATTGGTTATGGAAATCCAGAAAACCCATTTGAAAGGAAAACAGAAGCAGAAAAGGAGTTTAACGTTGAATATGTAATCTGGCCATATTGGATACAAAGATGTTCATCTAATGTCAAAGCAATATTTGAAGACAATATTAAAGGTTACGGTGCATTATGGAGCACAGAAATTCATTTTGGTTCTTTCGCCTTTGACAATTCAGCAGAAATAATTGAAACAATTACAAAAAGATTTAAAGCAGTTGACCAAAACGGCTATGGTTATTTCTATGGCGGACAGACAAGAGATAGAAATAACCCCGAACATCCAATTATCGAAAAAATTCTAAACGGCAAGCCAAAACTGGAAACCATTTTACCTCGTGGTTACACAGACAAAAACTATTGGCTACCAGACAAACTAAAGCAATGACATTTTTAGATATATGAAATTCTCAGATCCATTTAAAATATTGACACCCAGCGAAAGATGGGCACCAACACAGAGCCAAATGGACTTGTTTCAAAATGCTTACGAAAAGTTGTTGCCACCATTGGTTTATAAAATTCGTTTAGCTATTGCAAAATGGAGAGAAGAAGATTATGCCGGTGCTTCGGAGACTTCTAAACTGTTATTGAACTTTTGGTTTAATCAAGAACACTTAATCGGACAATCGAAATTTTGTTTTTTCTTTTCGCAACGTGAAGCCATAGAATCAATAATCTATTTGTACGAAGTTGCAAAAGCAAAGGACAAATACGAACTGATGCGTTTTGACTCTTCTGGTCGTGTAAGTACAGGTATGTTTGACGAAAACTGGACTCGTTATGTTGTAAAAATGGCAACCGGTACAGGAAAAACAAAGGTAATGGGTTTGACTTTGGTTTGGAGTTACTTTCATAAGCTCTACGAAACTGACAGTCCTTTATCAAAAAATTTCTTGGTTATTGCTCCTAATATTATTGTTCTGAATCGTTTACGAAAAGATTTTGACGGTTTAAAAATGTTTTTTGACGAGCCTTTTATTCCTGAAAATGGATATGCTGACAAAGACTGGAAAAGCGATTTTCAATTAACCTTGCACATTCAAGACGAACTAAAACCAATAACCGAATCAGGAAATATTTTTCTTACAAATATTCACAGAGTATTTTTAAACGAAGAACCTGAACAAAGTTTCGAAGATATTTTTCTTGGGGTAAAACCAAAACCCGATGCAGACACTTCAAAAGGTTTGGATTTGGGTAAAGTGTTGCGAAGTGATAAAATCAAAGATTTGGTTGTTCTAAATGATGAAGCACACCACATTCACGATAGTTCATTGGCTTGGTTTAAAAGCATTGAAGACATTAACAATAAATTAAAACTAAAAAACAATAATGGTTTAAGTTTACAAGTCGATTATTCAGCTACTCCTAAACACAACAATGGGGCAATATTTGTTCAAACCATTTGCGATTATCCTTTGGTTGAAGCAATTAAACAAAATGTTGTAAAATCTCCTGTTCTGCCCGATGAAGCTTCTCGACAAAAAATTCAGGAAAAAGACTCTTCCGATTTTGTAGAACGTTACAGAGATTACATTCATTTGGGTTATTTGGAATGGGAGCAACAATACGAAGAATTGAAAAGCCAGAAAACACCGATTCTCTTTATAATGACTATGAGTACCAAAGAAGCAGACCAAGCAGCCGCTTTTTTGGAAAGTACTTATCCTAAAATGAAAAATTCAGTGCTTACTATTCATACAAATAATTCTGGAGAAATAAGTGAAACAGCAACCTCAAAGAAAGCAAAAGAAGAGTTAGAAAAATTAAGAAAAGCTGCCGATGACATCGATAAAGATTATTCGCCATACAAAGCGGTTGTTTCGGTTTTAATGCTCCGTGAAGGTTGGGATGTAAGAAATGTATCGACTGTTGTTGGTTTACGTCCCTTTCGTGCTGATTCTAAAATTTTACCAGAGCAAGCGATAGGTCGTGGTTTGCGAAAAATGTTTCCGTTAGACACTCCGGAAAATTTGGTTGTAGTTGGTACTCCTGCATTTTTAGAATTTGTTGAAAGTTTGAAAACAGAAGGTGTAGAATTTCAATACAGCCCAATGGGCAAAGGTACAAAAGGTAAATCGCCTATTATTGTTGAAGTTGACAGAGAAAACAAAAACAAAGATTTGGACAAATTAGATATCCCCATTCCGCAAATGAGTCCTCGCATTTATCGGGAGTTTAAAAATCTTGAATTAATTGATGTAAGCAAGTTTAACAACGAAAAAGTACCATTGAAAAAATTCAGCGACGATGAATTGAAAGAAATCATTTTCAACGATATTGAAGGCGATTTTTCACACAAAACTGTTTTTAAAGATAATATCCCGGATTATCGCAACGTAATCGGATTTTTCACGGCTACAATTTTAAAAGACAGTCGTTTGGTAAGTGGCTTTGATATTCTTTATCCAAAGGTTGAAAGTTTTATCAAATACAAACTTTTTACAAAAGAAGTTGAACTGAGCGATGCCCAAACTCTGCGTAATCTTTCAGAAATTCAGGCTAAAGAAATTCTGAAAACAACATTTAAAAAAGCTATTGACGAATTAACCGTAACCGACAAAGGGACAGCCGAAGTAAAGAACTACATTTCGCTGAAATTATCGAAACCCAAAATTGCAGAAAACCAACCATTTATTGTACCTAAAAAATCGGTGTTCAACAAAATTATTGGCGACAATCCTTTTGAACTTGAATTTGCCTCATTTCTTGAAAATCGTTTTGAAGATGTGGTTTCGTACGCAAAAAACACTATGGGCGAAGGTGGTGTCAATTTCAAAATAGAATATCAGGCACAAGATGGAAATATCCGTGAGTATTACCCCGACTTTTTTGTAAAAACCGACGATAAAACCTTTTACATTGTTGAAACCAAAGGGCGAGAAGATTTAGACGACTTCCGCAAAATTCAACGTCTTTTTGTGTGGTGTAAAGATATTAACGCAGCACAAAAGGAATATACCTATTCACCTGTTTACATTAAACAAGAAAAATGGGACGATATTAAAAACGATTTCAAATCGTTTGCCGAAGTAGTTGAAATATTTACAGTAACCGAAAATAAAGAATCAAAATGAATTTGAACGACAACGATAAAAACCGAATTATTGAACTCATAAAAGCAGGAGAAAAACTGCCAAAAGAAGATATTTATAAACTCTTTTCCGATGAAGAAGATGTATTCCTCTTTTGGAACGGACGCAAGGAAGATGTAACTAACATTGCTCTGCCATTTCATAGTATTGAACACATTGACGAACCACGCAAAGAAGCGAAACAAGCCGGCGATATGTTTGAAATGTTTGACATGCGAGGACGACAATTAAAAGGCTGGACAAACAAACTTATTTGGGGCGATAATAAACTCATACTTTCCTCATTGGCAAATGGTCCATTAAGAGAAGAAATTGAAAAAGAAGGTGGTATCAAACTTATTTACATTGACCCGCCATTTGCCGTAGGTGCCGACTTCGGTTTTAACATAAAAATTGGTGGAGAAACAGCCGAAAAGAAACAAAACATTATTGAAGAAATTGCATACCGCGATACTTGGGGCAAAGGGATTTCGTCTTATCTTACTATGATGTATGAACGACTTAAACTTATGCACAACCTTTTGGCTGATGATGGAAGTATTTATGTGCATGTTGATTGGAGAGTGACAGCATTTATGAAATTATTATTAGATGATGTTTTTGGAATTGATAATTTTAGAAATGAGATTATTTGGTGCTATACAAGTGCTTCTCGTGTTGCTGATGATTTTCCTCGCAAACATGATAATATATTAAGATATTCAAAATCTGATAAAGTTGTATTTAACAAAAATGAGATTTTAGTGCCATATGATGAAAAAACTATTGCAAATTATAAAGATGGGTTAAGAGGTTCAGGCACATTCTACTCAGGTAATATAAAAGATACTGATACCCCAATTTTAAAGGAAGGTAAAATTCCAGAAGACTGGTGGGAATTTGCAATTGCTGCACGTTTCCCTGTTGATGGAATAAAAAGAACAGGATACCCAACTGAAAAACCAATAGCGCTTTTAGAACGCATCATCAAAGCCAGTAGCAACGAAGGTGATTTAATCGCAGACTTTTTCTGTGGCAGCGGCACCACAGCCGCTGTAGCTGAAAGACTAAACCGAAAGTGGATTGCTACAGATTTAAGCAGGTTTGCAATTCATACCACGCGCAAACGAATGATTGGTATTCAACGGGAATTGCAGGAAAGCGGAAAAGATTTCCGAGCATTTGAAATACTGAATCTTGGCAAATACGAGCGACAGTTCTTCATGGATGATTTGAGTAATGGCAAACGCAAAGCCAAAGAAGATTTGTACGTTGATTTAATTTTGGAAGCATATAAAGCCAAACGGATTGAAGGACACAAAACATTGCACGGAAGCAAAGCAGGAAGATTTGTGCACGTTGGCCCATTGGATGTTCCTGTTACCCAAAGCCGGTTGCATGATATATTTGAAGAGTGTCGTCAAAATCTCTACACTCAAGTAGATGTATTAGGTTTTGAATTTGAAATGGGATTAACTCCACAATTCATTCAGGAACTAAAAGAAAAAGGCGTTTCCATTACATTAAAATACATTCCTAAAGATGTGTTTGATAAACGAGCCGTTGAAAAAGGGCAAGCCAAATTTTACGATGTTGCATATTTAAACGCAAAGGAGAAAATTAACGGTAAAAAAGTAACTGTAGAATTAACCGATTTTGTTACTCATTACACGCAAGACGACATTGAAGATATTCAACAATCAATGCGAGCAGGAAGTAAAGTTGTTATCGAGGATGGTCAGATTATAAAAGTGAAAAAAGATAAAAACGGAATCATAACAAGAACTGTACTTACCGAAAACTGGTACGATTGGATCGATTACTGGGCGATTGACTTCAACTACGAAGACAAGAAAGAAATAATAAAAGTACACAACGAAAAAGGAGAAGTAGAAGAACGCTGGACAGGTAATTACTTGTTTGAAAACGAATGGCAAAGTTTCCGCACCAAGAAAAATCCGACACTTGAATTTACAAGTACAACTCATGAATACAAAACATCGGGTAAGTACAAAATAATGGTAAAAGTAGTTGACATTTTAGGAATTGACACAAGTAAAATAATTGAAATAAAAGTATAGCCCTCGCTTCGTAGTCAAGCACATTTGCAGGTCGCACCAGCCGACATTAAGAACAAAACCTGCAAAAGAGTTTGCCTACCCCGACGCTCAGCAGATAGAAAAGATGCAGCAAAAATGAAAGAAAAATAACGAGAGAAATGAAAAACGAAACGCTAACAAAGTGTATATGCCATAAGGGTTTCAGTGGTTATTCAAGCAATGTAGCCCGCTCAAAATTTCATGTCGGTGGACAGGAAACTGCCACACAATCCCTTACAGCACATACACTCGACCGTTGTGCCCAATTAAACAAAACCGATATCCTGCGCAAAGAATGGATATTTTCTTTTCTTCAAACAGAAATAGTGGAGGGGGTGAATTTGATATTGTGTCGGGGAAACTTGATTTTTCATATCATTCAGAGGATGATATATTTAATTTAAGTATTCCAAATGATGTTCCTCCAAGTGAGTCTGGATTGCTTTTTCCAAAAATTAATTCAGATACAATGAAACAATAATTTAAGGACAATGTGCTTGTAAAATAAAAAATGTATCTTTGGAATTAAAACTCATCAAAATGAAACAGAAAACAGAAAATAAAAAGATATTAGGTTTAAATATTTCATTATTGGATTGGTTACCTTCCTTATTTAAAAAAGGCTTAAATACTATTTCTAAACATAAATATTTCCATAAATATCCTATCTTCTGGCAATGGTTTATGTGGATATTTGGAGGATTTGTCTTGAAAGATTATGAAAGCAAAGAATACGAAATCTTATCTAAAAAACTGGAATTCCTATAGAAGAAATAACAAATGCTTTTGATTCTTATCAATACTATTTCCACGAGATGACGGATGGTTTATGGATTTATCTCAAAACTCAAACATAAAAATGATGAAAATGTTCCCAGTTCCTTTTATGGGAGTCGGTGCAAATTATAAAAGGTTACTCTTTACCGAATCTGGAGAATTTAAAGATCTTAAACTTACTGGAAGACATGCCTTAAATGATCTGATTAAATGGAATAATTTAACAGTAGAAGTGTTAGAAAATGAATAATAAGCCACTTCCGATAACACAGCATATACACTACGGGCTGACGTCCTTGCCCTTCGGGACATTGCCTATGGCAAAGTCGTATATGCTGGGAACATTAGGGGTAATTCTAAAAAACAATTTACACATTGATTTAGCATGTACGACAAAATTTTTATAAGCTACGCAAAAGAAGACCTTGCATTTGCTGAAAAACTCTATAATTACCTTGAAGAGAATGGCTTTAAACCTTGGATTGACAAGAAAGGAATATTGCCTGGTCAAAATTGGGATTTTGTCATAAAGAAAGCATTGAGAGAAGCCAACTACATTATTCTCTTGTTATCAGACACTTCTGTGCAAAAAAGAGGTTATGTCCAACGAGAATTTAAAATCGCTTTGGATTATGTTGAGGAAAAATTGGAGGATGACATTTATATCATTCCTCTTAAAATAAACAATTGTGAAGTCCCTGAAAAACTTTCACGATTTCAATGGATAGAATACGATGAATCCTTGACTAGCTTTGAACTAATACTTCGTTCTTTAAATCTTCAAAGAAAAAAATACATAGAATATGAAAAAAAGCAAATAGCAGCTAAAGAAACATTTGCTTATGATGAATACGACAATCAATATGAATATGGAAATTCAACAAAGTTTGTCATTCAAACAAAACATATCCAATTTAAAGATGAATCAAATACAAATTTACTTGAGCTAAACTCAATAATTCGTGGAAAACAAGCTGAATTTGTATCGAATGGGAGAAAAGTCTTTCATGAAATTACAGGTGAATTAATCTCATTGGACTTTGAAAGTCAGAATTGGATTTTCGAAATTTCATATACTCCTAATTTTATTTCAAAATCGATTGTTAGCATAAATGAAAACAGCTATGTATATGCAGGTGGTGCTCATGGAAATGGTTTTATCCGAGGTTTAAACTATCATTTAAATCCATTGTTTGAAATTTCTTTAGCAGATTTATTTGACTACGACGACCATAATAAAGTATTAGATTTTATATCTAAATACTGCTATGAAGAATTGAGAAAGATTCACAATGAATGGTTGCCTTCGGATGAAGAAGAAATGCAAAATCAAACTCCTGATACTTTATTTTGGGAAGGAAGCTTAAAGCCTGAATGGGAGAATTTTAATACTTTTTTTATAAAGAGAAATGGAATTGAGATTATTTTCAATACCTATTCAGTGAGTGCTTATGCTTTCGGTGTACAAACTGTCGTAATTTCAAACGACAAACTTCTAGCTTGTTTGACAAAGCCTGAGAAATTTCTAAGTTTCATGAATAAATTACAATAGAAGAACTACCCCTAACATTGTGTAGCATTAATGGCGAATGAAGCACGTTCCACTCACCCCTTCCCCTGCTACCATCAGCAAGTGGAAAAATAGGGAAACGTGCGAAGAGAGAAGCTCACGTCCTCATCAGATCGTATATGTTTTAAATGAGCCGGAAGAAAGTTTGGTCGTCTCCATTGGGAAAACTGTCCGGTTTCCTTTGGATGAAGTAGGGAGAGCTCTGTCGGAAATCCTCCAAATTGGATGAAGTCTGTAAAGCCAATCATATTGAACATAGGCAGACACAATCCAATACACCAAAGACGAATGGTATGGTAGAAAGAGCCAACGGAATAATTAAAAAGGATTGTGAAAACTCAAAGTTGTGGGATCGGTATGAAGATATGTCGTTAATCACTTTTTAGTTTACTTTTGCCATATCACTGACAAATATACGCAACATTTTTAATCATTTAAAACAAATTGAAAAAATCATTATTGTTCCATAAAAAAGTAATCCGGGAATCAGTCGATTGTTGACAGTTGTTGATTTTGGAAAACCTCCTTATTCTCCAATTCTCACATTTGCTCATCGAGTCTCATTGGCACATTGACACATTATCGTATGATTAAAAGTCGTTTCAACCCTCCTGCATTCATTCTTATTGTTTTGCTGAAAGTCTTTTGGCTTCGCGAACAACTAAGGGGAATGCCGGGTAGGTCATGTCGTGTCCATATCCTTGAAGTTCTAAAAGGTGGGTTTGTTTGTGGCCCACCAGTTTCATCATCCGTGCAAGATAGGCATTCTCTTCGTAGCGCCCCAGCATTTCCTGTTCCCGGTCGCCGGTGATAAGAAGGAGAGGCGGCGCATCTGCTCTGACGTGCCACAGCGGCGCCAACGAATCAATCTGTGGTTGCGTGTCTTTGATGTTGCGTTCGTTACGAATCGTAAAATGGGTAATGGCCTGACCACTCAACGGAATCAGTTGTGCAATGCGGTTGGCATCTATTTCGTATTTTTCCAGGTAATGCTTGTCGAGTCCGAGCATCAATGTCAGGTAACCTCCGGCCGAATGACCCGACACAACTATTTTAGTCGTATCGCCACCGAATTGTTCGATGTGGTTGAAAACCCAAGCCACTGCAGCCGCTGCATCTTCAATATATTCAGGCGCTTTTGCTTTTGGCGCAAGACGATAGTTCACGCCAACCACGCAAAAGTCGTTATTCATCAATGCTTCCGGAATCTCCTTGTTTCCACCCGTCAGTCCGCCCCCGTGAAACCATACGACGGTTGCGAAACCCTTTTTATTCGTCGGGTAATAGATATCGAGTTTGCAACGCTCGTCGATGTACGCATTTGCTTTCCTCACCTGCTCCGAATAGTACGGAATGTCGGTTTGGGTTCGATAAGTTGTTTCTTGAGCAATTGCCGTCAACGATAAGCTCATTGTCAAAAAGATGATTGCTGCTTTGGCCTCAAACCCGGCCGGAAATTTTCTCCTTGTTGCTTTCATAATGGCCGCTAAATTAGTCATTTTTTTTCTGTTTTCCCGGCTATGGTTTTTTGCACGATTTTTTCAAGCATTGCCACAGCAGCAGCTACTGCAATAGAGATAAACGTAAGTACGATGCACATGGCAAGGAAACCGGCAGGGTCGTCTTCTTTGTTGTAAAATATCCTTATATATAGTCCGCCCATTGCAATTAGAATGCTTAATGTGATTGCGCAATATTTTATACTTCTTAAAGTCCTTGCCGAGGTTGGTGAAAACAGTTTATTTTGATTGATATAGCCGAGCAATTTGAATGCTTTGTACAGTGCAACAAAAAAAGCGATGGATGAGGCATATCCATACAAGATAAACGGGTCGAAATAAATGCTGAACAGGTCTAAGTTCTGTGTCCTTCCTTCGGTCAATGGAAACCGAATCATCAGGTAAAGGGTAGCGATACCGATAAGCACGATAACTACCTGAAGGAATAGTATGAGAATTCTTTTCATGATGATTTAATGAATATGAATTATACATCCTGGGATTGTTTTATTTTAGTTGCCCTTTCAAAAATTGCCGGCGCAAATCTTCATCCCATTTTTCTATGGCATACCGCAGCATCGTTCTGGGCATTTTGGCATAATGTCTCAACAAAAAAGCCATTTCGGCTTCTCTGTCCCTTTTTCCAACTTCTCTGAGCATCCATCCCACAGCCTTATGAATCAAGTCGTGATGATGATGCAGCAATATTTCGGCAATTTTGAGCGTGTCTTGGAACTCGCCGCGACGAATAAAATACAAGGTGGAAATAATGGCAATCCGCTGTTTCCAAAGGTCGTCGGAGTGAGCAAAGTGGTAAAGCAAATCTCGCTCTCTATCAACCAGGTAAGCCCCCAATAGCGGGGGTGCAGAGGCATCGACCAAATCCCAGTTATTGACAAAAGCAATGTTGTCGAGATACAGGTTCACTATCGAAGTTCTTTCCGATTCGTCCGCTTTCTCAAATTTGTAGCAAAGCATAAAAAGAGCGGTCGACCGGTATTCGTGAATTTCGCTTCTCAAAAATTCTTCCAGTTCATTCAACGTGATTTCCCGGTAATGTTTTTTGGCAATTTTCCGCTGATCGGGAACATTCACCCCTATAAACTTGTCGCCTTCACCGTATTCGCCCGGTGCCGTTTTGAAAAAGCGCAGTTGATGCTGTGCTTTTTCCTTACAAGCCTGTTCGTTTAATTCGTCAATTATGCGTTGCATTAAATTGATTTTATTCATTGAATTTACTGTTTCACATTTCTCCGGAACACTTTTGGTCATTTCGTAATTGATTTTTTATCCTAATTTTCGATGAAAGGGAGTAATCTCAAAATGCCGGGTTCTCTTTGTAATAGATTTACTCTTTCTCTATTTCTCTCTTTCTTCGTAGCGCCCCGGCATTTCCTGTTCTTGAGCAATTGCCATCAACGACAAACTCATTGTCAAAAAAATGAGGACTACCATAGTCTCAAACCCGGCCGGAAATTTTCTCTTTGTTGCTTTTATAATGACCGCTAACTTAGTCATTTTTTTCAATACAATGAGCGGCGTT
>FZPS01000045.1_pt114 | contig 75905 bp, 57 predicted proteins | sample 1817821 | NCBI WGS metagenome assembly FZPS01 (sample SAMEA104158645, study PRJEB21678) | metagenome | place: Germany | collected 2015-04-21
ATCTAATGATTGGAGTAAGCCTTAAAAATCTTCTTGATAAAAATCAAATGAATTGTAATTGAGAATTATTACTTGATTCGATTATTTTTTATTCTTTCTTGAATATGCAATAAATATGTGATAAAATATTCAAAAGCGTTGTGAGTGATATAGATTATGAAACAGATTAAGTGCAACAAAGAGCAATTCCCGTTTGGCAACGGCAGGTTCGTGTGTGCAAAATCCGAATCGCTGATGAAAGCGCTTGTATCTGAATACGCAAACCAAGCCACATTAGTATATATCGACCCGCCTTTCTGCACCGGCAGCAAATTCACGCTGGCGAACGGCACTTCGCGCGAAAACGCATTTTTCGATAACATGAGTGAAGCCAAATATCTTCAAATTATGCGCACAGTACTGCGTGGTGCTTACGAAATTCTGTCTAACGAGGGTAGCATATATGTTCATATCGATTACAGAATGTCCGCAAAGATTCGCGGCATTTTAGACAAGATATTCGGTGAAAGCAACTTTCAGAATGAAATAATATGGGCGTACAATTCAGGCGGGCGAGCAAAGCACTTTTTCCCGCGTAAGCACGATAATATTTTGGTTTATAAGAAGGGCAAGCGCGCGTATTTCAATATTGAAGCTGTGGGCAAGCCGCGCGGAACCATTAAGCGCAACAACATGAAACGCAGCGTCGATACTGATGGGCGCGTTTTTTTCTCAATAAAGTCGAATGGCAAGCTGTATAAGTATTATGAGGACGATCTTATTTATCCCACAGATGTATGGACAGACATAGGTCATTTGCAGCAGAAGGACAGCGAAAGAGTCAATTATCCTACACAGAAGCCAAAGGAGCTGCTGCGAAGAATTCTCCTTGCTTCATCTTATGAAGGCGCACTCGTTTGCGACTTTTTCTCGGGTTCAGGCACAACCGCAATAGTTGCTGAAGAACTGAACAGGCGCTGGCTTGCTGTTGATTCTTCGCCCTTTGCCGCGTTCGCGTTGAGGAAAAGGCTTATTGATTTGTATTCAATGGGCGGGTTATTGTTTGCTAACGACTCAATTACGTTTGAATACCCTAATAAAGCCGATAAAATGGACGTTTACGCATTTATGAAGGGCAATACATTAGTTGTTGCAAATGAAGGCGAAAACAGGATTGAGCAGGTAAGCACAGGCTATATTGAGAACAATATATTCATTCCCAAGCGTAGCGTAATAGCAAACAAAAAAGCCCAAATCAGATTGGGCAATTTTGAAGAATCCGCGCTGCATATAATAGATTCAAGCGGAAGGCATGGCTTCTTTATTATGAATTAGCCGGCTTTTCTGGCTTGTAGCTGTCCTTCAGCCCTACCGTGCAGTTGTATGAGTCGCTCTTTGAATCCTTTATGAAGTAGCCTATCCTCATAAACTGGAAGCGCATATCGTCAGGACATTCGAACAATGCAGGTTCAGCAAAGCCATGCAGCACTTCTAATGATTTTTCGTTAAGGTATTCAAGAAAATCGTCGCTGTTTGCTTTATCCTCTTTAAGCAAGCTGCTATACATATTTACTACTATAGGCTTAGCGTCTGTTACAGGCACCCAGTGAATAGTCGCCTTAACCTTTCTGTCGCTCATGCCGCTTTTCGTAGCCGGGTCGTATGTGCAGAGCACTTCTACTACATTTCCGTTTTCGTCCTTAACCCAATCAACGCATTTTATAATATATGCACCCTTTAAGCGCACCTCACCGTCGGGCTTAAGCCTGAAAAACTTTTTGTCGGGTTCTTCCATAAAGTCGTCGCGCTCAATATAAATTTGCTTTCGTATATTGACCTTATGAGTGCCGGCTTCGGGAGAGTTAGGCAGGTTCTCCAATACTACTTCTTCGCAAAAATCGTCGGGCATATTCACGATTGTAACCTTCAGGGGTTTAGTAACAACCATGTACCTATGCGCTATTTCGTTTAAGTGTTCGCGAACGCAGTATTCAAGCATTGCCGAATCCACTACCGAATCCGCCTTCGCAACGCCTATCCTGTCTAAAAAGTTCCTAATAGCGTAAGGAGTATATCCGCGCCTGCGCATTCCGCAAAGCGTGGGCATACGCGGGTCGTCCCAGCCGCTCACATAGCCCTCTTCTACGAGCTGACGCAAGTAGCGCTTGCTCATAATTGTATTTGTCATATTCAAGCGTGCGAATTCTATCTGGCGCGGTTTGTGCTCAAACTCGCAATTCTCAATAACCCAGTTATACAGCGGTCTGTGCGATTCGTATTCAAGCGAGCATAGCGAATGAGTTATTCCCTCAACCGCGTCCTGTATGGGATGCGCAAAGTCGTACATGGGATATATGCACCACTTGCTGCCTGTCTGATGATGTGGCAAATGAAGTATCCTGTATAGCGCAGGGTCGCGCATATTGATATTAGGTGAGGCCATGTCTATTTTTGCCCTCAATGTGCAGGCGCCATCGGGGAATTCGCCGTTCTTCATACGCTCAAACAGCGCAAGGTTTTCTTCAACGCTTCTATCTCTGTACGGGCTGTTTATGCCGGGCTCTGTGAGAGTTCCCCTGTATTCGCGTATCTCGTCTTTTGACAAATCGCAAACATATGCCAAGCCCTTTTTGATTAAGAGCACAGCCTTTTCATAGCAAATATCGAAGTATTCCGAGCCGAATGTCAGCTTGTTCCACTCAAAGCCCATCCAGCGAATGTCTTCCTGTATAGCTTCCACGAACTCCTCGTCTTCTTTGGCGGGGTTTGTATCGTCAAAGCGCAGATTGCATTTACCGTTGAACTTCTCAGCAATCTTAAAGTTTACATACATGGCTTTTGCGTGACCGATGTGCAGATATCCGTTAGGCTCAGGCGGAAAACGAGTATAAACGGGCGCCTTCCCTCCCAAATCCTCCTCTATAATCTCCTCTATGAAGTTTTTAATTTCTGGTGTAGTTTCCATATATCTCTCCTGTTTTATATACTATTGAATATTATGATGTCCAATTATTCGTTTGTCAATCAGCACAGCGTAGTATTCAAACCGTGTATGAAAAGTTAATAATTTTGCTTGCGAGTTTATGGTTTTGATAGTATAATTCTGTTTAAGAAAGAATAATGCAGAGGAGGTCCGGCATATGACAAAGAGCATTTATTCTATGTGCTTAAGCGACGAAGTGATCGCTGAGATAGATAAAATAGCGTATAATATGGGAACGAGCAGGTCGAATATCGTTGACCGGATACTTGCGGACTTCGTTTCATATCAAACTCCGCAAATGCGCAGCAGAGAGGTGTTTGCGAATATTGAAGCCATGCTTTCAAACGCTTTTCAGGTGCTGTTCGAGCCTTCGGATACAATGTTCTCTTTGCGCTCAATGCTTTCATATAAGTATAACCCGAGCGTGCGGTACTCATTAGAGCTGTTCAGGAGCAAAAATCCCATAGGCAAGCTCAAAATTTCGGTTAGAAGCAGAAATACAGCATTCATACTATACTTTTTGCGCTTTTTCAAGCTGTGGTCAAGCATTGAAGCTGCCTATTTAGGCGAGCGCCAATTTGAAATTGAGGACGGTAAATGCACACGGCTGTTAGTCCTGCAAAATTGCGAGGAAGCGAGCACAGAAGCCATAGCGCAGGCAATCGCAGCATATATAAAAGCGTTAGACTACGCAATAAAAGCATACTTTGAAATGATTGACGAGGTATCTCAGCCGGCATTGGTTGAAAAAATCAAGGCGATTTACTTCGATTATGTAAAAAACAACAGACTATTGGTTTGAGGAGGTATTTATGAAAATAGATAAGCTCACGCAAAAAAGCATAGAAGCCATACAGGAAGCGCAGGACTTGGCATTAGACTATAAGAATACGCAGGTCGAGCCGGAGCACCTGCTGTTGGCGTTACTTAATCAGGAAAACGGTCTTATAGGCTCAATTTTCAAGAAGCTGAATGCCGACATAAACCACATAAAAAACGATTTGGAAAGCAAGGTACTGGGCTTTGCAAGGCTATCGGGAGAAGCGCAGTCGGTATATGCATCTCCAAGCTTCAACGCAGTAATGCGCGAGGCGGAAAAGCAGGCGGCCTCTATGAAAGACGAGTATGTTTCCGTAGAGCATTTTCTGCTGGCTATGTTCGAAAAGTCGCCCTCAATAACGGCTTTGCTTAATAGATACGGCGTCAACAAGGCGGGCTTCCAAAATGTTCTGAGGGAGATTCGCGGAAACAGAAGAGCAGACAGTGAAAACCCCGAGGATACATACGATGTTCTGAACAAGTATGGTATCGACCTAACACAGCAGGCAAGGGAAATGAAGCTGGATCCCGTAATAGGCAGGGACAGTGAAATTCGAAGCGTAATAAGAATTCTGTCGCGCAAAACTAAGAACAATCCTTGTCTTATTGGCGAGCCGGGCGTAGGTAAAACCGCTATTGCAGAAGGCTTGGCTTTGAGGATTGTGCGCGGCGATGTTCCCGAAAACCTGAAGAATAGAAAGCTGTTTTCGCTTGACTTAGGCGCGTTGGTAGCAGGGGCGAAATTCAGGGGCGAGTTTGAGGAACGCCTGAAAGCTGTGCTCAACGAGATAAAGGAGTCAAACGGGCAAATAATTTTGTTCATAGACGAGCTGCATAACATAGTGGGCGCGGGCAAGGCGGAGGGCTCAATGGACGCCGGCAACCTGCTAAAGCCCATGCTTGCGCGCGGCGAGCTGCATTGCATAGGCGCGACAACTCTGAATGAATACCGCAAGTACATTGAAAAGGACGCGGCGCTTGAAAGGCGTTTTCAGCCCGTATTGGTTGAAGAACCCACAGTCGAGGATACGATTTCGATATTGCGAGGACTCAAAGAGCGTTACGAAGTCTATCATGGCGTAAGGATTCAAGACGCAGCGCTTATTTCCGCAGCGACACTTTCTGACAGATATATAACAGACAGATTCTTGCCCGACAAGGCAATAGACTTGGTTGACGAAGCCTGCGCATTGATAAAAACCGAAATCAACTCCGTTCCAACCGAGTTAGACGATGTTTCAAGGCGTATAATGCAGCTTGAAATCGAGGAATCCGCACTCAAAAAGGAAACAGACAAGGTAACATTAGAGCATTTGGAGGAAATTCGCGAGCACTTATCGAATTTGAGAGCGCAATATGCTGAAATGAAAGCGAAATGGGAAAGCGAAAAGTCGATTATATCCGAAATCTCAGCATTGCGTGAGGAAATAGAAAGGGTAAACACTCAAATAGCCCAAGCCGAACGCGATTATGACCTTAATAGAGCGGCAGAGCTGAAATATGGCAAGCTTCCAAAGCTCACAGCGGAGTTGGCTGAGAAGGAGGAAAAAGCCGCCGCTTCAAAGCATACATTATTGCGCGACAGGGTAACAGAGGAGGAGATAGCGAAGATAGTAGCACGCTGGACGGGTATTCCCGTATCAAAGCTTATGGAAAGCGATAGGGAGAAGCTACTGCATCTTGATTCCGTACTGCATGAGCGTGTAGTAGGGCAAGACGAAGCGGTTTCAAAGGTCGCAGACGCCATAATGCGGACCCGCGCAGGAATAGCCGACCCCAACAAGCCCATAGGCTCATTCCTGTTCTTAGGTCCTACCGGCGTTGGCAAAACAGAGCTTGCGAAAACGCTTGCCGAAGCGCTGTTCGACGATGAGCGCAACATGATTCGTATAGATATGAGCGAATACATGGAGAAGCACAGCGTGGCAAGGCTTATAGGTGCGCCTCCGGGCTATGTGGGCTATGACGAGGGCGGGCAGCTTACGGAAGCGGTTCGCAGAAAGCCGTATTCCGTAATACTTTTCGATGAAGTTGAGAAAGCGCATAGTGATGTGCTTAATGCGCTGCTGCAGGTATTAGACGATGGCAGAATTACAGACGGGCAAGGGCGCACGGTTGACTTCAAGAATACAATCATAATCCTAACAAGCAATATAGGAAGCGACCTGCTGCTTGAAAGCATGGAGAGAAACGGCGAAATTACCCAAGCTGTGAAAGACGAGGTAATGCGTGTTATGCGCCTGAGCTTCAGACCCGAGTTCATAAACAGGCTTGATGAAATAGTGCTATTTAAGCCGTTGAGCGACTCCGAGCTTGTTGCCATTGTGCGCTTGCTATTAAAGAAGCTTGCGAATAGGCTGTCCGACCGCTATATCCGTTTCGAAGCGACAGATGAGGCGATAGAGTACATAGCCAAGAACGGCAGCGACCCGCAGTTCGGCGCAAGACCGCTTAGGCGTTTCATACAAACCAATGTCGAAACGAATATCGCAAGAGTAATGCTTAAAAAAGATGTTGAGCCCGAAGCCGCAATGCTTTTAACTGTTGAAAACGGTAATCTCGTGGTAAAGCTTAAGTGAGTATTCGCCCCGTATCTATAATCAGCGGATACGGGGCTATCTGAACTTGCATCGAAAATCTGCACCTGCACATCTGCAAAAAGCTATTAAAAGAGGTGCGATATTTTCAAGAAATATGCTATAATTGTCGTATGAGGTGCAATACTATGGTATCAAGAAAACGAAAGAATATAAAACTGATTATATGTACGCTGATATTGCTGTGCGTGTTTTCGGTGTCCTCTGCGGCAGGCATATATGAAACTGTTGCGCAAAACAGCTTTGGCGAAACTGTGCAGAGAGTTCAGATTCGTTTGCGCGAGTTGGATTACTTTTATTTCAAGCCCACAGGCAATTACAAGGGCATGACCGTAAATTCGGTAATCAAATTCCAAATGCGTGAGGGCTTGCCGGTTGACGGTACAGCGGGCGAGCAGACCCAAACCATTCTTTTCTCCGCAAGGGCTTTGCGCGCAACAATCCCTGATTCCGTGCATATTCCCATAGGCCCGAGCCTGCAAGGCACTCAAGAGATAAAGGGCAGCTTGGTTCGCTGGGATACAATTAAGACGGAGCTAATAGTCGGCAAATCATATAGAGTTATGGATTACAATACAGGCAAAGTGTTTTACATGACATATACGGGCGGCACAAACCATGCTGAAATGGAATGTACCACAGCTGAGGACATGGCAAAATTCCTGAGTGTTTTCGGCGGTGTTGTGAACTATTCCAAGCGCCCTGTTGTAATTGGCGTGAACGGTAAGGATGTCGCGGCGTCGCTATACGGCTTTCCTCATGGCACAGATACCATAAAGGATAATGATATGGATGGGCATACCTGTATGTTCTTCCAAGGCAGTACTTCCCATGTAGGCGGAATCGCGGATGTTGAGCATCAACGCCAGATTTATGTCGCTGCGGGTGCATGATGAAAGCAACAATCGAAAAGGGCTCTCTATATATATTTGATTGCGATATAGATTTATACAGAACATTCAACTGCGGACAGGCTTTCAGGTGGAAAAGCGTGTCCGATTCTGTTTTCACCTGCGTACTTGGCGAAAGGATTGTAACCGTATCAAAGGAAGCTGACTGCATTGCAATTTCACCCTGCGAAAACGAGATAGACAAAGCATTTTACACGCACTATTTTGATTTAGAAAGAGATTATACAGCGATAGAAGACTATATGCTTTCTAATACCGTGCTGAGCCGCTGTATTCCATATGCAAAGGGCATTAGGATACTTAACCAAGCCCCTTTTGAAACGCTGATTTCTTTCATAATATCCGCTAACAACAACATTAAGCGAATATCAAAAACGATAGATAATCTCTGCGCCGCAGCAGGAAGGCGTATAGGCGATACTAACCACTACACATTCCCAACTCCTCAAAGCATTGCTGATTTGAGCATAGAGGATTTATTAAAAATCGGCACAGGCTATCGCGCATCATATATAAAGGATACTGCAATTAGGATTTGCGAAGGCTTCCCTTTAGAAGAATTGAGAGATTTAGACTACTGCACAGCAAAGTCAAAGCTTATGGAGTTAAAAGGGGTAGGGGGAAAGGTCGCAGACTGCATATTGCTTTTCTCATTAGGGCATTACAACGCATTTCCTATGGATGTTTGGATGAAAAGAGCGGTAAACGCATTGTTCTTTAACGGAAAACAGGTCTCACGCGATGAATTGTGTGCGCTTATTGAGAGCCTTGGCGCAAATGCAGGCATAATACAGCAGTATATATTTCATTACGCAAGGCAGATAGGCATTAAATAAAGCTAAAACTCGATTTCGGGCTTATGAACTTTGAATATCGCTTCGTCGTCAGATATGTCCCAGTCGCCGATATAACCGTTGTGCGCTGCGCCCAGCTCTATATGCAGCATGGCGATTCCGCAATCTAATTTGCCATAGCCCAAATTATTCGAAACATTCACTACCGCAATAGAATTGTCGTCAATCACATCAAAGTCCCATGGCTGTGCGTTTATTGCCGAAGGCGCGCGCCTGCCGCACTTTATAGCGTCCTGCTGCCATTGAGGTAGGCGCATGAATTCCTGAACACTCATTCCTGTAAGTGAAGAAATTGTCCTGCGTGGGCGTTGCTTATATGGCTCGGCGGGGAATCCTATGGGCGTAGTGCAGGCGATAACCTCTCCGCTTTGTAACGGAATAACCTCCTGCGCCGCTCCCATTCTGAAGGAAGCGCCTAACCAGCAGGTTCCAAAGCCGCGTGCGACACATTCAAGTATGAATAGCTCTCCTATATAGCCAACATTTGTTGAACGCCCTTTTTTTGATATGAAGGCGGCAAAGCAGTCAGTGCCTTTGATTTTAGGCGTCATAAGCCTTCCTGCGAAAACCTTTTTGCTTCGGGCTATTGCTATTCTCACATCATCTAAAGCGATAGAGTCGGCAAATTGCCGCAAGCTGTCTATTTCGCTTTGCGACGGTGCGCCCATATATGACCTGATAGAGCACCGCTTTTCTGCGGCTTGATACCATCTCTCCATGCTTTCTCCCAAGTATTGCCTACATATAATAGTATTATATACGATTATTCGTGTTTGGCAAGAGTTTTGCGCAAGAATTGCCCGGTATATGAGTGCTCACATTCGGCAACTTCTTCCGGTGTGCCGCAAACTACTACTTCTCCGCCACGATCGCCGCCCTCTGGTCCCAAGTCGATTATGTAGTCGGCGGTTTTAATAACATCAAGGTTATGCTCAATGACTATTATTGTGCTTCCATTGTTGCACAGTCTTTGGAGAATATCAAGCAGTCTCTCAACATCTGCAATATGCAATCCCGTTGTAGGTTCGTCTAAAATGTATAAAGTTTTGCCTGTATCGCGCCTTGCAAGCTCTGTTGCAAGCTTCACTCTTTGCGCTTCGCCGCCTGATAGCGTAGTAGATGGCTGCCCTAAGCGAATGTATCCCAAGCCCACATCATATAATGCTTTTAGCTTTGCCTGAATGCTCGGGTGCGCATCGAAGAAGTTAAGCGCGTTCTCAACAGTCATATCCAACACATCGGCGATAGACTTACCCTTATATTTTACTTCAAGCGTTTCCCTATTATACCGCTTGCCTTGACAAACCTCGCAGGGCACATATACATCGGGCAAAAAGTGCATCTCAATTTTTATTATGCCGTCGCCTGCGCAGTTTTCGCACCTGCCGCCGCGCACATTGAAGCTGAATCTTCCGCTTGTATAGCCTCTTGCACGCGCACTGGGGGTAAGCGCAAACAGCTTGCGTATCAAATCGAATACGCCTGTGTATGTCGCGGGATTGCTCCTTGGCGTTCTCCCGATAGGCGACTGGTCAATATCAATAACCTTGTCTAAGTACTCTACACCTGTTATCGATTCGAACTTGCCCGGCCTTGTTCTTGCCCTGTTCAGATCGGCAAGCAGCTTTTTGCGGACTATCTCGTTTACAAGGCTCGACTTTCCTGAACCCGAAACTCCCGTAACGCAAGTGAAAAGTCCAATCGGAAAATTTACATCAATGCTTTTCAGATTGTTTGCGGCGGCACCCTTTACGCAAAGCCATTTACCGTTAGGCTGACGTCTGCGCTCAGGTATTTTTATTTCACGCTCGCCTGTAAGGAACTGCGCGGTTATGGAGTGCTCGCACTTCATAATCTCGTCTAAAGTGCCGCTGCATACTACATTTCCGCCATGCTCGCCGGCACCGGGACCTATATCTACCACATAGTCGGCTGAACGGATAGTATCCTCATCATGCTCTACCACTATTAAGGTATTGCCTAAATCCCGCATGCCCTTTAGAGAATCTATGAGCTTTTGGTTGTCCCTTTGGTGCAGTCCTATGCTCGGCTCGTCAAGTATATACAGCACGCCTACAAGCCCGGAGCCAATCTGCGTTGCAAGGCGAATTCTCTGCGCTTCGCCGCCCGATAATGTGCTTGCAAAGCGTGAAAGCGTAAGGTAATCCAAGCCGACATTGATTAGGAATGTAAGCCTTGAGTTAAGCTCTTTTAATATTCTTTCAGCGATTATCTTTTGCGAAGGCGTAAGCTCTATTGAAGCTAAGAACTCCCTTGCCTGCACAACCGTCATATCGCTAAGCTCTGCAATAGACTTGTCTTGAATGGTTACAGCCAGGCTCTCGGGCTTCAAGCGTTTGCCCTTGCAGGCATTACACCATATAGTTGACATATAGCTTTCAAGCTGCTTCTTCGCTTCCTCTGATGAGGTTTCCCTGTATCGTCTCTCAATGTTCGGTATAATTCCCTCGAACTGCGATATGAATGTGCCGTTACCGTATTCCTTTGTGTAGCTAACCCTTATTTTTTCGCCTTTCGTGCCGTAGAGTATTACATCCTTAGCCTTTTGTGAAAGCTCCTCCCAAGGCGTATCTAACGAAAAACCGTAATGCTCCGACAATGCCTTGAAATACATAGAAGCTATTGAGCCTTCTGCATTGCTTTGCCAGCCCGCTGTGCTTATTGCGCCCTGTCGTAATGAAAGCTTGGGGTCGGCGATTACTGTGTTCGGGTCAACGCGCAGTATCATTCCAAGCCCCATACATTCAGGGCAAGCGCCAAATGGGTTGTTGAATGAGAACATGCGCGGCGACAGCTCTTCAATGCTTATGTTGCAGTCGGGGCAGGCATAGTTTTGAGAGAAAAGCATTTCTTCGTTGCCTTCGTCTTTTATTACCACTACCTTTGCCAGCCCTGCGCCGTATGTGAATGCGGCTTCTAACGAATCGTTCAATCGCGTGCGTATATTGTCTTTTATAACTATTCTGTCTATTACAACATCTATGTTGTGCTTCTTGTTCTTGTCTAATTGCGGCACTTCCTCTATGTCATACACTTCAGAATCCACCATTACGCGCACATAACCGTCGCGATTTATCTGTTCGAACAGCTTTGCGTATTCGCCCTTTCTGCCGCGTATAGCAGGAGCCAATATCTGAAGCTTTGCGCCGTTGCCCAATTCCAATACCTGCTCAACGACTCTGTCTATTGGCTGCTTCTCTATAACTCTGCCGCACTGTGGGCAGTGGGGCAAGCCTATACGCGCGTACAGCAAGCGTAAATAGTCGTGAATCTCGGTTACGGTACCCACAGTAGAGCGCGGGTTGTTAGAGGTGCTTTTCTGGTCAATCGAAATAGCGGGGGACAGCCCCTCTATATTGTCAACATCAGGCTTTGACATCTGCCCCAAGAACATACGCGCGTATGATGACAAAGACTCCATATACCGCCTTTGCCCTTCTGCGTAAATAGTGTCAAAGGCCAATGAGGATTTGCCCGAGCCGGACAGCCCGGTAAACACAATCAGCTTGTTTCGCGGTAATGTCAGGTTTATATTCTTTAAGTTGTGCTCTCTTGCGCCAGTAATCCTAATATAGTCGTTCATATACTACTTCCGTTTTCTCTCGTATGCTTTTCTTTTGCTTCCGGGCATACCCGGTCTGACCTTTTTATCCTCAACCTCTTTGCCCATCAGCTTGTGCAGCTCATCTCTTACCTTCGCGGCCTGCTCGAATTCAAGCTCGGCAGCGTATTTCTGCATTTCCTCGCGCAGTATCTCGATTTTGAGGTTCAACTCTTCCTCGCTCATGCTGTCCTTAGGAGCGCGCGACCTGCCGCCAATCTCAATAACCTTGTGAATCTCTCTTTCCACAGTCTTAGGCTTTGTGCCATGCGAAATATTATACGCTTCCTGATACTTTCTGCGCCTGTTGGTTTCGTTTATTGCCTCCTGCATGGATTCGGTTATGGTGTCGGCGTACATTATTACTCTGCCCTCTGCGTTTCTTGCGGCGCGTCCTATTGTCTGTATAAGCGATGTTGTAGAACGCAAAAAGCCTACCTTGTCCGCGTCAAGTATGGCTACAAGCCCAACCTCAGGCAAGTCCAGCCCCTCACGCAAGAGGTTAATTCCCACAAGCACATCGAATTCACCCAAGCGCAAATCTCTGATTATCTCCATACGCTCCATTGTTTGAATTTCAGAATGCATATAGCGAACCCTTGCGCCCATGGAGGCGAAGTATTCGGTAAGATTCTCCGCCATGCGCTTAGTAAGCGTTGTAACAAGCGTGCGATAGCCCTTTTCAGTGGTTTTTCGTATTTCGCCTAACAGGTCGTCTATCTGCCCCTCTGTGGGTCGAACATCAATTTCGGGGTCAAGCAGCCAAGTCGGGCGAATCAGCTGCTCAACAATTTCGTTGTTTGATGCCTGCTTTTCGTAATCGCCCGGAGTTGCGCTAACATATAGCAGCTTGTCCGTTTTCTGCATAAACTCCTTGAACTTCAACGGTCTGTTGTCATAAGCGGCGGGCAGGCGGAAGCCGTATTCCACTAACGCCTTCTTTCGCGCAGAGTCACCCATATACATTCCTCTTAATTGAGGAAGCGTAACATGCGATTCGTCGATAATAATCAAGAAATCATCCGGAAAATAGTCAACAAGCGTATATGGCGGCTCGCCGGGCTTCCTGCCGTCAAAATAGCGTGAGTAATTTTCAATGCCTTGACAGTAGCCGACCTCGCGCATCATCTCTAAATCGTAGCGCGTGCGCTGTTCAATGCGCTGTGCTTCTATAAGCTTGCCCTCTTTTTTGAACTGCTCGACAGCAATTTTCATGTCGGCTTCTATTCTCTCAAGCGCATTTAATGTTTTTTCATAGCTTGTAGCATAGTGCGACGCGGGATATATCACAATGAAGCCAATATCGTTCAATGTTTTGTTGGTAAGCGGGTCTATTCGGCTTATCCTGTCTATTTCATCGCCGAAGAACTCAACGCGAATTGCGGTGTCCGAGCTTGATACCGGAAAAATATCCAACACATCGCCCCTTACGCGAAAAGTACCGCGCGTAAAATCTATGTCGCTGCGCTGGTATTGCAAATCGACTAACTTTCGTATGACCTCATTCCTGTCAACCTCTGTGCCCTGTATCAGAGAAAGGCTTATGCGCAGATATTCTTCGGGATCGCCAAGCGCGTAAATGCACGAAACAGAAGCGACAATTATAACATCATTCCTGTCGTTCAGAGCAGCTGTCGCGGCATGGCGCAGCTTGTCTATCTCGTCGTTTATAAGGGCTGTTTTTTCGATATATGTATCAGTTGAGGCGATGTACGCTTCAGGCTGGTAATAATCGTAATATGAAACGAAATATTCCACAGCGTTGTTCGGGAAAAACGCTTTCAGCTCCGAGCATAGCTGGGCGGCCAATGTCTTGTTATGCGCTATAACAAGCGTAGGCCTTTGAAGCTGCTCTATAACATTTGCCATTGTAAAGGTTTTGCCCGAACCCGTTACCCCAAGCAGAACCTGCTCTTTTTTGCCTTGCTTATAGCCGCTTACTAACTTCTCAATCGCCTGCGGCTGGTCGCCCGTAGGTGTAAAAGGCGATACTATCTTAAATTCGCTCATTTTTCTCTCCATACGATTACACAAAGCACAAAGCATTCTGCAATCCTAATCATAATAACAGAACATTCGTGCAATTGCAAGCAATTTTCGTATAGCGCTACCGTTTTATCTACAATAATGCTATAATAGAATGTAATACTTTTTAGGAGGTAATCCTATGAAGAACAAGATGCAAAGCAGATTGGATAAATGCTTGAAGCAGATCAGGAAGCGTACGGATTTTGTGCCTAAAATCGCGCTCGTGTTAGGCTCGGGTTTAGGCAGATTTGCCGAATCTGTGAATATAGAAGCGACCATAAGCTACAATGAGCTTGATGGCTTCCCCGTATCCACAGTTGAGGGGCATACCGGCAGATTTGTGCTTGGCTACATAGATGACATACCGCTTATTATAATGCAGGGCAGGGTGCATTACTACGAAGGCTATACTATGGAAGATGTGGTGCTGCCCATTCGCTTAATGCGCTTAATGGGTGCGGAAGTGTTGTTCGTTACCAACGCTTCCGGCGGTATAAACGAGAATTTTACGGCAGGCGACTTCATGCTGATTGACGACCATATTAGCTTGTTCATACCCTCTCCCTTAATCGGGCAGAATTTGGACAAGCTGGGTACTCGCTTCCCCGATATGACGCAGGCCTATGATGCTGAGTTGAAAAAGGCCATATTAGACGCAGCAACACAGTTAAATCAAGATATAAAGCGCGGTGTATATGTGCAGCTAACTGGTCCTGCATACGAAACCCCTGCTGAAATTCGCGCACTGAGAGCGTTGGGGGCAGACGCGGTAGGCATGAGCACAGTTTGCGAGGTTATAGCGGCAAGGCATTGCGGTATGCGTGTTTGCGGAATAAGCTGCGTATCCAACGCCGCGGCAGGCTTGAGCGCAGATCTGCTATCACATGAAGATGTGCAGAAGGCTATGAGCTTAGCAGGTGAAAGGATTCAAAGCCTGCTCAATCAGTCAATAAAAAACATTTGGGAAATTATTAACTAAAGATTAGTTGGAGGAGCTTTGGATAAGCTGCTATTTATTGTAAACCCCGTTGCAGGCGCAGGACGCGCAAAAAAGAGCGTCAGCATAATAGAGAACAGACTGAAGAATGAAAATGTAGAATTCAAAATAGTTTTTACAAAAGCGCCAAAGGAAGCTACACAGCTGGCAGAGCAATACGCGAATGAGTATTCGTTAATAGTTGCGGTAGGCGGAGATGGTACAGTCAACGAGGTTGCGCAAGGTGTATTGAACAGCGGCAAGGGTATTTTCGGCGTATTGCCCTGCGGTACCGGCAATGATTATTCGAAATCTATCGGTATTCCAAGCAAGGTCGAAGAAGCGTTAGAAGTCATATTAAGAGGACACACTATGGAAGTAGATGTGGCAAAAATAAATGGCTACAACATATTCAATATTGCGAGTGTGGGCTTTGATGTCGATGTATTGATTCGCACAAACAGCATAAAGAAGAAAGTCAAAAATCGATTCGCTTATATTTTAGGCGTGTTTTCTGCATTGTTCGGCTTTAAGAAAAAGCAGTTCAATTTCATAATAGACGATGTTGAGTATAGACGAAATCTCGTATTGCTCGCAGTAGGCAAGGGGAAATATTATGGCGGCGGGCTGAAGGTGTTGCCTGATGCAGATTTAACAGACAACAAGCTTCATGTTTGCTTAGTAAGGAATTTAAGCAATCTGAATTTATTGTTCTTGTTCCCCTCAATATTCAATGGCAAGCATATTAAGTTCAAAAAATATGTGGAAGCATTCTTCGCAAGCAAAATCATTATCGAAAACTCAACCGAAATGAACATAAATATTGATGGAGAAGTAATACAGTCTGATAAAGACATAGTGATAGAATTAGAAAAAGCTAAGCTGAAAGTCATTTCTAACCCAGCTTAGCTTATTTAATTATTTTTGTTTAGAACAACTCTTTTCTTCTGCTAACAATGTACTTCAATATCGCTACGGCGTCGCCGGTATTCAGCTTGCCGTCTTGATTGAAGTCGGCAGCCAGCTTTTGTTGTTCGTTCAGGGTATTGCTGATTGTGCCCTTTAATACTATCACAGCGTCGCCCGTGTTTATTACGCCGTCGTTATTTACATCGCCCAGCAGCAGATAATTTGCGGCTATGGTTATATCTGCAACAACAGGCAAATTGTCATAATCCCAGCCTAAGAACAAATATCCTTCATGCTCAGGCGGCGCGGGGAACTCTGTTACAACATCTCCGTATTCTACGGTTATATTAGAAATCTCTGTGTTCGCAATGCTGTCCCAGAAGGTTACGGTGAAAGTCATTTTCATCAAAGTTCCTGCAACATCAACATCATGCGCAGGCATTGCCTCGGGTAGCCCCTGCCAGCCGGAGAAAGCATATCCCTCCTGTGATGGCGCTTCCAAAGGCTCAATTTTTTCTCCCGCAGTATGCTCAAACTGTGCATAAAACTCGCCATTCAAGTAGTATGTCAGCTTATACACGGGGTTTATTGTCGCGTACAGCTCAACATTATCCAAGCAAAGCGAGGACTGCGCGGGCTTGTCATTATGGCGGAAGGCTATGTAAATCGTATCGTCTGCATAGTCCGTCAAATCGATTGTATAGCGCTGATAATCACCTGTGGTAATAAAGGTCTGCTTTTCTGCCAAATTATCAGGGCTAATACCAACTAATACTGTAAACTCCTCGCTCTCCCAAATATAGTCCGAAGCCTTTGCTCTGAAGGACAGCGTCATATTCTCCATCTTTTTAGGAATAGTAATAGCTGGGCTTACAAGCAAATTCGTGTGAGGCACTTCGCCAACACCATCAATATATGAGTACGAATGCATAAAGCCTTCGCCCTCATAGGCGTTGCCGCTTTCTGTGTCGTGCTCCCAAGTTTTATCGTAATCTGTTAGATTTTCAACAGTCCAGCCGCTATCAAATGGGTTGGTTTCGAAGTATTCGCTGAATATTATCTCGCCTGCAGGTATTTGATCTTCAGTTTCGCCGCTTGATATCAAGATATTGTCAATCAATGCACCGTCAAAACCTGAATTGTTTTTGTAATCCTTAGCGTATTGCCAAATGAATGTATAGCTTCGCGTAGTGCTGCAGGTGTATGTGTAGTTTTTCCATGTGTTAGTAGTGCCTGATTGCTTAAATACCTCTGAACCGTTTACGATGAATGAAAACACATCCTTGTTTTGCTCACTGCTGACTAAATAGTCGAATGTCAGCTTCTGCCCTTTGTTCAGGTTGATACTCAAAGACAGTATTGATGAAGAGCTTGCAACGCCTGTATTACCGGATATAGCGACCACTTTATCGTTGTATATGAAGGGTTTCCAAGCGTAATTCTGTGGTGAGGTTGTGAAATTTAGCTTGCCGCGCTCTGCATTTATGGCACCGTTCAGGTCTAACACGCGCAAGGTTGTGGTTGCAATAAAGCCGCCGTCAACAGAAGTTGCCGTAACTCTTGATTTGCCAATGCTTAGGGGAGTTATAACGCCGTTTTCGTCAATTTCCGCTACAGCTGGATTGTCTATTGACCATGTAACTTCCTTATTAGAGGTGTTAGCGGGTGTGAATACTACGGGTATTGCAATGCTGTTGCCTATGCAGGTGTCGTAAGCCGCTGATTCAAAGCTTATGCCTTCTGCGTGCATAACGCCAAGCACATTTACAACAGCTTCACTTGAAAAAGTGTTTCCCGAACCGTATGTATCGCTTACAGTTAATGTTATGTTCGCAACACCTTCAGACAACGCGACTATTTCTCCCGTTCTTTCATTTATTGAAGCTACCTCAGGCGCGTCAGATTCCCAACGCACATTATATCCGTTCGCATCTAACGGTGTTGTTTCGAATGTGAATTTATGAGTATTGCTTATATACAGGTCGATTTCTTTATCTATTATCTCAACGCCCTCAACGGGTATAGGATGCCACAGCACCAAATCCTCGTTGCCAAGCCATATTAAGACCGCTTTATATGTTGGCTGTGCGTATGGATCCACTGCGCCATGCTTTTTCTTCGCTTCGTTGCAGGCTTCTGCGGCTGAGTAAGTTCTTGTGGTATCCGTCTTATGCACTGTTGATATATATTGGCATATTGTAGGCATCATCTGCCCGTCATATGTGAAAGAAACCGAATCATTATATCCGCATACGAAGCCGGCGCCTGCGCGAATCAAAGCCTCGGCGGTACCCAACTGCATCATGCCTTCGCAAATTCCTAAGTATATGAAGCTGTTGGGCAATGTGCAGTATTTTTCGATATATGTTCCCGAAACGCCTATTTCACCGCCTGAATACATCAGGTGTCCTTCTGCAATGTCTATTAAGTCGTATTCTCCGGGAATAGGCACCCATATATACGACTTTCCTGTAGCTGATAGTGAAGAGCCATGGCTGTCAACAAGTACTACGCTGTACTTGCCAAAGTTTTTGAAGCTCTCAACATTGCCGGCACCAGTGCAGAAGGAAGCCGAACCATTGCCATACCAGGCTTCTACGGTCCAGTCAGGACCCAATCTGCTCACCATTCCTTGCGCGGCATTGTAGTAGTTGGTGGTCATGCTTTGGTCAACGCCATAGTATGGTGAGTAAACGCCTATAACCTTGCTGCCTACTACCTCTATGTCCTTCACAGGCTCAAAGTCGAAGCTTTCGCTATCAAATACATATTCGTTAGTGGATATATCACCGAAACGGTGGTATTCGCTCCAAAGCCCAGTGCTCAGCTGGAATGAAAAGTAATATTCATTCTCGTAAATAATCTCTGTTACATTATCTAAGCTCGATATATACTCATACATTGCTTCGACGATTTTCATATCGCCCTTTGTATTTTGTTCAACCGATTTTTCATGGCTTTCTATAACATTCCAAGTAGAAAACAGCTCGTTTAGCTTCTCCTCTGCTGATGGCTCAAAAAGGTTCTCAAAATCCACAGCAAAAGTAATTGGTATAAGTAACGCAGCTATAAATACTATCACAAGAATTATGCTTGTAATTCGGCAGACACTTTCCATAGTATACCTCCCACATGAATTATCATAAATATTTTATCATATACTAATTATAAGTAAAATACTTTTTCACTATTTTGACTCAATAAGCATAAAAATTTCTTAGTTAAAATTAGATAATATACAAAAACTATACTTGCGTACAGTGTTGATTAGTGGTATAATCTCATTCGTGCTTAATACCGGCATGATTGTAAATTTAGCGTGCGAAAGGCAACAAGGAGGTGTTATATAATGGGAAAGTTTTGCGAGGTATGCAATAAGGGCGCAATGTCGGGTAACAATGTCAGCCACTCAAACAGAAAAACAAAGCGTGCGTTTGCACCCAACATCCAAAAGGTTAGCGTGACTGTTGAAGGCGGCGCTACTAAGAGATTGCAGATGTGCACTCGTTGCTATCGTACTGTTAAAAAGCATGGCAGTTTGAAGCTTAGCGTCTAATCACAAAGCAAATTTAGCAATAGAAAGGCGTAGTGTTACCTACGCCTTATTGTGTTTTTGGGAGTTGTTAGCTTGTAAATACCCCCTGTTCCGTACGCCCTGCTGAAACAGAGCTATTCACTAAACCGCTTACCTTAAATCCCACAGCCATAACCTCATGTAAGTTACTAACAGGTATTATCTGAATATCAAATCCCTTTGCCTGCTCTAAATTAGCTTGCGGAATTATTACCTTTTTCGCGCCTGCTAATATTGCCGCTTGAATCTTCTCGCGTATGCCGCCCACAGCACGCACTTCGCCATTCACTGTTACTTCGCCTGTAAGCGCAATGCTGCTTTGCGGTGCCCTGCCTGTAAGCGCACTCATTAAGGCGGTACTCAATGCTATGCCCGCACTCGGTCCGTCCATAGGCATTCCACCGGGTATGTTGAAGGCAATGTCGTACTTCCTGCAATCTATTCCAAACACCTTGTAGAATGCAGCGCACACATTTTCAACAGAAGAATATGCCATGCTCTTTCGTTTTAAGCGTCTGCCGTTCGTGTTGAAATCCTCCTCCATTATTGCGCCGCGAATATTTAGGGTTCCGGTACCCGAAATTGCCTTAGTCGCGATACATTCTATCTCAATAATCGAGCCTACGCTGCCTGTAACGCCCAAGCCATAGCAAACGCCTACCTGCGAATGTGATGGAATGATACTGCTGTGCCGCTTTATCAGATGACATACATTGGCAACCCATTCCACATCACTTTTCGATATGAAGCTTCGACCTTCCTCATAAGCTATGCTGCTTGCAAGCTGAATTATGTTAACAGCGTCGCGTCCGGACTTCGAATACGCGGCGCACTCCGCCAAAGTGCTTTGGTTAATGCCTATATTCAGCTTAGCGGCGGCTGTTTTAGCGATAGAGATTAGGTGTTCATCGGTTAAGGGCGAGAAAAATATCTCGACGCAGCGTGAACGCAGGGCAGGCGGCAGCTCCTCCGGCGAGCGCGTAGTGGCGCCAACAAGCCTGAAATCCGCAGGCAGACCCTTTTGGAAAATATCGTGTATATGCTGTGGAATATTTGTATTGTGCTTAGAGTAATACGCGCTTTCAAAATGCACGCACCTATCTTCTAATACCTTCAGCAGCTTGTTCATCTGAATAGGATGCAGCTCGCCTATTTCGTCTAAGAAAAGCACTCCGCAATGCGCTCTTGATACAGCGCCCGGCTTTGGCTGGGGAATACCCTGCACGCCCAACGCTCCCGCGCCTTGATATATGGGGTCATGCACGCTGCCTAAAAGCGGGTCCGCTATCGAGCGCTCGTCAAAGCGAACACATGTAGCATCTATTTCGATAAACTGTGAATGCTGGTTAAAAGGCGATATGTCGCGCTTCTTAGCTTCTTCTAATATAAGCCTTGCCGCGCAGGTTTTGCCCACGCCCGGAGGTCCATATATAAGCACATGCTGAGGGTTTGCGCCGCAAAGTGCCGCTCTGAGTGCCTTTATGCCTTCTTCTTGACCGATAATATCGTTCAGCGAAGCCGGCCGCACAGTTTCAGATAATGGAATATTCAATGAGCGTGCGCGCATAGCCCTCAACTCATATAATTCTCTTGTGTCCTCTCGGTTTATTATCTGCTTTGTTTGTCCTTCCTCTTTCTTTTTTCGCCATTTGAAGTAAGAATAAACCGTTATCATTACGATAATCTGCACCAGGCCGAAAATAATCCACTGCATGATTTCACCTCCGAATTTGTATATGGGTATAGTATGGACAAACTTGCGATTTCTAATAGTTGAACTGCCTATTTTATTATCGGCTGATTTTTATATACTTGAACAAAATTCGCCATAATGTTATCATATGAAGCGACAATGTGTATGGAGGTTTGAAATGAATTCAATCGATAAGCTGTGCATCAACACAATTCGAGTATTGTCTGCCGAGGCTGTGCAAAAGGCGTCAAGCGGTCATCCGGGAATGCCCATAGGTGCCGCCCCGATAGGCTATACGGTATTCAACAAAATGCGTATCAATCCCAAAAATCCTGATTGGGAGGGCAGAGATAGGTTCATATTGGCGGCAGGGCACGCTTCTATGCTTTTATACTCCTTGCTCCATATAAACGGCTATGATGTTTCGATAGAGGATATTAAGAATTTCAGACAGCTTGGCTCAAAAACTCCCGGGCATCCTGAATATAAGCATACTCCCGGCGTCGAAGCTACCACAGGCCCGTTGGGTCAGGGCTTTGCTATGGCGGTAGGCATGGCTATGGCAGAAGCGCACAAGGCAGCAATATTCAATAGGGAAGGCTTTGATATAGTCAACAACTACACATATGTATTGATGAGCGACGGCTGTATGATGGAGGGCGTATCCTCCGAGGCGGCGTCATTAGCTGGTACCTTGGGCTTGCACAAGCTGATAGCGATTTACGATTCCAACAGCATATCGATTGAAGGTGATACCGACCAAGCATTTTTGGAGGATGTCGGAAAGCGTTATGAAGCATACGGCTTCAATGTTATAAAGGTATCTGACGGTGAGGATATAGACAAGATTTCAAAAGCGATAGACAAGGCAAAGTCGCAGAAGAAAAAGCCCACGCTGATTATAGTCAGAACGAATATAGCGCATGGAACGGAAAAGCAGGGCAAGGCGTCAGCGCATGGCGAACCCTTGGGCGAGGAAGTATTATCCGATATGAAGGCACGCTTGGGCTGGAATTACGAGCCTTTCACGGTTCCAAGCGAAGTATATGAGCATTATGAAAAGCTGCAAGTCATAAGAGAACAGTATGAGCAGGAGCATAAAAAGCTGTTTGAGGAATACAAGAAAGCTTATCCCGAGCTTGCCGAGCAATATGAGCTATGGCACAGCGAAGTAAGCGAAGAAGCAATTCAAAAGCTCATAGATTTGATAAATGTGCCGCAAGCAAAGGGCGAAGCAACGCGCTCAATTTCAGGCGCAATACTTAATATGCTGTATAACGAATTGGATATGAAAAATCTTTTCGGCGGCTCTGCTGATTTAGGACCTTCGAATAAGACTATAATTTCTCCTAAGGACTTTATAAGCAAGGCTGATTTCGCACCGCAAAACATTCATTTCGGCGTAAGGGAATTCGCTATGGCGGCAGCCTGTAACGGTATTGCGCTGTATGGCGGCTTCATTCCCTTCTGCGCAACATTCCTGGTGTTCTCCGATTATCTCAAGCCGGCTTTGCGTTTAAGCGCATTGATGGGGCTTAGAGTGCTATACATTTTGACGCATGATTCCATAGGAGTAGGCGAGGACGGTCCCACCCACCAGCCCATAGAGCATTTGACAGCATTGCGCGCAACTCCAAATGTTTTGGTGTTCAGACCGGCGGATTATAAGGAAACAGTCGCGGCATACGCAAGCGCTCTGAAAGCAAGCTGCCCCTCAGTGTTGGCGCTTTCACGCCAGAATCTGCCTACATATGAAATCACAAGCGAAAAAGCAATGTATGGCGGCTATATAGCTTCTGATTGTGAGAATCCTGAGTGCATAATTATAGCATCAGGCTCTGAATTAGAGATTGCACAGCAGGCGCATGAAGAATTGAAGCAGCAAGGCATAAATACGCGCCTTGTAAGCATGCCCTGCATGGAGCTGTTCGATAAGCAGTCAGAGGAATATCGCGAAAGTGTGTTGCCAAAGGCCATCACCTCAAGGGTAGCTGTCGAAGCAGGTTCGTCGGTAAGCTGGTATAAGTATATTGGCTTGAATGGCGAAGCGGTAACTATGGATACATTCGGCACTTCAGCGCCGGCAAAGCAGGTATATGAGTATTTCGGCATAACAAAGGATAGAGTCATCGAAAGCGTAAAGCGTGCAATAGAAAAGAATAAGCAGTAAAACGATTAACTGCAAGTAAGAGGCGGAGCAATCCGCTTTTTATTTATACCAAGCCTTGAAATACGCAAACAGCTCGTCTTTAGAAATAGTATCAATTCCCATAGCCTTGTGCATTATGTAGCCGTCAAGCAGCATAAAGAAGGCAATTGACAGCTTAGAATTATCGAATATCTCTGTAGGAATCCTAAGCGCTCCGACCTCAAGCACTACGCTTAGGTTGTGGTAGCACTGTGCTATCAAGTCTTTAAGCGGTGAGTTGCACATAGACGCTTCTGCGCAAAGTGCTATATGAAGCTGGGGTGAAATATCGCTTTTTAGTATGCAGTCTATGAGGTGTGATAAAGCGTAATCCGTTTTATCAAGGGTGCAGCCATCAAAAAAAGCTGGCGTGGCTAAATCCTCAATCCACATAATGAGTATCTCTGATAGCTTTTCTATATGTATTTCGCAGATTTCCTGCGTTAAATCCTCTTTTGCAGGGAAATAGTAATATAGAGTACCCTTGCTAAGCTCTGCAGCCGCTGCAATATCGGCTAAGCTTGTAGCATGTACTCCCTGCTCGGCAAATAATCTTGCGGCGGTGTCAATAATCAAATCCCGCACATTTTTTGAGTTCTTTTCGCTAATGTTAATATCGTCGAACTCCATATATAACTCCTATATATTGTTTATAATAAGAGTTTAGCACTATTAGCCTAAATTTTCAATAAATGTTTTTTCGAATTTTGCAAGCTAAATTATTATAAAAAGCTCTGAAAACTCAATAATAACAATAAGCCGCCTGACTTGGCTTATACTGCGCTGCGGCATACCTAATTTTGCGGAGGAACGGATGTATAATAAAAATCGAGTAAGCGGTTCGGCTACGCTTCTAAGCGATTCGGATCTTTTACGATTAGCGCGAGAGCTGTCTTTTGTGCGGTGCAGGGCAATACGCATAAATGACGCAAATTTAAGCATTTCTTCAGAAAAAAAGGTTCTAACCGCCATATATAAATTCGTAATAAAAGCAAACTCAAAGTGTGTAGAGCTGCCGCCTGTAGCAGATACGCTTATTGATAATTTCTACTTGGTCGAAAAGAATTTAACAGCAATTTCAGATATTTTGAAAGTGCAGAGACTACCACATTCTATCCCTGTATCAGCCGAAGGCTCAAGGAATGGTCAGCTTCGTGTTTACGGCATAGCAAGCGAGCTGTTGGCGCATAAGGAATACAGGTTTAATGAGGAGGTTTTTTACAGCTTCATACGCGAGTTTCAAAAGATAGCACCTCTGGGCAGCGCAGAGTTAGAGCTGTTACCTTTAATGTTGAAAATCGTATGTATTGAACAGCTTACAGCAAGCGCATTAACAGCAATACAAACCATTGCCGAGTATGAAAGCGCCGATGAGGTATGGGAAACGCTTTCAAAATATTCAAACAGTAAGCGCAAGCAGAAGGAAATAATCAGGCAAAGCGTCAAAACGCTTGATTCTGCCGGCATAAACCATCTGTATTCGTATCTGTGTGAAAAGGATAGCTTTGAGCTTATTTCGTATCTAAAAGACGAGTTAGCAACTCAAAGCCGAACAATAGAGGACGAGAACGACCTGCACATTCAACGCCAAAGCGATAGTCATAGAATCGCAGCAAACGCAATCAACAGCTTGAAGTTCATAGATACAATGAATTGGGAGCAAGCGTATAATGCTCTCTCAGTAGTCCGCGAGGCGCTTTCGGCAGATGAACTCTATAACAATATGAACCTCACATCAAAGAAGAAGTATGCTGAAATAGTGTCAAAAATTGCGCTTGACTTAGATGTAACAGAAGCCGCCGTAGCAATGCGCGCCGTAAACCTTGCAAAAATGAGCAATACCCATGTAGGCAGGTACCTGCTTGACGATACAGGCATAGACGAGCTAAGGAAAGAGCTTCGCCCCGACTGCAAGTCAATATACAGAACGAATAATCATAAGCTGAATCGGTTCATACTCATTCAATTAGCCATTGCGGCTGTGATAGTGTTGCCGCTTGCAGTATTTAACCTCCTTGAAGCGCTATTCGTAGTAATTCCGGCATTGACTATCGCAAACGCAATAGCAGTTAGGCTGTTGATGAAAGGGCTAAAACCGCGTTTCATTCCAAGGCTTGAAATCGGAAACGAGTTAGAAGAAAGCATGCGCACAATAGTAATTGTGCCAACGCTTATATTCGATAAGGCAAGCGTAGAGCATAGTGTAGAGCAAGTGGAAACGCATTACCTGTCAAACCCGCTTGAAGGCTGCTTTTTCGCTGTTTTGGGCGATTTTTCCGATTCAAACCTTGTTTGGAGGGAAGGTGAAGTAGAGCTTGTAAAATACGCGGAAGAATTAGTTGAAAAGCTCAACAAAAAGTACCCATGCGAAGAAAAGCTGTTTTACTTCTTGCACAGAGAAAGAACCAAAAACGAGCCCGACGGAATATTCATGGGCAGAGAGCGCAAGCGCGGCGCGGTAATGGACTTCATTTCGTATGTGCTGAATAAAAATGAGTCGCCCTATGCGCTTATATCTTCGCCTTTGCCTGAAAAATTAAAGTATTGCGTGGTCGTGGATTCAGATACGATAATACCGCGCGAATCTCTAAAAGAAATGATAGGAGCAATGGCGCATCCGCAAAACGCTCCGGTACTAAATGAGCATGGAGTCGTAGTAAGCGGCTATGGGTTGATGTTTCCGCGAATGGATAACACAGCAAAAAGCGCCGCGAAAACCAAGTTCTCAAAGGTTATTACGGGCTTTGGCGGCGTGTCGTCATATTCGGGGCTTGCTTGCGACTTCTATTCGGATATATTCCGCGAAGGCACCTTCTGCGGTAAGGGAATATTCGATATTGAAGTGTTCGCAAAGGCTTTAGAGGGCAAAATAAGGGACAATACAGTGCTAAGCCACGACTTGCTTGAGGGCTGCTTCGTGCGTGCAGGGTATTTAAGCGATGTCGTGTTTTATGACGGTGAGCCCTCGACTTATATTTCGTGGTGGAAAAGGCAGCACCGCTGGCTTAGGGGCGATTGGCAACTGTTGCCTTACCTTTCGCGCAACGGCAAGGACTTAAATGGCGTAAAATACAATACATATCTATCAAGGCTTGCGCGCTGGAAGATACTTGATAATCTAAGAAGAAGCCTTATTATCCCCAGCGTAATGATGACATTGCTGCTTTCTATATTTATAGGGTGGCGAGCTTCGGCGTATATCGGAATAGCTGCTCTCCTCATTGACCAAGTAATAGACTGTCTATCAGCCTTTGTGCATATCCCAAAATGCGGCTTTGGCAAGCTGAAAGACCAAGCCTATACCGCTTTGCGCGCGGTATTGCGAATAATTATGCTTCCCTATGAAGCGTATATAAGCCTTGACGCGATTATAAGAACATTAGTGAGAGTGAATTTCACGCATAGAAGAATGTTGGAATGGCAAACCGCAGCCGAAAGCGAGAAGCATTTTAAGAATAAGAACTTAGCGTATTATTACAGAAAAACATGGGTGAACACCGCGTTCGGTATTTTTTATTTCTCAATGCCCTTTTGCCAATTCTGCGCGGCAATAGTGCTGGGGATAGCTTGGATATTCGCTCCGGCAGTTATTTATCTTATGGATTTGCCTAAAAAGCAAAAGGAATTGTCCGAAGCTAATAAATCAATGCTTGAGGAGCTTGCCAAGCAAATATGGGCGTTCTTTGATGAGCAGGGCGAAAAGGAGCATGGCTTTATTCCGCCCGATAATGTTCAGGAGAATCCCAAAAAGCCAGCGGTTAGAATCACATCGCCCACGAATATTGGTATGGGGCTTATGGCGACAGTTTGCGCGTATGATTTGGGCTATATTGATGCAGATACAATGCTTTCCCGCTTAGAAATCACAATTGTGTACATCAATAGATTAGAAAAATGGAATGGACATCTGTTCAACTGGTATTCGATAAATACCGGCGAAAAGCTAGAGCCGCCCTACATATCCACTGTTGACAGCGGCAACTTGGCGGCGTGCCTTTTAGTATGCGCTCAATCGGTGCTTGAGCTGAATGACGGCTCATTAAGCGCAGAGAGAAGAGAGAAAAAAGAGAGAATTGCGCAGGATTTACGAAAAATAGCGTATGATATGGACTTTTCCGCGCTGTTTGACAATAGCAAGTCGCTATTCCACATAGGCTTTGACTATAACAATGGTGTACTTAATCAATCTTGGTATGACCTGTTGGCGTCTGAAGCGCGGCTCAGCTATTTTGTCGCCTGCGCTATGAATAAGATACCCGTAAAAGCGTGGTTTTCGCTGGGCAGGTTACTTATAAAGGCGGATAAGGTTAGGGCATTGATTTCGTGGGGCGGCACAATGTTCGAGTACCTTATGCCCGTAATATTTACTCCCAATGTTGAAGATACATTGCTGGACGAAAGCTGCAAAAATGTAGTAATAGCCCAGCGCAAGTATGCCGAGAGCTTGAGCAAAAAGCGCACAATACCTTGGGGAATTTCAGAGTCGGGATACTATGCTTTCGACCAGTCTATGTACTATCAGTACAGGGCATTTGGCGTTCCTAAGCTGGGGCTTTGCCCCATTCGCGAGCGCGAGCTTGTAATAGCCCCGTATGCAACGGTACTTGCATTGCTTGTTGATAAGGAAGCCGCTTGCGATGGCATAAGGCTGTTTGATGAAAGTATGCGCGGAAGGTACGGTTATTTTGAAGCGATTGATTATACGAATAGCCGCGTGCGCCCCAATGCAGAATACGAAATTGTGGAAAGCTACATGGCTCACCATCAGGGCATGAGCCTATGCGCGATTACGAATGTATTGCGCGGCAATATAATTCAAGAACGCTTTTCAAGGATTCCCGAAATAAGAACAGTATTGCTGTTGAATGAGGAAGAGCTGCCCTCTAACGCAATAACGCTCAAAGAGTTTGAGCGCACCGCCTATGAGGACGAAGAAGAATGTAAAAGAAGAGCGGATTCGAAGCCAAGGTACCTGCGCAGATTCCACAAAACGCCGCAATCTCAATTGCTTACGAATGGCGAATACACTGTGTTTATTTGCGACAATGGCGTCGGCTTTTCAAAATGTGGAGATGTTTATTTGACAAGATTCAGACCGGATTATCTGCGTTCGGATTCAGGGGTTGCCGTTTGCATAAAATGCGATGATGAAATAGAAGAGGTCGCACCGGCACTATGTCAGCAGGAGGGCGACAGCGCGTTTACGGTATTTGATAGGCATAGGGTAGAGCAGGTAAAGCGCATTGGCGATATTACCTGCAAGGTTGAAACAATAGTTTCGCCCGATTGCAACGGTGAGCTGCGGCAAATCACCCTAATAAATCATGGCAGCGAGGAGAAAACGGTAGAGGTAGGCGTATTCTCGGAGGTGAGCTTAGCCTCATTCCAAGAGGATATTTCGCACCCAGCATTTGTGCGCGTAACGGTTGACGCAGAGCTTGCAGATGATATGCTGCTATTCCATAGGCGCGGCACAATAAAGCGAAAGCCTGTGTATATGTATGCGCAGATGATTGGGGGCGATTCGCGCCCGCGCTATGTAACGGACAGGCTGATAATTCCCGGCAGGAACAGCAGCCATGCATCGGCTATGAAATCTCCATTGTTTATGAGCGCGGACGTTACAGCGCCTATAGAACCCGGAATATGCGCGCGCTCAGAGGTAACTATAAAGGCGGGAGAGTCTAACACGCTTCTGTTTGTAATGGGCTTAGCAAAATCAAAGGAGCAAGCCATATCCGATTGTCGCGAATTGAGCAGCACCACAATAGAGCAGGTCAGGGATTTAGCATGGGCAAAGTCTATGAGCGCTTTGCGATTTATGAATTTGTCCGCCGGAAAAGCCGAGTTATTCGAAAAAATGGCGGCGTTCGTGCTGCTAAGAATTCGTAAAAAGCCTGATGATATAAAGGTGTCGCGTTTAAGGCGCGAGGAGCTGCACAAGTTCGGCATATCAAATGTGCTTCCGCTTGTTCTGGTGAAGATTTCGAACACAACACAGCTTAGACTGCTGAAAACTCTGCTTAAATTCCATGAGTATATGTCTAAAATGGGCTGCAATTTCGAGCTTGCAATAGTGGGAGATTATGAAAATGAGTATTCAAATGAGCTGCGGTCGAAAATCGCGGATATAGTTTCCACAAGCTCAATTAACGATATGTATTCATATTCTGTCCGTGTGATTCATGGCTACGAGATTAATGACGAAGTATTCGATCTTTTATGTATGTGTGCGCTGATAGTAATAGATCCCAACAGGTCGCTTGACAGGCAATTCGAGATAGAGCCTTTCGTTGACAAGCCGCAGAGGAAGTACATAAACGACGGTCGATATGTAAAGCCGTTGCCTATCCAAAGGCCTAAGCTGCTGTTTGATAATGGCTTAGGCGGTTTTGATGAGGAAACAGGCGACTATCTAATAATGCTTTCAAAGCACGAAAACACCCCTCTGCCATGGAGCAACATATTAGTTAATGAAGGCTTTGGAACTCTAATTACAGAAAGCGGAGGCGGTTACACATGGAAGGGCAACAGCCACGAAAACAGAATCACACCATGGCATTGCGACCCAGTTCGCGACCCGTTGAATGAGATAATATTATTAAGAGATGATGAAACAGGTGAGGTGTGGACAGTAACTCATGGCGCGTTGCAAGGCGAAGGTCAAGTGCTTGTGCGACACGGTTTCGGTTATTCAAGCTTCACATCAGGCAACAGCGGATTAGAACAGGTACTGACTGTTGCAGTTGACGATTATAGACCCATTAAGCTCAGCAGGCTTTCAATAAGCAATCCGGCGGAAAGAAAAAGGCACATAACCTGCTTCTATATTGTGGAGTATGACTTGGCGGCAGACGCAACTCCGCGCTTAGAAAATAACGCTGTATTCATGTTCAGCGCCAAAACGCATGAGTGCAGATACACTTGCGCGGTTATAGATGGCGAGCACAGCATAGAGCTTTCAACAGACAGGGATGCGGTGCTCAATCAAGGCTGGCACTTAGAAAGCATTTCTAAGCACACAGGCAAAAGCAATATGGCTTGCATTTGCGTGACCTTCAGCGTTAACGCGGGCGAGAAGAAAGACCTACTGCTCATGTTAGGCGAGGACGAGTACGAAACCGCAAAAGCGATAATAGACAAAAGCAGACCATCAGATTTTGATATAGTATTGCAGCGCGTAAAGGCACTTTGGAACAGCAAGCTGAATCAAATCGTGGTAAAAACGCCCGAGCCTGAGTTCGACCTGCTAATAAATCGCAGATTGCTTTATCAAGTATATGCAAGCAGGCTCATGGCGCGAACAGGCTATTATCAAAGCGGCGGCGCGTATGGATTCAGAGACCAGCTGCAAGATGTTTTGGCGCTGCTGCATTCGAATCCCATGCGCGCGAAGGGGCAGATACTCATTTCAGCCGCTATGCAGTTCGAAGCCGGCGATGTGCTGCACTGGTGGCATACACCTTCAAAGGGTGTGCGCACAAGGATAACTGATGACAGGCTGTTTTTGCCCTTCGTAACAGCAAAATATTGCGAGGTAACGGGCGACTATTCCATTTATGATGAGAAAGTACCGTATTTGAAGGATGTTCCGCTACAAGAGCATGAGAACGACAAGTATTTCGTAGCAGAGCACACGAGCCACACCGATACGCTATACGAACACTGTATGCGTGCAATAGAAGCCACGCTTGAGTTAGGCGCGCACAAATTGCCTCTTATGGGCGGCAGCGATTGGAACGACGGTATGGACTGCGTAGGCAGAAACGGCGGCGAAAGCGTATTCTTGGCGTTCTTTTTGCAGCTTGTCATAGAAGGTATTGCGCCGATAGCGAAGCAGAGGAATGACAAGCGCATAGCCAAGTTTGAAAGAGTCAAGGAAGAATTGAGGGAAGCGGTAGAAGTGCACGCATGGGACGGCGCATGGTATAAGCGCGCGTTTTTCGGAGACGGCACACCATTAGGCTCGCACACAAATACAGAAGGGCTCATTGATATAATTCCGCAGGTTTTCTCGGTGTTTGCAGGCGCGGAAAGGGCGAAAACAGCATATAAGTCAGCTGTGTCTATGCTTATGAACGAAGAAAACGGCACAATCGCGTTGTTGACGCCTCCATATGGCGAGATACAGGAGGGCGACGAAAGGGTAGTAGGCTATATTCAGGCATACTTGCCGGGAGTGCGCGAGAATGGCGGTCAATACACGCACGCAGCCGCATGGAGCATAATTGCTGCCTGCAAGCTGAACAACCAAGAGCTTGCAATGCGTCAGTTCAGGCTTATTAACCCCATAAACCATACTGCGCAGAAGACCTCAATGCTAAAATACAAGGGTGAACCCTATGCGGTTGCCGGCGATGTATATTCCTTCGGCAAAAATGCTTCACGCGCCGGGTGGACATGGTACACGGGCAGTGCTGCATGGCTGTATGTTGCGGCAGTTGAAAGCATTTTGGGTATAGTCAGATATGGTAACACCTTGAAAATTCAGCCCAATACAGTCTGGAACGAATACAGCATTGAATACAAATACCTAACATCCGTATATAAGATTAAAGTCAAGCAGTTCAGCGGAAGCAAAAGAGTTGTGGTTGACGGTATTACAGCAAAGAATGGCATAATTGAGCTTATTGATGACGGTAAAGTGCATGATGTGCTTGTTGAATTATAGCAAAAAAGCCCCTCTCGGGGCTTTGTGCTTATTTTATCAACCGAAAACCTTCTTGAAAGCGTTTTCAATGTCTTGAATTATGTCCTCTGGGTCCTCTAAGCCTATGCTGAAGCGTATCATAGCCGGGTTTAGTCCGCACGCTAACAGCTCTTCCTCGGTGTATGTGCTGTGAGTCATTGAAGCGGGGTGCTCTACCAAGGTTTCCGCGTCGCCCAACGATACAGCCAATGTGCAAAGCTCGAATGCGTTTAACAGCTCTTCCGATTTCTCGCGTGATGCCTTCAATATTATAGCAATCATGCCGCCGAAACCGTCCATCTGCTTCTTTGCTATATCGTGTTGCGGGTGTGATTCAAGCCCGGGGTAGTAAACTGTTTCAACCATCGGGTGCGCTTCGAGATATTTAGCTACCTTCATTGCGTTTTCGCAGTGCCTTTTCATTCTTATATCTAATGTTTTCATTCCGCGCGCAATCAGGAAGGACTCAAAGGGACCGATAACCGAGCCGGTCATATCCTTCATGCCGAACAGATTGCATTCGTTAATAAAGTCTTTCTTGCCTACTATAACGCCGGCAATAACATCGCCATGACCGTTTAAGTACTTAGTCGCGCTGTGAATTACAACATCTGCGCCTAAATCCAACGGCCGTTGCAGGTAAGGCGTGCAGAATGTATTATCTACCATAACGGTAATGTCTTTGTTATATTCATGCGCCTGTTTCGCAACTTCCTCAATGTCGATTATCTTCAAGTTAGGATTGCAGGGAGTTTCGAAGTAAACGACCTTCGTATTCTCACGCAATGCGCTCTTCAATGCTCCGGGCTGTGAAAAATCTACGAAGGTTACATCAACGCCAAAGCGTGAAATTCCATGCTTTAAGTATGCAAATGTGCAGCCGTATAGCATATCGTCAGCTACTATATGGTCGCCTGCCTTTACAAGAGTCCAAATAGCAGTTGTAATAGCGCCTATGCCGGAAGCAGCCACCAAGCCTGCTTCGCCGTTTTCTAAGTCGGCAACCTTTTGCGCAACCTGAGCAGCGTTGGGATTGCCCAAGCGCGTATAGATATAGCCCTCTTCTTCGCCTGCAAAGCGCTTTGCGCCCTGAGCGGTGCTGTCAAATATAAAAGTTGAAGTTTGAAAAATCGGTGTTGCTAATGGTGCTATGCCGGGGATATGTAAATTGCCTTCGTGTATTTGCCTTGTTGCGAAACCCAATTTTTTCTTGCTTGACATATAGTCATCCTCCAAGTCCTGTAATACTTAAATGATAGCATTTTGAAGGGGTGTAGTCAATCAATATTGTGTAATAAAGTTAAAGTAATCAAACTAAAACATCAAAAATTACGCTTTTATATATTTAATAGTGAAAATAATAATAAAATATATTGCTTTTTATATATTCAAAGATTATACTATAAACATCAAAAGGTTGTTAAGGAACGCTATGTTTAATTTTGTGAAGCACTACAAGGACGAATACAAGCCATCAGGAGTCCCGCGAGAGATTGTTATTCCGCCTGCTAAGTATATAGTTTTCGACGGGAGCGGTGTTCTTTGCCCTACTAATCCCGAATACATGCACGCAAGAAATACTATAAAAAAGCTTGCAAAAGCCGTAAAAGCATTAGCAAGTGATAATGAGGGCTTTTTTGATTACTCTATTCCGCCATATGAATTGCTGATTACGCCTCCGCAGCGCGACAGCAATGTGATTGACAGGTGGTCACTACTAATCAGGCAGCCCGACTTTATTACAGATGAAGTGTTTTTGAAGGCAAAGTCCGCGGTATGCAAGAAAGAGACCCCGCAATATATGCTAAAAACCTATGAAGCTGGGCTGTGCGTACATTGCATGCACTTGGGCGAGCTGAAATACATATATCAAACATACAAGATGTTAAGCAACTATATTGCGGAGCATGGGCTCATACAAAGCGTAAACAGCGAAAGGCGAACGCAAATAATTCTTGTGAAGGTAGATAAAAAATCTCCCGAGAAATCAAAATATGTTGTTCGCATACCGGTTCGCAGAAGCAATAACGAGCTATGTCCCTGTCCTATGTCTTGCTCAAGGCATGGCAAGTGCGAGGAGTGCATATCGTTTCATTGGAGTATTAAGTCGTTTCCGTACTGCTATCGCAAATTGGATTTGAAGCTAAAGCCTATCCGCGAAGCAGCTATGAAGGATAAAAGGGCTATTGCTGAGCTATACAAGTCGCTGTATGGCTCAGAGGGCTGTACTTGGAGCGATGAATACCCCAACGCAGAGATTATAGAGCATGATATTGAGAACAAGTCGCTTTTCGTTTTAGAAAGCGGCAATGAGATCATAGGCGCAATTTCAATAGAAAGCGATAGCGAACATCTGCGTGCAAATGTTTGGAGTGACAGGGTAAAGAATCCGTGTAGCTTGGGCAGATTAGCTGTTCGCAGAGATATGCAGGGCAGGGGATTGGCAAAGAAGCTGATGTTCTTTGCAATAAATCGTATCAAGGAATTAGGTTTTGACTCTGTTGTGCTTTTAGTATGCGGCAAAAATAAAAAGGCTGCAAAGCTATATGAAACCTGCGGCTTTGAGTTTAGAGGCAAGCTTGATATGTATGACTATGTCTGGGACGCGTATGAGAAAATACTGTGATAAAAGTTTGAGCTATGAGGAGTTTAGTTAGTTTGGAGTTAGGAGTTAGGAGTGTGGAGAGGCAATCATCACGCAGGTAAGAAATCCATCAAGCAAAGAAGGCACCTTACAGTGCCTTCTCTTTGAAAAGCGAATCAAATTTGTGCTTTTCGTTTATCCAACATATCTAAAGAACGCGTTGTTACCGATAATCTTGTATAGCTCCTTATCGCTGCCCCAGTTCGTACCCAAATGTACCGCGTGGAAGAACAGCACATTGAACGGCAATGGGCGCAAGCCTCCGTTTAATACCTCACGCGTTGCGTTCAAAGCCTGTGTAGAGGGCTTAACCGAACCAAAGTTTGAGTGATTCGTAACAGTAAACTGGTTGCGCTGTAAAACAACATCTCTTATATTGTTTGGGAACTTCCTGCTCTTAACTCTGTTGTAGATAACATTCGCAACAGCTCTGTACGCTTCGGTTCCTCTGCCCTTTGCTTCAAGATAAACAACCTTTGCGGCAAGGTATATTTCATCTTCGGTAAACTCTTTCTCGGTTTTGCCGTCGCCTACGGGCTGAGTATCCAAGTAATCACCGCGAATATAGCCTATGTTGCCGCATACTTCGCCCTTGTACCACTCGTTCGTTCTGCCTATTATCACGAACTGGCTGTTCAATCTGACTTTTGTCAGCAGGTCATATCCGGTGCCGGGACCGGCGCGCAGGTTTACATCCTGCCCAATTACATATACTATGGGCTTGCCCATCTCGACAAATACCTTGACTATGAAGCCTTCAACAGTTTCGTCTTTATCGTTTTGATACTCTATGCGATACCATTCGTCTGCTTCGCCTGTAATATACACAGGCGCGTATTTGTGGAGCTTGTCTATAATGTTAAATCCCGTCGAAGCCCCTTCTCTAACATGAACGCCGGAGTCGGTAACATATGCTCTTGTACGCTCAAGCTTAGAAATGATAGGTGCTTCCTGTATGTACTGACCATTCACATATCCTACAAAATCGGCTGTTTCAATCTTGTACCAGCCTTTGTATTCATTCACAAGCGAAACGCACTTGCCCTTTGAGAACTGGGTTATCTTCTTTGAATTCTCGTCAGGACATTCGCGCACATTAACACCGTCGTTTATTATGTAGCCCTCAACATAGGATACATAGTCCATGTGCATATAGCCTGTTGAGTGCTCTCCATCTTCTAAAACTACATTGAACCAAGTATCCTTTTTGCCAAGTATCACTAACTCGGTGCTCATCTCGGTAACCTTTATTATATCTGTGCTCGTGCTCGGACCCTTTCTCAGCTTAACCTCGGTAGCGTTTATGTATCCGCTTGAAAAAGCCACAGATTTTTTTGGAAGGAAGCCTACTGCACCGTTAGCTTCGACTCTGTAAAAGTCATTCGCTTCGCCGGTGATTAGCAAATCGCTGTCCGCTTCCAACTCTGCTACTACTATGCCGTTCGTGTCAGGCTCAATATACAGCGGATTGCTTTCCTCATATGTAAAACCGTATCCGCTTGCTTCTTCAACCAGCTCGTCGGGATACGGGGTGGGAACAGGCGTAGGGGCAAGTGTAGGTATAGGAGTTTGTGAGGGTTCAAGCGTTACAGAAGGGATATTCGTTGAACCTTGGTCCTTAGACTTCACCTGTTCGTCTGTTACATTATTGCTTGTATCGGTGTTTTTAGGGCTATGCGATTCAATCGGCGCAGCGCATGATGAAAATAAAATCAGCACCAATAGCGTCAGAATCAATATCCTTTTCATATAATCCTCCATTTCGTCGTGTAAATGCCATAGCATTTACTTGAGTGTAAGCGTCTCAAAAAACGACGCTAAATTATATATTTGCGCAAATCGACAGCAATGTCCTTGCTTATATGCTCGTCAACATACTTTGCGTCAATAAGCACCTTCTTTGGTTTTTTACCGCCTGTTTCAAATGAAATCTCATCGAGCAGGTTTTCAATGATGGTGTGCAAACGCCTTGCGCCAATATTTTCACAGTTTTCGTTAAAATCATAGGCGTATTTAGCAATTCTATCTATTGCGTCGTCAGTAAACTCAATTTCAATGTTGTCTGTGGCGAGCAAGGCTTTATATTGTTTTATAATCGCATTTTGCGGCTGTGTCAATATGCGAACAAAGTCATCTTTGGTTAGTGCTTCCAACTGCACTCTTATTGGGAAGCGCCCCTGCAGCTCGGGAATCAAATCCGCTACCTTAGTCATGTGGAAAGCACCCGCGGCGATAAAGAGTATATGGTCGGTTTTTACTATGCCGTACTTCGTGCTTACCGCGCTGCCTTCAACAATAGGGAGTATGTCCCTTTGCACGCCTTCTCTTGATACATCGGGACCAGATGAAGAGCGGCTTGTAGTAGCAATCTTATCTATTTCGTCAATGAAAACTATGCCTTCCTGTTCGGCCTTCTTGATTGCTTCTCTTATTACTTCGTCCATATCGATAAGCTTGTCAATTTCCTCTTGAACGAATATGCGGTACGCTTCGGAAACCTTTATCTTTCTCTTTTTCTTCTTCTTGGGAAGTATTCCGCTGAACAGGTCGCCCATGTTTATATCTATACCCATAGCAAAAAAGGCGTCGTTGACATTCGTGCTATTGTCGTCTAACACCACTTCTATCAGAGCATCGTCTAACCTGCCCTCACGCAGCTCATGCAACAGCCTTTCGCGCTCAGCAAGCGTTTCTTCTTCGCTTATATCGTCATATGTATCAGCTTGAGAAGCTTTTTTAGTAGTCATTCCGCCAAAAAGCATTTGAATTGGTGCAAAAGCATCCGAATCCTTGTCGGAGTTGTCCTCCTCAGTACCCATAAGCAAATCGAGTATTCTGTTTTCAGCGGCGGATTCAGCGATTCTTTGCACCTCCTGCGCCTTCAAGGTCTTTGTCATGCGAACCGACACATCGATTAAATCCCTTATCATAGAATCGACATCTCTGCCCACATAGCCTACCTCTGTAAACTTGGTAGCCTCAACCTTAACGAAGGGCGCATCGACAAGCTTTGCCAAGCGGCGTGCAATCTCAGTTTTACCAACGCCTGTAGGACCCATCATTATGATGTTCTTAGGATATACTTCCTCCTGCATTTCAGGGGATAAAAGCGAGCGGCGATACCTGTTTCTCAATGCGATTGCCACAGCCCGCTTTGCATTATTTTGACCGATAATGTACTTATCAAGTTGAGCGACTATTTCTTTGGGAGTAAGCATTACACTACCTCCACAGATATATTAGAGTTGGTATATACGCATATTTCAGAGGCTATTTTCAGCGCCTCCATCGCAATTTTGTCTGCGGGCAAATCGGTGTTGCGCATAAGCGCCTTTGCGGCAGAAAGTGCGAACATACCGCCCGAGCCTATTGCGGCTATACCGTCGTCGGGGTCTATTATTTCGCCTGTGCCTGATATGAGCAGCAATTCTTCCTCATTTGCCGCAATAAGCATTGCTTGCAGCTGCCTTAGCACCTTGTCGCTTCTCCAATCCTGCGCCAATGAAACAGCAGCCCTGCGCAAGCTGCCGCTATACATTTCAAGCTTCGCTTCAAGGCGTTCGCATAGCGAAAAAGAGTCTGCAACCGAACCTGCAAACCCAACTACGACCTTGCTGTTATATAGTCTGCGAACCTTCTTCGCCGAGTGTTTCATTATAGTTGTTTCGCCTAAGGTTACTTGTCCGTCGCCTGCTATGGCGCACTTACCGTCCTTCCTTACTGCGATAATGGTTGTTCCTCTTATATCCATTACATACCTCATAATAGCAAAAAATATTGCTCTAAAGCTAATAATACCATAACTTAATTGATTTTGTTACCTGCTGGGAGTAAAATTCATAGATTGTTCATAAGTAACTGACAATTATTTACATAGAGCTTTAATATTCCTTATAATTTCTAATGACCGGTTTGCAATCGCCATATTCCGTTCAACTTTATTCTTTATGCGCGTTTCTAAGTCGTCTATTAAGCCATAGTTTATGTTTTGCGGCTGAAAATCATATCCGCAGTATTCAGAAACATAGTGCGCCAAAGCACCTATTGCTGTTTTGCTTGTAAAATCAATTCTTTCACGCCCTAACAGCGACAAGGCAGCGTTTAGCCCCGCCACAAGCCCGCTTGAAGCGCTTTCCAAGTAGCCCTCAACGCCTGTAATCTGCCCTGCAAAATAAAGGTGGGGGATATCCTTTACCATGTAAGTAAAGTCTAACTTATTTGGCGAATTGATAAATGAGTTTCTGTGCATTACGCCATAGCGCATATACTCTGCATTCTCAAGCCCGGGAATCATAGAGAACACCCTGCGTTGTTCTGAAAATTTCAGGTTAGTCTGAAAGCCCACTATGTTGTAGTACTTGCCCTCTTTATCCTCTCGGCGCAGTTGAACAACCGCAAAGGGCTTTTCTGAGCTATGCGGGTTTGTCAGTCCAACAGGCTTTAACGGGCCATACGCCAAGGTCATTTCACCGCGCTTCGCCATTATTTCAAGAGGCATACAGCCTTCGAAAATATCACCCTTCTCAAACTCTTTAAGCACAACCGTTTCGGCATTTACAAGCTCGCGCACAAAGTATATGTATTCTTCTCTGCTCATGGGGCAGTTAAGGTAATCATTGCCCTTATCATAGCGTGAACCCTCAAACACCTTTGTAAAGTCCAGCGATTCAGCAGAAACTATGGGTGCCGCGGCATCAAAAAAGTGCAGCGATTCGCCCATAGTGTTCTCAATGGATTTTAATAATTCGCCGTCGGTCAACGGTCCTGTGGCGACTATTACGGGACAATCTGCGCTTGGAGCGGGTAAAGCATCTATTTTTTCTGAAATATACTCTATGTTCGGGTTAGATAATATTTTATCAGTAATGTGCTTCGAAAAATCCTCACGATTTACGGCCAACGCACTGCCTGCAGGCACAGCGTGAGTATCGGCTGCCTCCATTACAATTGAGCCCAACTCCCTCATTTCCTGCTTTAACAGTCCTGCGGCGTTTTGAATGCTGTTTGAACGCAAGGAGTTAGAGCATACAAGCTCGCAAAGGTTTGGAGATTTATGAGCAGGCGTAAAGTGCTCTGGCTTCATATCGTAAAGAACTACTTTTATACCGAATGAAGCAATAATGTTAGCCGCTTCACAGCCTGCCAAGCCTGCGCCGATAACTATAACCTTAATTGCTTTCACCCCGCTTGGCCTTGCGCTTGTGTGAGGTGCATTCTCTGTTAGAACAGGTCTTGAAGCGCCCCTTCTCTGTCATTACTTGTACCATGTGCTCGCCGCATACGGGGCATTTTTCGTTAAGCGGCAGATCCTTTGATGCAAAATCGCATTCGGGATAGCGTTCGCAACCGTAAAAATATTTATTCGAACCTTTTTTTGAGCGTCTTACCAATGACGCGCCGCACTTGGGGCAGGGCGTATCAATGGTTACGACTATTGGCTTTGTATTCTTACATTCGGGGTAGTTCGGGCAGGCCAAGAATTTGCCGAATCTGCCCATCTTATACACCATCATTGCGCCGCACTTGTCGCATGGCACATCGGATACCTCGTCGGGTATAGCAACACGCTCTAATGTGCTTTGCGCAACCTGAACTGTCTTTATAAAAGGCTCATAAAACTTTTCGATGACCTTAGTCCATTCCTTTTCGCCTTCTTCAATCTTGTCAAGCTCATCTTCCATATCCGCTGTGAACTTAATGTCCACAATATCGGAAAAGCTCTCTTTCATTATATTCGTAACTATTATTCCCAGCTCGGTAGGCACTAACATTTTCTTATCGCGAACAACATAGCCACGCGCTATTATCGTCGAAATAGTAGGCGCATATGTGCTCGGACGACCAATGCCGAATTCGTCTAACGCTTTTATTAGTGTCGCGTCTGTATATCTGCTTGGCGGTTGGGTAAAATGCTGCTCGGAAGCTACATCTTCAACCTTAAGCACCTCGTTTTCCTTAAGTGCAGGAATGTTCTCAACCTTTTCTTCGTCTGAGTTTTCGTTGTATATGATTGTATAGCCGGCAAACAGAATATGAGCGCCTGTTGCTTTGTAGGTAAGCTCATTCGCGTTCATTGTAACCGTTGTGGTCTCAATAACAGCAGGCGTCATCTGGCTTGCCAAAAAGCGTTCATAAATCAGCTTATACAGCTTATACTGCTGCGGCGTAAGCTTATCCTTAACCTTCAGCGGAGTATTTGCAAGCGAAGTGGGGCGAATAGCCTCGTGCGCGTCCTGCGTACCCTTCTTTCCTTTGTAAACATTGGGCGTATTCGGGGCATATTCTTTACCGTACTTGCTGTTTATAAGCTCTAACGCTTCCTTTTGCGCTTCCTGCGAAACGCGAACAGAGTCCGTACGCATATATGTAATCAAGCCCGAATCGAAGTTAGCGCCCTCGTACAGCTCCTGCGCAATACGCATAGTTCTTTCCGAAGTAAACCCTAACTTCTTTGAAGCCTCCTGCTGCATACTGCTTGTAGTGAATGGCGGCGGCGCGTGCTTGCTTTTTGAAGCGACTTTTATGTTAGATACGGTCAGCGTACCTATGCTCTTTGTCTTTTCAACTATTTCACGCGCTTCCTTTTCTGTGCGCACATCGGCTTTTTTATCAGAGAAGCCAAAGAATTTTACATTAAATGGCTTTTTGTTATCCTCTTTCAATACGGAGGCGGTAATAGTCCAATATTCTTCGGGAACGAAATTCTTTATCTCTTCCTCTCTGTCACATATCATGCGTGTAGCGACAGACTGCACACGCCCGGCGGACAGTCCATGCTTTACTTTCGCCCAAAGCAGGGGGCTTATCTTATAGCCAACCAAGCGGTCTAATACTCTTCTTGCCTGCTGCGCGTCAACAAGCGCAGCATCAATAGCCCTTGCGTTAGAAAGCGAGGACTTTACAGCGGCGGGAGTAATTTCGTTGAATACTATGCGGCACTTGTCTTTTTCATTAATGCCTAATACATTGGCTAAATGCCAAGAAATCGCTTCGCCCTCTCTGTCAGGGTCGGTTGCGAGATAAACCTTGTTGCTTGCCTTTGCCTGCTTCTTTATGTCGTTAATGAGAGAGCTTTTTCCGCGAACAGTAATGTATTCGGGAGCAAAGCCGTTTTCAATTTTTATCCCGAGCTTGCTCTTCGGCAAATCGCGTATATGTCCATTAGATGCGATTACAGTGTATTTTGAACCCAAGAAGTTAGAAATCTTCTTCGCCTTCGTGGGAGATTCAACAATTATCAAATCCTTTGACTTAGCTGTGGTTTTCGTGCTTTTTACTGCTTTTCCAGCCATTTATATTAGTACCTCCATACAGTCAAATGTCGCAAAAGATACTGTAAGCTCTTCCTTGCGACTGTTTAATTATTCGTGAAAACTCCATAGTTGTCAAGGACAAATTTAATTCCGGCACCGATAAGCCTGTAATTATACATAATTCGTCAAATGTCTTTTCGCCGTCTAACAACGCGTTGTATATCGTCATACTCTTTTCGTCCAACTCAATTTTTGGTTTTGCGGGCTTGCTGATTGCCGGTGTTTTCTGTGTTTTTTCTTTCGGTTTATTGCTTCTTATATTGTTATACTGCAAATTCTCAAACGAATCTTTCTTGCACTCATCAATCACCTGCTCGATAGATAACAGCAGGGTTGCTTTTTTCGAATTTATAAGCGTGTTTGAGCCTTCGCTCTGCCAATCCGTAATGCGCCCGGGTATGCAGAATACCTTTCTTCCGAATTTGCCTGCATAGTCGGCTGTAATTAAGGCGCCGCTGTCCTTTGCTGCTTCGGATACTATCAAACAGCGTGAAAGCCCCGCAATTACCTTGTTGCGCTTTGGAAAAGTATAGCTTGCAGGCTGCGCATTCGGGCAGAATTGCGAAATAACTGCACCCCGTTCGATTATAGCATGGTACAGTGATTCGTTGCATTTCGGAAAAACTACATCTATTCCGCTGCCCAGCACCGCGACAGTAGGGCAGGAGTTGCTTTTACATTCAAGCGCCGCTGATGATGCGTGCGCGTCTATTCCCTCGGCAAGCCCTGATACAATGCACGCTCCGCCTTCGGCTAAGCTGTATGCAATATTCCTTGTAGCTTCAACACCGTAGCTTGTGCATTTCCTTGAGCCTACTATCCCGACAGTCAATGCTTCCTCGTTTGGCATTTTACCTCTTACAAACAACACATTCGGTGGACTTGAAATCTGCTTTAATATGCTGGGGTATTCATCAGAGTTCAGAAATATTACATCAACCTTCAGCTTTTGCAGTGTGTTCTCGAACCTGTGAAAAAGCTGTTCAGGGCTTGTTTTGCGCATTCTTTCAAGCTCGACTTGCCTTATAAGCGATGGGTTCTCTTTGTGAATGTCCTCAAAATTCTCAAAAACAGTAACCGCCGCGCCGTATTCTTCTACTAACTGCATATAGCGCGGTGAGCAGTCGGGCAGCATCAAAGCAAGCCAAAGACAGCATATCCACTCGTGAGTATAGTTCATCAATTACCCCAGTACTTTGAATCTAAGCTTCTGTATTGAATTGCTTCAGAAATATGCGAAGCAGATATTTTCTCTGAATTATCTAAGTCCGCAATGGTACGTGCGACCTTTTTAAGCCTATTATACGCTCTTGCGCTGAGGTTAAGCCGTGAAAACGCCATTTCCATAAGCTTTTCGCCCTCCGAATCAAGCGTGCAGAATTCTTTTATATGCGTTGAATCCATTTGCGCGTTGAAAAGAATTCCCGTACCATCAAATCGCTTTCTCTGAATAGCCCTTGCGGCATTTACACGCGCTTTAATGCTTTTGCTCGATTCAGCAGGCGTGGTGTTAGTGAAATCGCTGTACTCAACTTCGGTCATTTCTATATGCAGGTCTATTCTGTCAAGCAACGGACCGCTAATTCTCTGTTGGTATTTCTTAATCTGCTGCAAAGAGCACCGGCACTTGTTATGCTTTGAGCCGTAATTTCCGCAAGGACAGGGGTTCATAGCCGCTACAAGCATAAAGCTTGCGGGATATGTCGCTCTGAAGGTTGCACGCGATACGGTGATAAAACCGTCCTCTAAAGGCTGACGCATCGCTTCTAACACATCGCGCTTAAATTCGGGCAGCTCATCTAAGAACAATACGCCGAAATGCGCAAGGCTTATCTCTCCGGGAAGCGCTTTTGTGCTCCCGCCTACCAATGAAGCGGCAGATGAGGTGTGGTGCGGGCTTCTGTATGGTCTTTGCGTAACCAAACCTGAATCCGGCGGCAGCTCCCCCACAATAGAATGGATTTTCGTTATCTCTATGGCTTCTTCCTTAGTCAAGTCGGGCAATATCGACGGTATACTACGCGAAATCATTGTCTTTCCCGAGCCGGGAGTGCCTATAAGCAGTATGTTATGCCCTCCTGCAACTGCTACCTCTACAGCTCTCTTTGCGCTGAACTGCCCTTGTATAAGCGAAAAGTCATTGCTCCTGCAATCGTCATCAGGAAGCCAGCGCTCAATGGGCATCGGCTCAATATTCAGCTTGCCGTCTAAAAACTGGGCGGCCTCTTTCAGCGTGTTTACAGCGAATATGTTAACTCCTTCAATTTGCGCTGCTTCCTTTGCGTTCGCGGCAGAAATCAAAAAGTTGGTTTCGCCCCTCTCTGACGCGTCAATCACCATGGGCAGTATTCCGTTTATATGTCGAACTGTGCCGTCTAACGCCAGCTCGCCAAGTATAGTAAAATTGCCTATGTTTTTATCCGAAATCTGTTTTGAGGCGACCAACAGGCCCAACGCTATGGGCAAATCGTACTGCGTACCTTCCTTGCGCATATCGGCAGGTGCCAAGTTAATAATTACCTTGTCATTCGGGAATGTGTATCGGCTGTTCTTTATAGCCGACTGAACCCTCTCGCGTGATTCTCTTACCGCTGTATCGGGCAAGCCTACCATGTTGTATGCGGGCAGACCTGTGAATATCGCCACCTCAATATTCACGGTGAACCCCTCTATGCCGGACAGACCATGGCTCTTTATGTTAGTGTACATTACTCGATTCCTTCGTTTTTCTTTCCGTTGAATACAAACAGCTTTGTACCCAAAAAGTTCACTATAATTACAATAGGAGCAGAGAACAGCTTTGACAATATGCTCACAACCTTTTCATATTGCTCAACCTCTGTATAGCCTAACAGATTGTATGTGAACTCTGTCAAACTGCTGTTGGGGAACACATGGTTCGAGAACAGCCATACGAAGAAGAAAGACACCAGCCACGATACAGCGTTCACCAATACGAACATATACTTCTCTTGCTTCGTGCGTCTGTATTCCTGCCTGAATGTCCAGCGCGAATTCAATAAAAAGCTGTTAAGCACTCCGCAAGCATAGGCTATGAGTGTAAATACTCCCGTCAAAAATATGCTGTCGCGCATGCCGCCAAACAGCAGAGTAAGTAAAGTGAAAACGAGAAAATCGACAAGGGTGTTCATCACACCCACAATGCCGAACTTTATGAATTGAAGGATATTATTCGCTGCGCTTTTCTTCATTTGCTTGCTTCTCCTATAAAAATCGCGCCTCATATTTCTGCTTTTTCATCATTCCGAAAAGCACGAATGCGATTATGATGAATACGGTTACGCATATTCCGAATATGGGTCCCTTAATTGGACCTTGTAAGCCCAAGAATGTCCATGAGGGCATCCATTGTAAAAGCTCCATGTACTTCTTAGAAGCTATAATACCCGTCAAGAAAGGATAGTACGCTGCAAACATTACGCCGGCAACTATCATCCAGCCCCATTTAATATATGAGAGCCAGTTGTACTTTTCTTCAAGGTATTTCAGCAGGTACACCGCTCCAAGTATTATGAAAGGAACAGTAGCGAAGTAGTGATAAATAAATGTACAGCGCGTTACCAGCACCCAAGGACCAAGGTTAGAAGCAACGCCTATTATCACCATAATAATCCCTGCGTTAGCTTTTAACTTCTTCTTGAGAGTCAGCACTACCAAAGCGATAGTTCCTATCAATGAAGGTATCCAAATATACGGGTTGCCGAATGAAGATATAGTAGCGACATAGCCGTCGGGCGCTGCTCCCTTGTAGAACCATATCGGACGAATATCAAGCAGCCACGAATACCAAGGCGACTGGAATGAATGTGTGGCCTTCAAATCGCTGTGGTAATCGTACATGTTTTTCTGCAAGTACCATACCCTGTCCATAAAGCCTTGAATACCTTTTTGCTTAAATGCTTGCGCAACATCGGGGAACACAAGGTATGAAGCGGAGTAAATCACTATTGGCAGCGCAACGAAGAATATCAAGCACCACCCGATTGTAGCAATCAAATACCTCGGGAAATGCGAAACCTTTTCTTCTTCCTCAGGAGTGCCATATGCCATTACCTTCTTGTACTCGATTATCCTTTGAATAATCGAAATCAGGAACATTATTGCCAAGCCGCCGCCGGCGTAGAAGCATATCCACTTGCTTGCGGCGCCTAATCCGAAGAAAAGTCCTGCCAACGCTAAGGGCTTGAAGGTAGCTTTGAGCCCGTCAACAAATACATTCATGGTGAAGTACTGATACATATAGTAGAACATCAGCAATATGAAGAACACGCCGTAAACGTCAATAGTCGCTATGCGCGTCTGAACATAGTGCATGAAGTCAAATGCGAATATGAACGCTACCAGCAATGCGTATTCGCTCTTCTTGAACAACCGTTTAGCGAAGCAGTAGATTATAGGCACCATAGCCACGCCGAACAAAGCGCCCATCACACGCCAGCCGAATGCGTTCATACCGAATATCGCGATGCCTATGCTTATTATGATTTTTCCAAGCGGCGGGTGTGTTACCTCGTATGCTTTTAGGTTGTGCAGGTGCTCATACGCTGTTCTGCCATGATATAGCTCGTCGAAATACATTCCGTTCATATAGGATATTTTCGACTTAATGGGAATCTCATCAGGCTCGTCAATCAACGGGCTTGCAAACTCGTTTGAGCGACCTATTATCGGGTTGCCTTGGGGATCATAGAATGCAATTTCTTTGAAGTCAATTTTGCCCGACTCGACCGATAGTACTACCTTATTCGTTGAAAATGGCGTGGTTGTAATTTCGCGCCATCTGAACATATGCCCATACACCTGTTCGTATGAGGCTATCACATTATTGTCGGCATCTCTTAAAGCTACGCGGCTTTGGTTTGCTATGCCGCCGTACACATATACAGAGGAAATCTCGACCTTTTTATCGAACTCTATTACAGCGTCTTCGTCTTGTATAGTCATCACCAAGCCGTTTTCGGGCGCTTGAGTCGTACCCAGGTTGGTTAGCGCAATCACCGCGTAAATAAGTGTAACAGCGATTATGAATATATAGTCCTTGCGCTTGAATCTCAGCTTGTTATCGACCTTGTCGGGAAGTATCCTTCCGCTTGTTGTTTGCGTTATGGCAAGCTGTTCAGGCTTTTTCGCGTCAAACGCTTTTTCGATTTTTCCGTTAATCATAATTTTGTATCCTACATATATGAAGTATAAGAAGCACAATACAGTGAAAAGTGAACCTAAAAGCACGAAGTTATCATAGCTTTCTGTTCTCGCAAATTGATTCGATATTATTATAAACGCGCCTGCGCTGTTTAGGAAAGCGGATATTGAGTACAGCCCGCTCAGCAAATACAGACGCTTGTCCTTGTAAGCGACAGCGGCAAGCACTAACAGTACTAATGTGGGGAATATGTAACGCTCGTGCATATAATGCCCGAATGTGAACAGTCCCGCAAACATAAACGCCATGCAAAGTATAAGCGCGCTCTTGTTCTTTTTCTCGCCGAAAACATAGTATACAGCCGTAGCGATGCCCACAAACACCATAAGAATTGTGCCTATATGCTTGTATGTAAGCCCTAAGAACACAACCTTGTCGGCGTTTGTCCACAGCCCGCCTATAAGCGACATGAAGTTGTACGCTTCAACGCTTGCGTAATTGTATCCGCTTACAGTGCCAATGTATTTTTCAAACAGCCATTTAACAAGCCCCTCTTGTCCGAAAAGCTGCGGCTTAAACGGGAATGACACAAGCAGTATCACCGCAAATGCAGACAGCACAGCCAACACGGTGTTCAAAAGCGCTTGGTTAAGCTGATTTCGCTTGTCGTTGTTAATGATATAAACAATATATGCAACAAAAAATACAGGACCTACCATCAATGCTTGCGGCTTTATTAGAATAGCCAATCCATATATTGCGCCGCAGGCTATAATTCTTGGGTTCAGCAGCCCGGCAGTCTTTACAATCTTTGTTCCGTCAATAAACAGTATTGCCGCAATTGCTATAAGCAAAGAGAGTATAATGTCAATCTGTCCCCAAACAGAGGATAGGAATATGATTGTCGGGTTAAATAATACGAAGCAAGCGGCGATGTTCGCTACAGTTTCGTTCAGCTTAATGCGTTTTGCCGTCTTGTACGCCAAGAAAGCGAATAGCAGGTCAGCAATTATTGAGGGAAGCTTCATGAATAGCGCATGTGTTGCAGAGCCATACGCCGCACCGAAAAGATGGCTTAATCCCGATGACAATCCTAAGAAATACAGGTAGCCGGGAGGATAGTCGCAGAAATAATCGGGCGCATAGAATCCGCTTGGACCATTGCTCAACATCCTTTCGCCCCATGCGAAGAAGCACTTTATGTCTGTCGGATGTCCAAATTGCGGGTCATCGCCTACGGATTGGAACAAATAGTTGCATAGTATTCTTATTACTAAGCCCAAGCCAAGCAGAATGAATATTATGTAAGGGTTTTCGAGTAAGCCCTTTTTCTCATTCAACTTAATCATTTTCGGGTTCTTTATCACTTTGTTGTAGATAAGTATGAGTGCAATAGCGAACAAAAGCGTTAATCCAAGTATTGTACCCATGTAGGGCATATTTTCGCCTTCTGTGTTGTTGGGGTTCGGTTGACTTTCTATATACAGCTTTTGAACAATTGATGTATCTGATGGGGCTTTATCTAATTTTGTAACCGTTACATCGTCAAACCATGCTTCGCCGGAAGCTATTCCGCTGTATCCGCCTATGCGTATAGCAACGCTTATCTCCTCTTGGTCAGCATTGGTTTGCCCTATAAAAGAGACCTTCTGCCAGTCGTTATCACCAAACAGAGTGGTAGAGTAAGCGTGGCTATGCAATACGGATATGTTTGCGCCCTTGCCCGATTCAACTCCGGCTGTTTTTATATAGCACGAAATCTCATAATACGAGTTTGGCTCAACGGGCATCACTTGATATAAGCAGGTGTCATTGGCTTTTTCGTTTTTTATGTAAACAACATTTCCCCTGCCTTCAATTTCTACTACCTCTGCAATCGAAGGACTGTTTTCGTCCCATGTGCTGAATGACCAGCCGCGCGGATAGCTCGTAGTGCTTGGTTCTTCAAAATCGCCGTTCACACTGAGGTTTTTTGAATCTGCAAGTGAATAAACGGGTATTAAAAGAATAAGCAGCACAAGTGCTATGACAGAATAGATTTTCTTCATAAAAAATATACCCCCAAATCAAATGCTATTGCATACCAAATTATAATAGCATAGGAAGAGAGCATTTTCAATTAGCGATATTTACTGCGTTGAAATGACAGTATTGTGTATAAAAAAGCGGTGGTTACCCACCGCATAGCCCGCCGGTTAGGGTTAGCAACCGCATCCTCCAAGGCAGGGGCTGCCTGAACCGCCGCCATTGCCGCATAATGAGCAGAACAGCAACAGCCAAAGCAGTAATTCGCAGGTGTTGTTACCACTGCCGCCACCATTGCAGCCGTTGCCGAATGCACCAAAACCATTGTTGTTGCCGCAGCAAGCAAGCAGCAAGAGAAGCAAGCAGCAAGAATTATTGCCACCACCGCCACAATTGTTGAACATAAGAAGTTCCTCCTTAATGCATATTTTAGAGCATTGCTCTATGCTGTATAATACGCAGGAAAATCTAATGTTGTGCATATTTACGCCTGTTTCGACACTAATTTTTATGAGTTATTTGGCGAAATATCCATGAAAAAACAATGATAAGAAGAAGCTTCTAATAGCGCAGCTTTATTTACACTCAATAGCTTTTGTGGTAATATGAATGTAACTATATGAAGGCAAGGAGAAAGCTATGATTACATTAAAGAATCTGAAGATTTTATCGCAGGTCAAGCCTGAGTTCGTTGGCGATGTAGTTATTGATGACGACAGGATAGTTCAAGTAGGCGGCACAGCAAAAGGCGATGGCGAGGTTTACGACCTGCCCGAGCATTATATAGTTCCCGGCTTTATCGATGCTCATTCGCACTTGGGTATGTTCGAAAACGGTATGGGCTTTGAGGGAAACGACGGTAATGAAATCTCAAACCCAGTAACTCCGGAGCTGCGCGCAATAGACGCTATAAACCCATTTGACATGGGCTTCGAGGAAGCGTACAAGGCGGGCGTTACAACCGTTATGACCGGCCCCGGAAGCGCAAATGTAATAGGCGGTCAGTTCGTAATTATCAACACATACGGAAAAGGTGTTGATGATATGATTTTTGAAACCGAAAAGAACAACCCCGCAGCCATGAAGGCGGCTTTCGGCGAAAACCCAAAGCGCGTTTACGACAGCTTGAAAAAATCACCCAATACGCGCATGGCAACCGCTTCAATTATGCGCGATACGCTTTTTAAGGCGCAGGAGTATATGAAGAAGAAGGAGCGCGCAGAGCAAGACCCCGACAAAGCCCCGACATTCAATTTTGCGTATGAATCGCTTATTCCGGTATTGAAGCGTGAGATTCCGCTAAAAATTCATTGTCATAGAGCGGACGATATTTTGACAGCCATTAGAATTGCGAATGAGTTTAATATTAAGTTTACTCTTGACCACTTCACAGAAGGCTATTTGATAGCCGACTTGGTAAAGCCCGAGTTCAAAAAGAATCTCTGCGGCGTAATAATCGGGCCATTGCTTTCAGAAAGAAGCAAGATTGAGCTAAAAAATCTTACATTCGGAGCACCGCGTATTCTGCATGAAGCTGGCATAGAGTTCGCTATGATGACGGACTGTCCCGTTATTCCCCAGCAATATCTGCCCGTATGTATGTCGATAGCAGTCAGAGAGGGCTTGCCGGAGGATGTAGCTTTGAAGGCAATCACTATAAATCCTGCGAAAATTTGCGGAATTGACGATAAGGTAGGCACAATCGAAACCAATAAGCTTGCAAACCTTGCAGTATTCAACGGACATCCCTTAGATGTGCGTTCACGCTGCGTTATGACTATAATCAACGGCAAGATAGTGCATAACGAAGTATGTTAGATGTAGTTTCGCAAAAAAAGCAGCTGCGTAAAGTGATAAAGGGGCTATTGCGTCAAAAAAGCGAAATAGCCCTTGCTGAAGAATCCGTTTTAGCATGCAAAAGGCTATGTGAAACAGATGTATTCAAAAATGCGCACATAATTCTTGCGTACAATGCTATTAAGTACGAGTGCGACCCGAAATATTTAGTCGAACAGGCACAGAGCCAAGGGAAAAAAGTAGCTTTCCCTCTTTGCACAGAAGAGGGAGGGCTATGCCTTTGCGTGCCTAATCACGAAAACGCATTTGTAGTAGGCGCATTCGGAATAAAAGAGCCGGACATAGCTAATTCAGAAATCATCAATCATGAAAGCATTGACTTATTTATAGTGCCTGCTATCGCCTATGATAAGAACTGCAATAGGTTAGGACGGGGCGGCGGCTATTATGACAGGCTTTTAAGCAAAGTAAAGGGTTATGCGGCTGGATTGGTATTCGATGCTCAAATAGCAGATGAAATCCCGCGCGAACCGCACGACTGCACAGTTGACGCAGTTTTCGCGCCAAGCAATGCTTATTACAAGCGTTAAACCGTATCAATCAGCTCTTTTTCGTCATCATCAGGAAGGGATAATCTGTTAGGGTCGGATAATAAATCATAGTTGGGTAAATCGCTCAATGTATTCAGCCCGAATTTTCTTAAAAATTTATCTGTGGTGCATAATAGCTGAGGCTTGCCTACAATATCTTTTCTGCCGCATTCTTTGATGAACCCCTGCTTCATTAGCTGCGAAACCGAGTATTCCGAGCGCACTCCGCGTATGAAGTCAATTTCCGCTCTTGTAATAGGCTGTCTATACGCGACTATTGTTAGCGTTTCGAGTAAAGCCTGAGAGAATGTGCGCGACTGCGTAGGCTGCAAAAGCTCCTCCACATACTTTGAGTACTTTTTATTGGATACAAGCTGTACACTCTCCTCAGTAATATGAAGCAGAACGCCCCTGTCCTGTTCCTCATATAGCTTGCTGGCTTGGCTCAACATAGAGGTCATTTCAAGCATAGTAACGTCAAATAGCTTGCATAGCTCCTCAATCAATACAGGTTCGCCTGAAACGAACAGTACGCATTCAAGCGCGTTAAGTAATTCGGTATTATTCATCAGAAACAACCTCGTCCATCATCTTTTCGTTTTCGTATGCTTCGCCGTCTTTCAGCTCTAATGCCTTAATATGCAGCTTTCCGAATGTTTTCGACTGATTTATTGCAATTTCTTGGCGCAGCAGCATTTCTAACAACGCCATGAACATTACTATTATCTTTAGTTTCGGCGCGTCGTCCTCGAAGAGCTCAAAAAACTCACATTCGCCGTCTTTTTCACGCAGCATTTGCCGAATTTCAGCCATACAGCCCCTTACTGTGTATATGTCGGGCGTTACTTCGTGAGTTAGCGCTTTATTGTCCCTTGCTCCGCCTTGCTCTGCCCTGTGCAATAGCTCGCAGAAGGCGTAATACAGCTCTGTGGGCGTTCCTCCGGTGAAAATTACTTCCTTAGGCGGCAGTATGAATTCCTCCGGCAGCTTAGTATATACTTTCGAAGCGTCCTTTTCAAGCTCTGAAAGCATTTGCGAAGCCTGCTTATATGCCTTGTATTCGCGTAATTGCCTTATAAGCAGCTCTTCGGGGTCTTCCTCCTCCTCATCGGTTTCTCTGGGAGGCTTGGGCAGCAGCGAGCGCGACTTAATATACATGAGTCTTGCTGCCATGGTTAAAAAGTCGCTTGCTGTGTCTAAATCCAAGTCTTCTGCTGAATACACATATTCGAGGTATTGCGAAGTGATTTCCGACACAAAAACATCGCGAATATCAATCTCTGCCTTCTCAATGAGGTGCAGAAGCAAATCAAGCGGACCGTCAAATTGTTTTATCGAAATTTTATATGCCATCATCCGAATATCAGGCCGAAGCCTCTGTTTAGAAAGTTGTATATAGCAAGTGTTACTGTCGAAATCAACCCCGTACTGCGTATTATCAAAAAGAAAGCGATAAGCAGGTAGGTCTGATACTTGCGCATGAACATAAAGGGTCTAACCCCGACATGCCTTATAAGCAGGTTTTCGGCGATATGCGAACCGTCAAGAGGCGGTATAGGCACCAAGTTGAATACCATTAAAGTAATATTGATGATAACCAAGTATTGCAGCATTATCAAAATAGTTTGGTTTGAAAAGTTAAGCGCAAAAAGAGCATTCAGCAACAACAGGCCCAAAAGCGCAACTATAAAGTTAGCTGTTATGCCTGCTAAAGATACGATAGTGTCTGCAACGCTCTTGTTGCCTTTATAATTTCGCGGATTTACGGGAACGGGCTTTGCAAAGCCGAAGCCGACGAATATCAGCAGGAGCGTGCCTACAATATCGAGGTGCGCAAACGGGTTTAGTGTCATTCTGCCTAAGTTCCTTGCGGTAGGGTCCCCCAGCTTGTACGCGGCGTAAGCGTGGGCGAATTCGTGAATTGAAATCGCGAAAAGAAACCCGGGAACTACATATAATAAGCTTATCCAAAACTCTATGGTAAATATATCCCTAAACACTAAGCAATACCACCTTAAAACAATAATTCATTATAAATACTATGCTGCGTTATAGCAAGCGGCTATTTTAGCAGGAAATAGAGCAAATACCCAAATCCCCCCAACAGAACAAGCAACAGAAGCGTTAATCCCACAAAGCTCCAGTCAAGCGTATATTCAGACTTATGCTTATACCTGAAGGGTGCCTTAGGCAAAGGCTTTTTGGGCAGCTTCCTATGTTGACGCGCGATTGGGATAGGCTTTGCTTCCCGTACGCTTTTTACCTTTCTGTGAGGCTTAAAAACAACATTAGGCTTTACTACCTTGTGCTTTATTCGCTTTGTGGGCGTATGCTTTCTGTATTTAGGTATAGCTCTCTTATGCCGCATCAATATACTCTATTCAATAATGTATTCACCGTTGCCATTATGACGCAGGTTTATTGTGTAAAAGGCTTTAACTGCGTTTATCAAATGCTCTACATCGAAAACGCCTATTGTTTCATATGATGAGTGCATAGCGAGCTGCGCAGCGCCAATATCTATGGTATTTACGCCTACCTTGGTGTTTGATATATTGCCTAATGTAGAGCCGCCGGGCAAATCCTCCCTGTTGGCGTAGGTCTGAACAGGAATACCGTGCTTTTCGCAAAGCTTTCTGAACAATGCTTCCGAAACCGAGTCCGTAGCATAGCGCACACCGTATTTTATTACAACTCCGCCATTGAGATAGGGCTTATTGCATGAGTTCGTGAACTCCATATAGTTTGGATGAGCTGCGTGGGCATTATCACATGAAAGCATCATTGAGTTTTCCAACGCTACCGTATAATCTGTATGAGAGCAACCATACGCCAAATATATGCGCTTCATGATATCCGGCAGGAACTCCGAGCCTGCGCCCTGCTTTGTGTCGCTTCCTACTTCTTCGTTGTCGCTTAACATGAATACTGGAATGTGCGTGTTAGCTTCTGCCTGCATAAACGCTTCAAATGATGTGAAAGCGCATAACAGGTCGTCAATACGCGTCGCTGAGAAGAACTCCTCATTTGCCCCCCAAATCGATGAGGGCATACGGTTGTAAAGGTATAGCTCTGCGCTTAAAATGCTTTCTTTGCTTACTTTCGCGTTCTCAGCTACTATGTCGAGCAGCTTTCCTTTTGAGCTTCCATTACTGAATAGCGGCTGCAAATCCTTGTTTGCCTTATATTCGTAGCCGCTGTTGGCGTTTCTGTTCATATGTATAGCGAGGTTGGGGATCATAATCAGGTCGCGCTCAATGTTCACAAGCACAGTCTTAATTTTATCACCATCTGAAATTAGCACCTTGCCTGCAATCGATAGCGGCCTGTCAAGCCAAGTCGAGTACAGCATTCCGCCATACGGAGTAACAGACAGCTTTACATATTTCTCGTCTATAACAATTTCACCATTGTTGTTTATTTGAAAGGTAGGTGAGTCGCTATGGCTTGCGGCAATTAAGAAGCCCAACGGCGTACTTTGGGGCATAATAAATGCAATGAGTGAGGATTGGTTCTTAATAAGATAATACTTTCCGCCGGGAGCAAGCTCCTTGCTTGTAGCTGCATCTATAAAACCGTTTTTATCTAATTCGGCCTTTATATTCGCCACAGCATGAAACGCAGTAGGCGAAGAGCTTAGGAAATCGGATAGTTTCTGAATGTATTGCTTCATAGCGTCCTCCAATATTTAATCGATTTAATTATATCCTATTTATTAGGTAATAACAAGATATCACTTAGTAGAAGAAACACAGAATGACCTTTTTTAAGGCAGTTTGCCAAAATACCTCCGGGGAAAATCAGTGCTTCTCAAAACCCCTGAAAACCTGGTGTTTACCTTATAATCAGTTTTATGCATACATTTTATATATCGCTTGACAATCTATGTAATAACAAGCATAATTAAAGCGTATTATAAGAATTTATTAAGGAAGATTGTGTGCTATGGAAATGAAGACAAAAACATTAACTATCGCAGGCATATTTACAGGGCTCGTTTTCCTGCTCGCAATGACACCTGTAGGGCTTATACCCTTAGGCTTTTTGAACCTTACAATCGTGCATATCCCCGTAATAATCGGCACGATAGTATTGGGCTGGAAGATGGGGCTGTTGCTTGGCGCAGCATTTGGAATAGCGAGCGCATTGTCGGCATTCGGGCTATCGCTTACGCCTCCATCTGGTTTGGCGACTGCACTCATTTCCCAAACGCCATGGGGTCCCTTTGCAGTTATTATGATGTGTCTACTGCCAAGGCTCTTAATCCCGCTTACAACCCATGCGGTATATAGCTTGCTAAAAAAGAAGCTGCCGACAGCGGGTATTGGTATTGCCGCGGTCGTGGGTTCTTTCACCAATACAGTAGGATATTTGGGAATAATGGCCTTATTGTTTAATGCTTATGGTGTGTGGGGTACATTCGCAGAAAAAATATTTACATTTGTAATACTAATTGCAGTTATAGCCGAAGCAACCGTTGCAGGTATTATATCTATACCTGTAGCAAAGCAGTTATTGAAATACAGGGATATTGATACTAACTAAATGAAAGAATACGCAAGAAAAACTGCATTAGCAGGCATAATAGCATCGCTTGTGTTCCTTATAGGTATGACTCCTGTAGGATTGATACCGTTGGGTTCTATCAACCTTACAATAATGCACATACCTGTTATAATTATTACGCTGCTATTAGGCGTAAAAACAGGAGCAGCAGCAGGCTTTGCTCTCGGGTTAGCTTCTATGCTTGCAGCCTTCAATAAATCGTTAGCAAAGCAAACTGTATTCGCAAGTCTTTTGCTTCCGCATAGCTCTTTTGCGGTGTTCTTAACAGCTGTTGTGCCGGCATTGGTGCTCCCTGTTGCGACTAACTATATTTATTTGAAGCTATTAAAGCTGAACCGCACAAACCAGTATAGGAGAAAAAGGCTAACAAAGAGTACGATAATATCCTATGCGGCTATTGGCGGTTCATTGGCATATACATTAGCTTTTGCAATACTTATGGGCGCTTCGTTGGCATTTGCAAATAAGGGCGCCGACTTCGCAAATACATTCTTCTCTTTCCCGATGTTCATTTGCATAGCTATTGAAGCAGCGGCTGCGGCATTTATATCAGCGCCTATAGTTAGAACAATCACCGACTACAACGAGTCTGTAATTAAAAGCAAAAAGCCAAAGCCCGAAGAAATCGAAGAAATAGAAGAAAATGAAGACCTGCGCGATGTTGCAGTAATGCCCACAACCGAATCTCTCCTTCCGTATATGAATGAGAAAACCGCTAATATGCACAGCAAATGCATGGGATTTTTTAACAGCGGGGCATATGATTTTGCGGTTAAGATGTTCGACAAATTTGAAGAAGAATTCGCAGATGTAACTGAACGCTTCAATGCTAAACTGTATGTAATTATGCGCTTTATCGAAGTGTATCAGTATAAAATCGCTGAAAAACGCTTAGTCGAGGCTTTGAAGTTCGCGCAAGGAATTGTGATTGACGATAAATCAACGAATGTGCTTACGGGAATAATAAAAATACTGAGAATAGCGAATGCGAACACTGTAATAAGCGGCAAATTAGATGCCCAAACCGAAAGAATATACGCAAAGGCAATAGATTTCGTGAATTCCGGGGCATACCTGCTTGCGGCTCAGATGTTGGAAAGGCTGTAAAGCGCTGGTTTTTTTAGATAGTGGGTTATCCTGCTATTATGCGTGATTTACTCACCTTTGCGGAGTACAGGAGACAAAATCGCTTGCATATCAAGCGTACAATGATATAATAATTGGAAGCAAAATGAATGCTCATTTGTGATGGGGGTTAATAATGGAGAATAATAATCAACCAGCTAAAAAGCGTAACATAACCAAATCAAAGAAAAGGCGTGTGCTTGCTTTATTGATTGCAACAGCAACTGTTTTGCTCGCTGCAATAGTTATGGTGTTTATAATAGGCGGCATAAGCGTAAGCGAATTTAAGAAGGAAGAGCAGCGCATAAACATTATCAAATCCGGCAGATATCACAGCGGCATAACCGTTGAGGGCGTAGATATTAGCGGATTGACATTTAATGAAGCAAAAACCAAGCTGACACAGGTAGAAGATCAGATAAAATCGCAAATCAATTATACATTGACCTATGGTGAAAAGAGCTTCACTATCGATCACACAGCATTTGATGTGCGCTTCAATACCGATGAAGTATTAGCCGAAGCCTTGAAGATAGGCAAATCGGGCGGTCTTTTGAGCTTGCAGAGCGAAAACCCAAGCGGCACAATAAATAAGAGCTTTGCAATAACCTATACCATTGAGCCATCTAAGCTTTCTGAAGCTATCGACAATATAGCGAATGAGGTTTATATTGCGCCCAAAAACGCAACAGCCTCAATAGACCCAAGCATTACGGAGTTTAATTATTCTACCGTGATTAACGGCTATCCCTTTGTTTTTACAAACTCAAAGAAGGGCATAGCGGTTGATAAAGATACGCTTCTTGAAGCATTAACATCAATGGTTTCAAATAAAGAGTATGGTGAGGTTGAGCTTCCTGTGGTTGAGGTTGAGCCTGAAATCACACTTGAAGAGATGAAGAAAAATGTAGTGCTGCGCGCTTATTTCAAAACCTCTTATCACTCTGGAAACAGCTATAACAGAGTATTCAACATCACAAAAGCTGCAAATATGATATGCAAAACAGTAGTGCTCCCGGGCGAAGTATTCTCAACTGAGGGAGTAATTGGCAGGCGCACAACTGCAAACGGCTGGCTCGATGCTCCCGCGGTTATTTCCGGTGGCGCGGCATATGAGGATCAGCCGGGTGGCGGCGTATGCCAAGTTTCGACAACGCTTTATAACGCAGTTGTCAGGTCAGATTATGAGATTATTTACCGCAGAAATCACTCAAAGCCAAGCTCATATATTGACCCGGGCTTAGACGCTACAATAAATACAGATACGATAGACTTCATATGGCGCAACAATACAGATTATCCCGTGTATGTGTTCACATGGTTAGACACAAAGAAGGAAGAAGTCTATGCGGCAATATACGGGCAGAGGTTCCCAGAAACATTTGACAGAATAGAGTTCAGCGCGACATTTGTTGAAAGGATAGAGCCCACCGAAACGGTTTACACCGAATCGCCCAAGCTCAAGGAAGGGCAGTGGGTATTGAGAAACGAAGCCATAACAGGCTATGTTTATGATTCATACAAGTATTATTACAAGGGCGATAATCTGGTAGATACGAAGTTCGTAGATACCTCTAAATACAGGATGCACCCAAAACGCTATTATGTGTATCCCGGCTATGTGCCCGGCACGAAGCTGGATCCTTATAAAGAAGTAATAATCGATGAAAACGGCAATTGGGTACCCAAGTATTCATCGCCGCCATCGCCGACGCCCACTTCTACGCCCAAGCCGTCGCCAACACCCAAGCCGACACCTGTACCTACACCTCCGCCCACGCCAAAGCCAACGCCTGAGCCTACGCCCGAGCCCACACCGGATCCCGGCGATTGATAAGAATAAAAGCCCCGCTTGGGGCTTGTTTTTTATACTGAATAACTCAATAGTTGAATCGAAACTCTTACTATCTTTGTTTTCCTATGAAGAACATAGCAAGCGTTCCCGGGCCTGAGTGCGAGCCAATAACAGGGCCTATGTTGTTGTAAACTATTTGCTTTACTTTTAATTGCTCTTTTAGCGTTTCGCCTAATTGCTGGGCTTCTTCTATACAGTCGCCATGACTTATGAAGAATACCTGCTCATTTGGCTGCACCGCGCCCTCAACAGCCCTGTTTATGAGCGATTTTACTGCTGCTTTGCGTCCTCTTGCCTTTTCTATTGCAACCAATTTGCCGTTGTTGTCAACATGCATAACCGGCTTTATGTTCAGAACGGTTGCTATTGCGGCAGTCGCTCCGGAAATCCTTCCGCCGCGCTTTAAGTACTTCATATCGTCAACGGTGAAGTAATGACACACCTTCAGCTTCATTTCTTCAGCATAATCGCGCACTTCCTCAATTGATTTTCCAAGCTGCCTTTGCTTAGCCGCCAAATACACTAATAGGCCTTGCCCTAATGAAGCAGATTTCGAATCAACGGTATAGATTTTCCTGTCGGGGTATTTCTCCTTCAACTCGTTGGCAGCGGTTTCAGATGCGTTGTATGTGCTGCTTAAACCCGAAGAAAAGCCGATATACAGTATGTCCTTACCTTCTGTTAAAAATGGCTCCATAGCAGAAGCAAAGTCCTGTATGTTCAGCGCAGAAGTCTTAAACACCTTGCCATGCCGCATTTGCTCATAAAAGTCCTTTATGCGAATGTCGCGCTCGTCGTGGTAGTTCTTATACACCTCGTCGTTGTGATGAAAAGTCAGCGGAACATATTTAAGGTCAAGCTCAGCATACATTTCTGCGGGCAAATCGCAGGACGAATCAGTCAGCAAAATATAGTCGTTCATATTCACCTCTTTTTTAATAATGTGCTTCATTATACATTTATATACTATCGCTGTCAACACAGCCTTTACTTGAATATAATTGCAGCGTCATATATAATCATAGACAGTCAAACGGAGGAAAAATGGAAAAGGTAAACAGGTTTCTTGGCAGAAAGCAGTATAAATATACAGACGCGGCTTCAAGAGCTCTGTACTTGGCTCAGCAATCCGCAAAGGAGTTAGGGCATAACTATGTTGGCAGCGAGCACCTGCTCATAGGCTTAGTGCAAGAGGGCGAAGGCGTTGCTGCGCTTGCGTTAGCTGATTTTAGCGAGGAAGATATTATCCGTTGCGCGCAAGTATATGCGGATAAGGGCAAATATCATTTCACAGACGCGTTCGGGAACACTCCTGCCACAAATAAGATTCTTGAATGGAGCAGCTACGAAGCGCGCGAAAACAACTCCGAATACATAGATACCCACCATATTCTATTAGCAATATTGCGCGATAAGAATTCAACCGCAACGCGAATATTAGCTGAACTGAATGTAGATTTTTTCGCGCTAAGACAGCGCATTTTAGGAAATTACTCTTCCCAATCACCAAAGGAAGAGGAATACGAAGGCGAAGAGCTTGCAGTATCACAAAGTAACCATGAAAAGCAAAATGACCACAAAGCATTAAACCGTTTCTGCAGAGATATTACCCAGCAAGCAAGGCATGGCAAAATAGATCCCGTAATAGGCAGAGAAGCCGAAATTCAGCGAATAATTCAGATTTTAAGCAGAAGAACCAAGAATAACCCGGTGCTGATAGGCGATCCGGGTGTAGGCAAATCCGCAATTATAGAGGGGCTTGCGGACAAGCTGATAAGCGGGCGTTTGCCGGACACACTAAGGAATAAGCGAATACTATCACTTGATATTACAGCCATGCTTGCAGGAACAAAGTACAGGGGCGATTTTGAAGAGCGCCTAAAATCAATGATAGACGAGCTTTCCGCAGATAAAGACGCGATTCTGTTTATAGACGAAATTCATACTATTGTCGGCGCAGGCGCTTCCGAGGGCGGATTCGACGCTTCAAACATATTAAAGCCCGCGCTTGCAAGAGGAGAAATACAGGTAATAGGCGCAACAACAATAGACGAATATAGGCAGTATATTGAAAAGGACGCCGCGTTAGAGCGACGCTTCCAGCCCGTTATAATAAATGAACCGTCTATCGAAGAAGCAAAGCAGATTCTATACGGGCTTCGAGAAAAGTATGAAGCACATCACAGAGTTAAAATAACGGATAGTGCTATTGAAGCTGCTGTTGAGCTTTCCGCAAGGTATATCACAGACAGGTTTTTGCCCGACAAAGCAATAGATTTAATGGACGAAGCCGCAAGCAAGGTGAAATTGAGCTCGCTTTCCCAGCCCGATGAAATTCAAGAGTTAGAAGCGCGAATAAACAAGCTGCTGCTTGAAAAGCAAATAGCCATAGACAATCAAGACTACGAGCGCGCCGCCGCAGTTCGTGATGAAGAACATTCTGTTCGTGAGGAAATAAAGCGTCGTAGAGCAGCTTGGGAGAAGGCGCAGGGTTCTGTAGAGCATACGGTTACAGAAGAAGACATAGCAAAGGTCGTTAATGAGTGGACAGGCATACCCACAGGCAGGCTGACAGAGCAGGAAGCAGAGCGTTACTTGAAGCTTGAAGAGGTGCTGAGCGAAAGGGTAATAGGGCAGGACGAGGCTATAAAGTCAATATGCTTGGCGTTAAGGCGTGCGCGTGCGGGCTTGAAAGACCCTAACCGTCCAATAGGCTCATTCATTTTCTTAGGACCTACAGGCGTTGGCAAGACTGAGTTATCAAAAGCGCTTGCTTGGGCATTGTTCGCAGATGAGGAAGCACTTCTAAGGCTCGATATGTCTGAATACATGGAGGCGCACTCTGTTTCAAAGCTCACTGGCTCACCGCCCGGGTATGTCGGGTTCGAAGAAGGCGGTCAACTAACCGACCTAATGTATAAAAAGCCATACAGCGTACTGCTTTTAGATGAAATAGAAAAAGCGCACCCCGATATATTCAACATACTATTGCAGGTGCTCGATAATGGAAGGCTGACGGATTCAAAGGGCAGGACTATTGACTTTAGAAACTGTGTGATTATTATGACATCCAACGCGGGTGTTCGTGATGCTGCAAAAATTAAGTCAATCGGCTTTGGCGCAAGCGAAGCGAACGACCTTATTTTGAAGGACGAGCTGAAAAAAGAGCTGAAAAATGTGTTCAAGCCTGAATTCTTGAATAGAGTTGACGAAATAATAGTGTTTAACAGCTTGGAGTTAGAGGATTTGGCTAAAATCGCAAGGGTTATGCTGAATTCATTGCAGGAAAGGCTGCTGACAAATGGTATTAAGCTGAACATAACTGACGAAGTGGTAACTTGGATTGCAAAAATGGGGTACGACAAGCAGTATGGCGCAAGACCATTAAGGCGAACAATAACTCAGTATGTTGAAAACGCATTATCAGAGGAGCTATTGCGCAAAAATATACGAGCCGGCGACACAGTCAATATTGAAATTGATGAAAACAGGCTTAATTTCATAAAAGCATGAAGCTGCGTGAAAACATAAATAATTACATAGCAAGTGACCCTGCAAGGTTTCATATGCCGGGGCATAAGGGTATGCTTTCAGCTTACGATATTACCGAGCTGGCATTTTCGGATAACTTGAGCTGTCCCGATAGCGCAATAGATCAAATACAGAGCTTTTGCGCCAAAGTATATGGTGCTAAGCGCGCAAATCTGTTAGTAAACGGTTCCACAGCAGGCATATTAGCATTTCAACTTGCGTTAGCGGAGAAGATTCATAACAGACCCCCGCGAATATTGGTCGGCAGGGATTGCCACCGCTCTTTTGTGAATGCGGCTATTCTCTCGGGCGCGGAGGTCATAGGCGTAAACCCGGCTGACGAGCTATGCGGAGTTGTTACTCCCGAAACAATAAGAAATGCGCTTGAACATTATAAGAATATAGACGCGGTGTTCATAACATCGCCGAACTATTATGGTATGTGCGCGGATATAAAAGCAATATCCGAAACAGTTCACGAGCTTGGCGCGATTCTGTTCGTTGATTCAGCGCATGGCGCGCATTTTCCGTTTTCAAGCAGCCTACCGCCTTTCGCAATAGAACAGAACTGCGATTATTGCGTTGTAAGCACGCACAAAACATTAGCTGCATTGAATCAAAGCGCTATACTGCTTTCAAACTCTGAAGCGTTAAGTGCTCAGAGTATTCAAAATGCGATAAATATGGTGCAGACTACAAGCCCGTCATATCCAATAATATTGAGTATAGAGCATGGGGTAGGGGAAGCAAAGTATATTTGGCAAGTTCATTGTGAGCGCATACAGCGCGTCAGAGAAAAGCTGCTTGCACATAATATTTCGCTTGTAGAAAAGCCAAAATCGGCAGAGCATTCCGATATTTCACGAATTTGCATATTGGCTAAGCCTTTTTCTGAAACAGGCTATGCGTTAGAAAAGAAGTTAAACGAAGTCGGCATATACCCGGAAATGTCTGATACTTATTGCGCGGTGCTTATTACAACGCCATATGATTCCGAAATATGGTATGAAAGACTGCTTGAAGCATTGTTGTCAATGAAAAATGATAATGCTGAACCGTTTGCGTATAAAAAGCTTAACTTCGAAAACAGCAATGCTATTATTAAAATCAGAGACACGCTCTCAGCACCTTGCGAAATGCTTCCATTAGAAAAAGCAGCGGGAAGAATAGCCAAGTATTCCATAGGGCTGTATCCGCCGGGCATTTCCGTTGTATTTCCTAACGAGAAAATCACAGCGCAAAAGGTCGATATGCTCATCAGCGCAATTTCGCAGGGAGCAAAGCCGTTCGGAATAGATAATAACTGCGTAGCTGTTATAAAGGAGTAATGATGTATAGCATAGCCAAAGATATAGGCGATATTTTGAAGCAAAGCGGTAAAACAATAGCCACTGCCGAAAGCATAACAGGCGGGCTGATAGCCTCTGCGTTTGTATCGGTTCCAAACAGTTCAGGTTGGTTCTTGCAAGGCTGTGTTACATATTCAAACGAAGCAAAAGCAGACAGGCTGAATGTGCACAGAGAAACTCTTGAAAAGTATGGCGCAGTATCGAAGCAGGTCGCAAAAGAAATGGCGGAGGGCATAAGAGTAACTTCAAAAGCCGATATTGGAATATCCACAACAGGCTATGCAGGTCCGACAGGCGGCGACAAGCAAAACCCCATAGGCACAGTTTATATAGGCATCAGCACACGAAGCAGAACGGCAGTGTATAGAGTTCGTCTGCTTGGAAGCCGCAACAGAGTAAGGCGGCAGGCGGCATTTTTAGCGCTTGCCCTTGCCAAAGGATTGATAATCAGTGAGCTGCAATCATAGAATAGGCGAAAATATCCTAATCACACCCTGCAAAATCCGCATAAACACAGATTCGTTGCAAATCTCTTTTGTTATCTTATTGCAAATATCTAAATTGCTGTTGAAGTCGGCTTTCATGCTTTGAATTTCCGGGCTGTCATACAGCATTACCCCGCATTCAAGCTGCAGGTTGAAGCTGCGATAATCTAAGTTTATTGAGCCGATCACGGCAACACCGTCGTCAGCAATTATCAGCTTCGAGTGCATAAACCCCGGTGCATACTCGTATATTTTCACTCCTGCCATTATTAAGTGGCGATAGTATGAGCGCGTTGCCATTCGCATAACTGGCACATCGTCAGCATGAGGAGTGATTATGCGCACATCCACTCCGCTTTTTGCTGCGATTGTCAAGGCGTTTAGCATAGAATCGCCTATTATCAAGTATGGAGTGTGTATGAATAGGTATCGCTTTGCTCTTTGAATTATGTTCAGATATGCAGATTCAGCTATGCGCTCAATATCGAATGGATTATCATAAAAGGGCTGAACATAGCCGTTTGCGGCATCAGCGTCAGTATTCTCCTGTATGGGTTCAAATGCTCTATAATCCACAGCTTCACCAGTGCAGAAAGCCCACAGCGACAAGAACATAACAGCCATGCTCCATGCGCCTTCCCCTGTGAGCATAAATGCAGTGTCCTTCCAGTGTCCATGTACTTCGTGAACATTTATGTATTCGTCAGCCAAGTTGATTCCACCGGTGTACGCGGTTTTGCCGTCAATAATAAAGGCCTTTCGGTGATTCCTGCAGCTTTGAGAAGTGGTTATTGATGGCTTCAATGGGTTGAATGCAACTGCCTTTATGTGTTTGCCTTCAAGCTGCTCTAAATAATCCTTTTTGAACAGAGCAAAGCTGCCTAAATCGTCATATATGATTCTTACATTTACTCCTTCGCTTGCTTTCTGCTCAAGTATTTTCAGTATTTCGCCCCACATTTTGCCTTGCTTTATTGCATACACTTCGATAAGGATATACTTCTTCGCATTTGCTAATTCTTGCAGTAACGACGAGAAGAATTCCTGTCCCGAGCTGAAATACTTGCTGCTTGAGCATGTAAATACAGGGAATCCCGCGTTTCTTTCTAAAAAGCAAGCGTGCGGCAAATAAGGTTTATCAGAAATTGTCAAGGCTTCGAGCAGTTTCTTATTCGAATGAAGCTGCGATAGTCCTTTATTGGTTGCTTCAGAAAATGCTTTGCCGAATCTGTTAGTTCTAACTTGTATTCTATGAATGAAGTACATAATGCTTCCGAATAAAGGAAGCATCAGTATCAAAGCCATCCATGCGATTTTATATTCAGCTTGCGATTTAGTTGCTGCTACATAAAGTGCTATTATTATGCTTATAAGCGCAAATGCTATTCCCAAGCAATAAAAAACGAAGCCTGCCCCAGCGATAACCAGTATAGCCAATGCTATTTGAAGCGCTAACAGTATAATCACTAATACGCGGTTCTCTATTAGCAGCTTCCGTTTGTTTTCGTTCATAATACTCCTTGCTACTATGCGAAGTCTTATTCTAATTTGTGTAAAACATCATTTTGTTATACAGGCTGAATAATACGCTATATTGTAGGCAAACTAATAAAAACATCATTAGGGTAGGGCAATGCTTTTAATAAAAAATGGACATATCGTCCCCATGAGTGCTCATTATATTGAGGGCGGCGATATTTTAATCGATAATGGAATAATTGTTGATGTTGGGCAGAACATCGATTATGCGCCCAAGCGAACAGACGATGTAATAGACGCTTCGGACTGCTTCGTGTTCCCGGGCTTTATCGATGCGCACAGCCAAGTAGGTATTGCGCTTGACGGTATAGGCGACCTGTTTATGTTGTCAAACCCTATTACGCCCAATCTCTCTGTGATAAATTCAATAAAGTATGATGACCCTGTATTTTATGAGTGCTTAAGAGCGGGAATCACCTCGGTAGTAGTTGCACCATTTGAACGAAACATAGTAGGCGGAAAGTGCGCGCTTATAAAAACTGCGCAAATTCCAAGTGTATTTTCGGGTAAAGCAGATACTTCGCATATCGTTAGCGAATTCTGTGCTATGAAGTTCTCCCTTGCGGCAGATACACAAAATCATGAAAGCAATTTAGCGCTTAGAGCTACAATGCTGAAAAACGATATACAAGCGGCAAAGTCTTATTTCAGAGAGCGCAAAACAGCCAACACCGCATTTTTTGAAAGCCCCACATTAGAATCCTATGAGCCGATATTGAATAGAGAAATCCCTGCATATTTCTATGTAAAAACGGCAGAAGAATTGAAAATGGCTTTGCGAATAAGCAAGCAGTTTAATTTTACATCAACTATAGTAGGCTGCAACGATTGTGAACGAGTTGACGAAGCATTGCTAATAGAAATTCGAGAGTACAGCAACAGCATAGTATTAGGACCATGCATTACAAGAACATCAAAAGGGTTTGAATTTGCCAAGCAGTTATCAGAGAACAAGATGCCTTTTGCATTATCAACAGCATATCCGCGAACCAATATACAGTATCTGCCTATGATTGCAGGCTTATCGGTTAGAGATGGCGTGCATATAGAAAAGGCTTTTGCGGCAATAACAATAAATGCCGCAATAGCTTGCAGGGCATTTGATAAAATCGGCTCAATTGAAGTAGGTAAGCAGGCAGACATTGCGATTTTTGACGCAAATCCCTTGGAGGTGTTCACTAAAACACTTTATACGATAGTGAACGGCAGGATTGCATACAAAATCGAAGAATGAGTTAATCCATATCAAAATTCATGGTTTTGGTTGCAAATAGAATGATTAAACCCAAAAAAGCACCATTTGAGGGCAGCTTGTTATCGTCGCAATCGCAGAACAGAGAGCGAATAAACTGGTTACTTTCGCCATACCATGCGCCTTCAAGCACCTTGCGTATATCGGTTTGAATCGCGGCAGGCTTAACCCCAAAACGCTTTGCTATCTCTTTATAAATGTCCGTTAGGCTTAAATCCTTGTCTGTGTTCTTTACTGCAAGCTCAATCGCATAATTAACATAAATGTACCCCTTATACTTTGGGCATAACCCTAATGAAATTAGGCTGTTTGCGGTATACCTGCTGTCCAAATGCTGCTCACCTCATCCGTAGCTTATTTCTACCGAAATATAACTCATCTTATATAAGTATACCATATTACCGTCAGAAAGAAAGGTAGTAAAAAAATGACGCTTTTTTATAAGAAAATGTTAAATCAGAACATAGTTTTTTCACTATAGGGTAGCAATAAGCTCAACTTCAACCAAAGCGCCCTTAGGCAGCTTAGAAACTTCTACGCATGAGCGGGCGGGAAAATCAGTCGAAAAATGCTTAGCGTAAATGGTGTTTACCTTTGCAAAGTCGTTCATATCAGCTAAAAACACAGTAGTTTTAACAACATTTTGGATAGTGATATTACAATCCTTTAAGATATTCTTCAAGTTGATGAAAATCTGTTCCGCTTGACTTTCAACACAAGGCTTCAGCTCATTTGTTTCGGGGTCAATACCAATCATTCCTGATGTAAATAAAAAACCGTTAGCCTTAACAGCCAAGTTGTAGGGACCAATCGCCATAACATTCTTAGTGGTCAAGCTGACTATTTCTTTCATTTGCTTTTCCTCCAAACGATATGTGAATTCGAGCAAGCCATAAGCCGAGTTCTGTCTAAGTGGGACCATCTATCTAGGTAATATAGTTGCCTATATACTCAAGCGATTACAAAGAGCGTGGCGGGCAACCATTAAATGCTCTCATTCCAATCTTGCTCCGAGTGGGGTTTACAGGACGGACAAGTCGCCAAGCCGCCAGTGAGCTCTTACCTCACTTTTCCACCCTTACCGCAATAATGCGGCGGTACTTTTTCTGTTGCACTTTCCTTGGAGTCGCCTCCACTGGGTGTTACCCAGCACCCTGCCCTATGGAGCTCGGACTTTCCTCATGTATTTCTACATGCGGTCCCCTGTCTTACTCGAATTCAATTACAGTATAGTATTCTTCCGCAGTTTTCGCAAGTAACAATTGAATTGCCCTCTTCAATAATTTGCACTGTTGAAGTAGGCAATGACATATTGCAGCCGCTGCACTTGTTTTCATTAAGTGCGGCTAACGGGTCCGCGTGCATTCCGCGAACTCTGTCGTACTTCCTAACAAGCTCCGGCGGAACCTTTGCAGCACACTGCGCCTTTATCTCGTGTAACTTCTTAATCTCAGGCGCTCTTGCATCTGCTTCTTCCTTGCAAATACTGCTTATTTTATTGTATGCGCGCAATACCTTAGTACCGCGCGACAGCGTTTCTTGAAGCTGATTCTGCGCAATTATTATGTTTTCAGCAAGCTTAACTATTTTTGCCTTCAATGTTTTAATATCGCGCAGCAAGTCCTCTAAGCTGTTCTTAATCGCAATAATATTTGAAGATGTAACATCCTCCATGCTCTGCCTTTTCTCAAGCTCAGTAATCTCAATAGGAATTTTCCTCTCCAAATCTGCGTACTCATTTTCAAGAGTATGTAAAGCCAAATTGCTGCTTTCAAGAATATTTACCAGCTTGTTCTTCTTATTTTGCAGCTCAGTCAGTTCTGCGTGCAGAGCAACAAACTTTTTATGCGCTTCTGTCGAGGCCAATTCAGCTTCAACTCGCGCTATATTTGAACATGCATCATGGTAAGCCCATAATGATTGTAGCAAATCCATATTATCGCCTCCCAATTTTAGCAGTTGAAAAAACGCGCTTCATCTAAGCGAAGGCGTTTCGCAACTCGTCAAAGTATATTCTACACTATTATCAAGGCTTTGTAAATGAGTAATCAAGTGTTTTAACACAACCACCTCAGTTTCATAATGTCCAGCTTGAATAATGCTCAAGCCCTTTGTTGACGCTTCAATAGCTTGACTGTGCTTAACCTCGCCCGTAATCAGCACATCTGCGTGCATAGCTTTTACTAAGTCTATGCTGCTCCCGCCTGAACCACCCAGCACCGCTACACGCTTTATTTCTATTTTGTCTAAGTCGCGCTCGAAGTTCGCAGTAGCGCATTTTGACTTTGCATTCAGCTTTTCATCAACGTTTTTCACAAGCTCTGAGAGCTTGATAGGCATTTTCAGGTCGCCAACGCGCGCGATTTTCTCAACTGGCTCAACCTCGATGTTCTGCAGCTCGAATATGCTCGCCAATACATCGTTAACGCCGCCTGTTACTGCGTCTAAGTTCGTGTGCGCGGCGTACATTCCTATACCGTTTCTTATAAGCGTATAGATTACTTGTGTGCTATATTGGTCATGCAATATTCGGTTTACGGGCTCCCTGATAATAGGGTGGTGGCATAATACCAGGTCGTAATTGCCTTCAATGGCTTCTTTTGCTACTTGAATGGTGCAGTCCAATGCTACTAATACTTTTTTTATTTCCTTTTTATCTGTGCCAACAAGCAAGCCCACATTATCAAAGCTCATAGCAAGGTTAGTGGGGGCAAGCTCCTCCATCAAATTTAAGAAATCATTTAGCTTCATCATTCTCCTCCTTATTGTAGTAGTCTAATATTTTATCAATGCTATGCAAAAAACGCTCTGCTTCGCTGTTAGGTTTTGACTGCATAATAGCTGTAAGCCTTTCTTTTTGCATATGCAAGTATCTGTGCAGGTTTTTATCCCGCTTTTTCGCCAAGTAATAGCTGACTTCATAAAATCCTTTTGGGAAAAAGTCGGGGATATTATCGTATTCGCCTGTGTATCTTGCGCAGATTATAGGATACGCTCGCTTGTCCTCAAATACTAAACGCTCATCAATAATGCTGTATCTATTTTCGTAGAGGTATTGGCGCAGTTCACTGTCTCCCCTCATAGGCTGCATTATTATTTGCTGTGCTGATTTTGCAGTAATAGCACCGGCGTCAAGAATTTCCGAAATTAGTATGCCGCCCATACCTGCTATTATAATAGCATCAACTGCTTTGTCTGCAATAGCCTTTAATCCATCAGCGCAGGTAATGTGCATTTTATCGTGCATACCGCACTTTTTTGCTAATGCTTCGGTTTTTGCGACTGACGCCGGGCTGATATCGGAAGCATATGCGAAATCAGCTTTGCCTTGCTGTAAAAGTGAAACAGCCAGCCTGCCATGGTCGCACCCTATATCTGCGACTGTTTTGCAATTTACCATTTCCGCGACTGCTTTCAGCCTATCAGTAAGGTGTATTTGCTTCTTAGTAATCATTTTAATATGATAGCCAATACTTTAAGCGGTTGCAACCAATAGCAAGAAATGAATACAATAGTAGGGTCGGAGGGAGTATGATTTACGAAAAGCTATACAATGAAATCTACGCGCTGCTCTCAATAGGAAAGATAGGAAGCGAGTATAGAGGGCTATACACTAAATCCGAAAGTCCTGATTGGGTCAACGAGGGCAAGAGCATTGGCATTGAGGTTACGCAAGCTCTGCTTCAATATGAGGGTGAAGCGCAAAAGGTTATCGACAAGTACTTGGGAAAGCGCTTAGAGGAAATTCCGTATCCTGAGATTGAGCCTTTTATGGATAGAGCACGCTTCTTTTGCGGCAGACTCCAAGCCATAGACACAGAAAACGGCGCACAATCGTACATATTCAAAACGCTATACAGATTTGATAAAAAGCTGATGAAGCTCAACACCAATTATTCGTTGCTGAAAACGAATTGCTTATACATTTTCTTGCATAACAATGGGGAAATCTATTCGGATATTGAGCATATTTTTGAAAGGATACAGGCTCAGCAGAAAAGAAAGAAATACAGGTTTCATACAGTTTTTCTGAACTGCATAGATACTATTTATGAGCTGCATCCATACAAAAGCACGATTAAAACAGTAGATATAACCGAATTTGAGCAAAAAGAACTCGCTGACACCACCTTGCTATTGAGAAACAGGGCAGAAAACAGCGAAGAAGTCATTAAATATATTGAGATTTAGCTATGGTCTGTATATGATGTACTTGTTTTTGCCGCTATCCTTTGCTTTCTGTAATGCCTTTTCGGCTTTCTGCATTACATCGTCAACTTCGAAGTCTTCCTTAGTGAACACAACCACGCCAACAGAAGCGCAAATCCTAAACTGTGGCGAAAAGCTGTTTTCCAAAAGCATATCGTAGAATTCCTGCAGCATTGATTTTACCGCTGCATCGGATACATTAGGCATATAGATTACAAATTCATCGTCGCCCATTCTTCCGATTGTATCGGTAGTATAGAACACGCTTGTTAGCAGGTTGCCAAAACGCTCTAAAATCTCGTTGCCTGCTTCGTGCCCAAGCGTTTCATCAATTGCGCTGAAATTGTCTAAGTCGAAAAGCAATAAGCAATGCGTTGAGCCAAAGCTGGAGTGAGATACTTGGCACGATACACTCCTTAAAGTATAGGCTTTATTGTATAGCCCGGTTATTTCGTCAATGTTAAGCTCATCACTTTCATTGTCAATATTGTCTGCACTCAAACCGCAGCTTGAGCTGCTTGCAGCTTCGTGATGCGGAGTAGATATTCCTATCGAATGACCGGTTCCGCTCTTATTGCACTTGAACTTAAATGTTTCCTGCTTATACTCGCAGGTGTTCATATCCTTTATTAAAAATGTTCCGCTTACTTTTTCTTTCCCGTTAGCAATATCGCGGAACATATCTAAGAAATCTTCAGCGTAATCGGAATGAACATATCCATTTGCTACAAAGGTTTCGGGAGTAGGCGGCTCAAGCGTCCTGTTAAAATCGTTAGAGTAGGGAAGCTTAATAATACAGTTGTTGTCTATATGATAATCCCAAATAGAAATATCAGTTTCGCTAAGCACGGAACGAATAATATCCTCGTTTAGCTTTAGCTTGGTATCAATGCTTCTCTGCTCGGTGAAATCATATAATCTTACAATAATAATACTATCGTCATCAAGCTTTTCGGCTTTAATTTTCAGAATAGCGTCAAATGTCTTTAGCTCTGCCTGTGATTCGCCCAAATCGAACGCTTCCATAATAGTTTTATATAGCAGCCCTTGAGAATTCGATAAAACAACAGCTTCGCCTAAGCTATGAGTTGCGAAAACATCAGCGGCTTTCAGAGCTAAGCTCTTATATTCTTCACTTGCGAAAAGGAAAGCAACGGAACCATTCTCAACCGCATATAAGCCTATGCCGCCAGCATAATGGTTAAGCAGCCTTTCAAGCAAATTACCGTCAATACGATTTGTAGTAAAAACACTCCCCATTATCTACCACCTATAAGCAAGCTAAAGCATAAAGCTTATTCAATTCTATTATACAGTAGATTCTATATTATTTCAAGTAATATTTTAATAAAATGTATAGATAATTGAAAATCATTTTCGTGAAATCGGGAACGCAAAATTGTCGAAAATCATACTTATAGTACTAAGTATTAGATTTTTTTATGGAGGTAAACTTGTGCAATATTTTAACAATCGTAATCGAAATTATGGTCATTCGCAATTAGGACAAACGGATTTCGGCCCCCGACCTTTTGTGACAAACATGAATGAAGCCGCTCGTCGCAACGATTTCTTCCGCAGAGCGCTTTGGACCGGCGAGCATCTGCAGCTAACTCTAATGAGCATAGGCGTAAACGACATTGTTGGCTTAGAGGTTCATGAAGAGGTTGACCAGTTTTTCTATATTGTCGAGGGGCAAGGAATGACGCTAATGGGCGACACGCGTGACTGCTTGAATTTTAGGCAGAACATATCATGCGGAAGCGGCATATTCGTTCCGGCAGGTATATGGCACAATGTAGTGAACACTGGGCGTATCCCACTAAAATTGTTCACAATTTACGCCCCGCCCGAGCATCCCCACGGCACAATTCATAGAACGAAAGCCGACGCGGAAAGGCATAGCTATTGATAATTAAATACTTTTCGATGTAAAATAGCTCCTGCGAATACCAGACCATACTCTCAGCATGGTGCGCGTGGGTTCAAGTTCCACATGTGCACCGTTTTTTAATTTAGGGTTTATTTACCCCTCTATGCAGAAGCAAGTAATAATGTTAACTATTGTAAATATCCCCTTGCGTATTCTGGAAAAATATTTATAATGAAATATGAAAGATTATTGTAAGTAGGCTTTGAAGTATTCCAGCGTAAAACGCAAGCGTTTAGATTATTTTTAGATGGTGTGGATTGGCGTTTATAAAAACAGTCGCAAGGCAACAACAAAATGTTACTAAATAATTCCCGAGGGAGTAACTTGCATCGAGAAAGTGTAAGCAAATACAGTGAAGAAGATTTCCTGCAATTATCTGGGTTGCAGCATTTTCTGTTTTGCAAGCGGCAATGGGCTTTGATACATATTGAAGACCAATGGGCTGACAATGTCTTGACTGTCGGAGGTGAGCTAATGCATGAACGCGCCCATAACGAAGCCTTGACGGAAAAGCGCGGCAAGGTGATAATTACGCGCGGCATGAATATTAAGTCGCACAGTCTTGGTTTGTCTGGTAAATGTGATGTGTTAGAGTTCCATGAAAATCCAAACGGTATTACACTGTTTGGCTGGGAAGGGCGATATTTGCCCTTCCCAATTGAATATAAGCATGGAGAGCCAAAGGAGAACAACTGCGACGCTGCTCAGCTTTGCGCACAAGCTATGTGTTTAGAGGAAATGCTATGCTGTGAAATCAAGCAAGGCGCATTGTATTATGGAAAACCAAGGCGTCGTGAGCTGATAGCCTTTACTGATGAATTAAGGCAGGAAGTATATGAAGCTGTGGAGCAAATGCACCTGCTGTATATGAAAGGATATACACCAAATGTAAAGCGAACAAAGAAGTGCAACTCATGTTCGATAAAAGAATTATGCGTACCTGCGCTGATGAAAAATCCTTCGGTTAAAAAGTATTTGGAGGAAAACTTATGAGAAAGCTGTTAAATACGCTATATGTAACCTCAACCGAAGCATACTTGTCATTAGATGGCGAAAATGTAGTCGTGCAGAAGGACGGTGAAGAATTAGCACGCTACCCATTGCATACATTAGAGCATATAATATCTTTCTCATATAGTGGCGCGAGTCCTGCATTGATGGGTATGTGTGCAAAAGCAAACATAAATCTATGCTTCTGTACTCCAAACGGGCGATTCTTAGCACGAACGGTTGGAAAAAGCACCGGAAATGTTCTTTTGCGTAAAACTCAATATCGCATTTCGGATAGTGAGGAAAAAAGCTGCCTGATAGCGCGAAACATGGTGTTCGGAAAAGTGTTCAACGCAAGATGGAGCATAGAAAGAACAATTAGGGACCATGCCCCGCGCGTTGATGTGGAGAGATTGCTGGAGATATCAGGCTTTTTGCATAACTCATTGCATGCAATAAAAGACACGAATGATTTAGATAGCCTTAGAGGAATGGAGGGTGAAGCGGCTTCGGTTTACTTTTCGGCATTTGATGAGATGATTCTAAACGAAAAAGAGCATTTTTATTTCAAGGAGAGGAACAGGCGTCCCCCGTTGGATAGGGTAAACGCGATGCTTTCATTTGTGTATATGCTTCTTGCCAACGAATGCGCTTCTGCGCTTGAATCAGTAGGACTGGACTCGTATGTAGGATTCTTACATAGGGATAGGCCGGGACGACCCTCGCTTGCCTTAGATTTAATGGAGGAGTTGCGTTGCAGCTTAGCAGACAGATTCGTTCTTACATTGATTAACAACAGAATTATCAAGCCAAACGACTTTTTGCAAAGAGAAAATGGCGTAGTACTCTTTACTGATGACGGTAGAAAACGAATATTACAGCAATGGCAGGAAAGGAAAAGGGATACTATCACTCATCCTTTCCTAAAAGAGAAAATGCCTTGGGGATTAGTACCTTATGTGCAGGCGTTGCTGCTTGCAAGACATTTAAGAGGGGATTTAGACGAGTATCCGCCATTCTTGTGGAAGTAGGAGGTAGTATGCTGGTACTTATTACTTATGATGTGAACACTTCTGATGCAGCAGGCAGAAAAAGGCTCAGAAAAATTGCGAAGGAATGTGTAAATTATGGACAGCGCGTGCAAAACAGCGTTTTCGAATGCTTATTAGATGCCGCGCAAGCAAAAAGACTAAAGCATTTGTTAGCAGAAATGATTGACCACGAAAAAGATAGCTTGCGGTTTTATTACCTGGGTAACAATTATCAAACGAAAATTGAACACATAGGAGCAAAAGCAACCTATGAGCCAGAAGGAGTGCTGATAGTGTAGTGCGAAGCATAAGTAAACATACTTTTATACATACCTTCGCACCTAAAAAATTGGAAATCCCTTCAAAAGTGTTGACATAAACTAAAACAAGGTCTATAATAATGCAAATTAAATAATCGTTTATTGTGAATTTCATGCTGAAATTCATAATGATAATTCATTTTTTTACTTAATTTGCAGTCGCTCCCCACGCGGGGAGCGTGGATTGAAATCGGTCCTCTGCGCTGCAGGTGCACCACATAACACCGTCGCTCCCCACGCGGGGAGCGTGGATTGAAATGCGAAATACAAGGGAGCAGGCGAAAAGCTGTTACTGTCGCTCCCCACGCGGGGAGCGTGGATTGAAATCTGATAGTGTTATAAAAATTGGAAATGGTGCTTTTGTC
>FZPS01000007.1_pt73 | contig 75657 bp, 62 predicted proteins | sample 1817821 | NCBI WGS metagenome assembly FZPS01 (sample SAMEA104158645, study PRJEB21678) | metagenome | place: Germany | collected 2015-04-21
ATTCCGGCAAGAGGGAAAAAAACCCCGGAAAAAAGGAAAAGTGGTGTAATAATTAGAGAAAAAAAGTAATTAAAACTGTCCATATTGGGAACCAGACCGGTCCAGATCATGGACAAAGCTCCAAAGAGCAGGCCTGACACTGCCAGCACAGGTGGCACCAGCAAAGCCCACGGGGAAGCAACCAGACCCAGGGCGGCCACTACCAGGAGAATTACCGTACCGTATAAAACCGACTTAAAAGCTCCATAAATAAGTTCTCCCGCAACCACGTCCTCGATGCTTGCAGGTGTGGCCAGCATGGCATGATAAGTCTTTTGATAGGCCATCCGGACAAAGGAGCCGTACGTGCATTCATATGTAGTGGCAAACATAGCCGAAGAAGCGAGCAGACCGGGAGCAAGATAGTACAAGTAGGGTACACCTTCCATCTGCTGAACGTAAGCTCCCAGACCAAAGCCGAGGGCTCCGAGGTAGAGTAGCGGTTCAAAAAAATTAAAGCTCAGGCTGACCTTCCATGTTTTGCGGTAAACCAGAAGATTCCTCTGGAAAACGCGCCATACCAGAGGTGAAAGGTCAGGCCTCCACAAAGTCATCCACAAGCCCCCTCCCGGTTAATTTCAGGAATACATCTTCCAGAGTCGCAGGGCGCAGCGCCTGGTGGGAAAAACGGTCCGACACCGGCCTTAAAGCCTGGATCAGGGCCTGTCCGTCTGTTGGATAGAGCAGGATCGTATCCCCGACAATCATATGGCCCTTGAGGTAGGCACACCCGTTCTCTAGAATACTGTCCAAAACACCGGTATCCCCTCTGATTTCCAGCAGGGTTTCACCAACGTGCCTGCCGATCAGGTCCCGGGGTCGCCCATCTTCCAGGATCCGGCCCATGTCAATAATAATCAGGCGGTCGCATAGCTGGACAGCTTCATCCATGTAATGGGTGGTAAGCAGGAGCGTAACCCCGCGCTCCTTGAGGCTCCTTAGGCGCTGCCAGACAAGATGCCTTACCTGGGGGTCCAGTCCGGTGGTGGGTTCATCCAGAATAAGGATTTCAGGTGAGTTGACCAGAGCCCTGGCGATGGTCAGCCTTCGCTTCATCCCCCCTGAAAGTGTCTCAACTTTTTTATACTGATACTCCTCAAGGCCAAAAAAAGCTAATAGTTCTTCCGCTTTTAACTGTGCTTCACGTTTTGAAAGATTAAAAAAACTAGCGTAGACAAGCAAGTTGCCCATCACTGTCAGTTCGTTATCCAGGTTGTTTTCCTGGGCAACCACGCCAAGCTTTCTTTTGATTTCCCTAGGCTTTTCTTGAACGTCCAAACCCATGACAGTCAGGGTCCCGGATGTTACCGGTAAAAAACAGTAGATCATTTTTACCGTCGAAGATTTACCGGCACCGTTCGGGCCCAGTAGGCCGAAGCACTCGCCCTGTCGTACGGAAAAGCTGATGCCCTTAACAACCTCTTTCCCGTTAAACGCTTTAACGAGATCCCTGGCACAAATCACACCTCTCATGCTGCCACCCCCCCTACTGAGGCATGGGCACATAATACGAGTCTACATGCACACCTTTAGCCTTTTTTCCCTTTATTATTATATCTTTCGCCTCTTATCAGGTCAAATAACAATACTTTGGCCGGCTCATAGCGTAATCATCAGCAGATCTGCGCACTTTCCGGGAAGGATTTCACCGGCCTCAAAAGGATTAAAAGCTTCTTTGTAGAAAAATTAAACAGTGCTATAAAGGGGGACAATTGACATTGAAAATTTTTGAATTACATTTAAAATATGCGGCAGATCCGGAACATACGGCGTTAAAGTACAACCAGTTAAAAGTATCATATGCGGAACTGGAAAATCAGGTGGAGCACTATGCCAGGTACATAGTTCATCTTGGCTTAAAACCAGGGGACAGAGTTGCCATCGCTCTCCCCAACTGTCCTGAATTTATTTACAGCTACCTTGGCATTACCCGTGCCGGTGGTGTTGCCGTTCCACTAAACCTTCTCCAATCACCCCGGGAACTGGCTTTTATGCTTAAGGATGCGGGGACAAATTTTCTTATAACCAGCGAGGCCATAGGACGGCAACTTCAACAGTTACCCGGCCTTTCCTTGACTCCTGTCATCCTGGATAAAGCATGCCGGGAACAGATTTCATCGGCCAGTCCTGCTGCTTTCCCGGCAATCTGTCCGGATACGGTCTGCACCTTTCTTTATACTTCCGGCACAACCGGCCAACCCAAGGCTGTGATGCTGACCCATGCCAACCTGGTTGCAAACGTCATCGCTATGGATAATGTTTCCGACTTTGACCGGGATGATAACTTTTTAGCGGTCCTGCCCATGTTTCACAGTTTCGGCTGGGCCACAAGCGTTTTACTGCCCCTTTACCTGGGCTGCGGTATTACTATTCTGGACAGGTTTATGCCTAAAGAAGTTCTGCAGGTGCTCGCGGAAGAAAAAGTAACCGTGTTCTGCGGCGTTCCCAGCATGTTCTCTCTGATGCTCAAGCTTCGGCGCACCCTCCCCTTTTCCCGTTTGAGATATGCTTTCTCCGGGGGCGACTCCATTCCCCCGGAGCATTTAAGAGAATTTGAAAATAAGTTTAAAATTCCTGTGATTGAAGGATACGGCCTTTCCGAAGCCTCCCCTCTGGTATCCTTAAATCCCATCAAAGGGCTTCGCAAGGCCAAATCCATCGGCATCCCCCTGCCCGGTGTTGAGGTCAGAATAATTGATGAAGAAAACCGGGACCTGCCCCCCGGTGAGGTGGGAGAACTTCTTGTTAAAGGACCAAATGTTATGCATGGGTATTACAACAGAAAGGAAGAAACAGCAGACACCCTGAAGGACGGGTGGCTACACACCGGTGATCTGGGGTATCGGGATCCGGAGTGCTATCTATACCTGGTGGGCCGTAAAAAGGAACTGATTATTACGGCCGGGTTGAATGTTTATCCCAAGGAAGTGGAAGAGGCTCTGGAAGAGTTCCCGGCAGTGGCAGAAGCGGCAGTAATTGGTGTTCCCCACCCAGTTAAAGGTGAGGTCATCAAAGCGTATATTCGACCCGAGGAAGGGCAAAAACCGGACAGGCAGGAACTCCTGCGCTTTTTACGGAACCGCCTGGCAAACTATAAAATCCCGGAGGCTATTGTGTTTACCGGTGATCTGCCCCGGGGCGCCAGCGGTAAGATATTAAAACGCCTGCTGAAGTAAAGGGTATCCTCCTCTGAGCCGCCCCGTGGCTAAAGTCATGGTGTCTGTATTATACCAGGTTACTTTAGGGGGAAAAGGAATGAGTAGATACCAAATAGCAGATTTTAACTGTCGCCATACAGGCAGAAGGCCAAACTCCAAAGCCAGCTGGAATATGGAGTCAGGCATGATCAGGTTATCGCAGTGGTCAAAGCTTTCGATCACCGGGGTGAATACATAGACTGCCGCACCAGTAAATTATACCGGCTGTATTGTACAATATGGGTCGCCTTAATGCCCGTGCGCAACATCTTCTATATAATGCGGAAACTCGCCGGCAAAGCGAGAAGAAAACTCTTTGAAGGATAAGGAAACACTGCAATGGCTGTATCATAATTCGAACACAACTGACACCGATGAGCATTTTTAATCATCGGCAATGGTGTGGCGATCACTGTCCGGCGGCAAGTTCCGGCGTTTATGTGTCAGGCATATTATCCAAGGCGTGACCAGCGTGGCTGCCCTTGATTCCTCCAAACTGAAAGCCGGGCAATTTGCCCCGCGGCGTGTAACAGGTATGAAGCAGGTTCCTGGACACTTCCCCCAGGGGTTGGCCCAGAAATTCCTTGTAAAGCCTCAAAACATCCGGGTTTTCATGGGACCTCCGCAATGTTTTGGCAGCATCAATCCTTCCCAGGGCGTCGGCCCGGTTATGCCGGTAGTCCAGGGATACTTCCTTGCGTTCCCTGCTACCGTAAATGGGCTGCCCGCCTCCCCCGACACAGCCGCCGGGGCAGGCCATGATTTCCACGAAGTGAAAGGTTTCACCCGCCCTGAGCCGTTCCAGCAGCACCCTGGCGTTGCCTGTGCCGTGGGCTATAGCCACCTTCAGCTTGCGGTCTTTCAATAATACCTCCGCTTCCTTCAACCCGCTGAAACCGCGCAATTCCTCGTAATCGGGAAGGTCTGCTTCCTTTCCTGTAGTAAGGTGGCAGGCAGTCCTTACCGCCGCCTCAAGAACCCCCCCTGTAGAACCAAAAATAGCCCCCGCACCGCTGGCAGTACCCATTGGACTGTCGTACTCTTCTTCCTGTAAGTCAGGAAAAGAAATATCAGCCTGTCTGATCATCCGGGCAAGCTCGCGGGTTGTCAGGACCCAGTCTACATCCTTAAATTCCCCTGTTCCCATCTCCGGCCGGGCAGCCTCAAATTTCTTCGCCGTACAGGGCATGATTGCTACAACCACTATTTTCTCCGGGTCAATGCCCTCCTTACGCGCGATGTACGTTTTGGTCAGAGCTCCGAACATCTCGTGGGGAGATTTGCAGGTGGAGAGGTTATCCAAGTATTCCGGGTAAAAATGTTCTGCAAACTTAACCCAGCCCGGGCAACAGGAAGTTAATAGAGGAAGTTTTCCCCTCCCTTCCAGCCGTTCCAGCAGTTCATGGGCCTCTTCCATAACAGCAAGGTCAGCCGTAAAATCTGTAGCAAAGACACGATCGAAACCCAACCGCCGCAGGGCAGCCGCCAGCTTCCCCGTAACCACGCTACCCGCCGGAAAGCCGAATTCTTCGCCCAGGGTAACCTGAATTGAGGGCGCAGTCTGGACTACTACATATTTATCCGGGTCCTCCAGGGCTTCCCAGACAGATTCTATACATTCCTTTTCCGTGATGGATCCGGTGGGACAGGCCAGCACACACTGCCCGCAGGCAATGCAGGCCACCCTGGATAGATCTTGCCCGAAGGCTGGAGCGATGATTGTGTCATAATTCCGGTAAAGGGCCGAATACACGTTGATTTCCTGCACCTTGCTACAGATTGCCTCACAACGCCTGCACTTGATGCACTTGTTGTAGTCCCGGACTATATACGGGTTATCATTCTGCACCTGTAGGGCCTTCATTTCACCCGTATATTTTAAATTTCGGATACCCAGGCTATCTGCCACATTCTGCAGCTCGCAGTTCAGGTTCCGGATGCAGGTGGTACACTCGCGGTGGTGGTCGGAAAGCAGCAGTTCCACCATCGTCTTGCGCACCCGCCGCACCCGGGGCGAGGTGGTGTGCACAACCAGGCCAGCCGTAGCAGGATAAACGCAGGAGGCCTGCAGCGTTTTCGTCCCCTTTACTTCCACCTCCACCAGGCAGACCCGGCAGGAGCCGGTTTCATTAATATGCCGGAGATAACAAAGGCTGGGGATTTCGATCCCCGCCAGCCGTGCCGCTTCAAGTACACTCATTCCCTTGTCGGCCGTTACCTCCCGGCAATCAATGGTGAGCTTGATCTTCTCCACTTCTTTTTCCGGATTATCATAGAGTTGCCCGGTTTTCCGTATCACCGGCCCCGGCGTGTATTCCAGCTTCTCCTCCAAGATCAGCCACATCCTTTCGAATACCTTTTTGGATAGCTTGCCTGGGACATTTGGCCACGCAGGCCGCGCAGCGGGTGCATTTTTCCGGGTCAATCCGGTACGGCTGTTTTGGCGCGCCCGTGATGGCCTGTGCCGCGCAGGCCTTCGCGCAGAGCCCGCAGGCAATGCATTTTTCTTCGTCCACCGTGTAATGCAGCAGGGCTTTGCAGACTCCCGCCGGGCAGCGCTTATCCCGCACGTGGGTAACATATTCGTTTCTGAAATAGCGCAAGGTCGACAGCACCGGGTTGGGTGCGGTCTGGCCCAGGCCGCACAGTGAAGCATCGCGGATATCGTAGGACAGCTCCTCCAGCATCTCCAGGTCCTCCATCTCCCCCTGTCCCTCCGTAATCCGAATCAGGATTTCCAGGAGCCGTTTGGTGCCGACCCGGCAGGGGGTGCAGCGCCCGCAGGACTCGTCCTGGCTGAACTCCAGGTAAAAACGGGCGATGTCAACCATGCAGTCTCCCTCGTCCATAACAATCATCCCGCCGGAACCCATCATAGAACCGGTTTCCTTCAGAGATTCATAATCTATGGGCAAGTCCAGGTATTTGGCCGGAATACAACCCCCTGAAGGACCACCGGTCTGTACTGCCTTAAACTGCCTGTTCCCTGGAATGCCCCCCCCGATGTCGAAAATGATCGTTCGCAGGGTGGTGCCCATAGGCACCTCGATCAAGCCGGTATTGTAAATTTTACCGGCCAGGGAAAAGACCTTGCTCCCCTTGCTGGTGGAAGTTCCCTGTCCCTGGTACCACTCCCAGCCCTCCCTCAAAACAACCGTTATATTGGCAAAGGTTTCCACGTTATTGATTAAGGTCGGCTTTCCCCAGAGTCCTTCCTGGGCCGGGTAAGGGGGTCTCGGCCGGGGTTCGCCCCGTTGCCCCATGACTGAGTGCAGAAGCGCAGTTTCCTCTCCGCAGACAAATGCTCCGGCGCCAAAGCGCAGGCTTAAGTCAAAGTCAAAATCCGTACCGAAAAGACCTTTTCCCAGCAGCCCCGCTTCCCTGGCCTGTTCAATGGCAAGTTCCAGCCTTTCCACAGCAATGGGATATTCCGCCCGGACGTAGATGAAACCCTGATTTGCACCGATACAGTAGCCGGCTACGGTCATGGCTTCCAGAACACTGTGGGGGTCCCCTTCCAGGATGCTGCGGTCCATGAAGGCGCCGGGATCGCCCTCATCCGCGTTGCAGACCACATACTTGGGGCGAATATCCTGCGCAGCCGTCAACTCCCATTTCCTGCCGGTGGGGAAGCCCGCCCCCCCCCTGCCCCGGAGGCCGGATTTTTTGATAATCTCTATGACTTCTTCTCTGTTCTTATGAAGAACTACATCTGCCAGCGCGAAATAACCGTCCCGGGCGATATACTCCCCAATCTCCTCCGGATTGATCACACCACAGTTGCGCAAAACAATTCTCCTCTGAGCCTGGAAAAAATGGATATCCTCTATAGTCTGTGTTCTTTTTCCGGTGCTGTCGTTATGATACAATAACCTTTCTAAAACCTGGCCGCCAATCAGATGCTTTTCCACCAGCTCCCGAACATCCCCGGGCCGGACCTGACAATAAAAAATCTCACCGGGATGGACCATAACAATGGGACCATACTCGCAGAAACCGAAGCAGCCGGTCTTAACAACCCTGGTTTGTTCCTCCAGGCCTCTCCTGGCCAGTTCCTGCTCCAGTTCAAGCCGGACCTCCCGGCTTTCTGAGGAATGACAGGCCGTCCCGGAACAGACAAGGATTTGGGTCAGGCCCAGGCCGTTACGGTGGCCCAGCCTCTGCTTGATCAGCGGCTCATACTTTTCCTTTACCTCTTTAAGATCTTCAATGCTTTTTATTATCAACACTTTCACCTTTCCGGCAGGTTTGGATAATTTTCTTGATCTCCCCGGGGCTGATTTTTCCGTGAACATCTTCATTGGCCACCAGGATGGGGGCAAGGCCGCAAGCACCGACACAGCGTGTGCTCTTAATGGTAAAAACCCCGTCCGGAGTGGTCTCTCCCTCGTCGATTTTTAGCTCCTCCTTGAGCGCATTCATCAGGGTCTGGGCTCCTTTAACATAGCAGGCAGTTCCCATACATATATTTAACGTATATTTGCCTTTGGGCTCCGTCGCGAAAAGAGAATAAAAAGTGACAACACCGTTAACTTCGCTCACGGGAATATCAATTTTCTCAGCAATATATGCCTGTACCTCCTCCGGGAGGTAGCCGAAAATCTCCTGGGCTTTTTGCAAGATCCGGATCAACTGGCCCCTTTCCCTGGAATAACGCCCGATCACCCGGTCCAAATCAGCAAACTGTTTTGACCGGTGGTCTTCCTGTAGCGGGTCTTTTTTCTCCTGAACAACTTTAGCAGGTGACTCCTGCTCTTTGTGTGTTTCCCCTGTTACGTCATACTCAGCCACCCTTTTACACCTCCCGCCTTCTGCTCCTTATTGTTTATCTTTCTTTACATTTTAATGCTAAAAAAACCCCCTTTCGGGGGGTGTTAATAAAGGGATAATATATGGTTCTAAAACCTTAAATGATTATTTACCCGGAAAACTGCTTAGGAAAGACTGCTTGTAGCCCTTTTATTGCCCTCAACAAGGGCAGAATAACAACACAGCAGCCGCTTCGTACAGTTGGCTGAAGAGAGCTCCTCCGCCTTAAGCCTGGCCCGGCGGCCCATATCTTCACGTATCTTCCCGTCTTTTAAAACCTGGCACACTCTTTCAGCAAAATGAACGGAATCAGGCCCGGTCAGATATCCGTCCAGACCGTCTTCCACCATTTCTGAAACACCATTGGCGCCCACAGCCACCACTGGAAGCCCCGCGGCCTTGGCCTCGGCAATTACAATCCCCTGGGTTTCAGTAACAGACGTGAACACAAATAAATCAGCTCCCGCGTAGCAGCTAACAACTTCCGGGGGAGACAACGTCCCGGTAAAGACAACCTTGGCGGCAATACCCAATTTGACCGCCTTTGAACGCAGTTCTTCGGCCTCAGGCCCGCCGCCCACAAGAACCAGGGTAGTATTATTTATTTCCTTGTTGATAAGCTGAAAGCTTTCAAGGAGCAGGCCGACGTTTTTCTCCTGACCCAACCGGCCCACAAAAAGGAGAACATGATCATGGGGGGCAATTTGATAATGCTGACGGAGCCAGTCGGGATCCCCTTTTTGAAACTCGTCAATTTTGATTCCGGTGGGAACCTTTGTGATCTGAGTCAAAACACCGATACGTCGCAGGTAGTCTCCGATAATACCGGTGGGTACAATGACCATGTCGCACTGGTTGCAAAAATCCCGGCTGACTCTTTGGGCAAGTTCCCTGGTGAAGGACTGGGCAAAGGGCACGTAGTGCACATACTGATCGTACAGCGTGTGGTAGGTAAAAACAAGGGGTATACCTGCCTTCCGGGCGTACCTAGCGCCCAGGCGGCCCAGTAAAAAGGGTGAGTGAACGTGGATCAAGTCCAGGTCCAGATCCTGAATAACAGGTTTTAAGCGAAGGGAAAAAGGTACGGCGAGGCTAAAGTCCCGGTTTGTAATCGACGGTATGGAAGCAAACCGGAAAACACGGGATTCCTTGCCACAGTTTTTATAACTGGGTGCAAAAATATATACATCGTGCCCCTGTTTAATTAACTCTTCTTTGAAGGTTTGGATAGAGCGGACGACGCCGCTGGTGTAGGGTAGATAACTGTCGGTGAAAATGCCTATTTTCAAAAGTCGCCCTCCCTAATTCTAGCTTCCGAGTCTCATTCTAACACATTTAATTAAGATAGTACAAGTTTGCCCGGAATGAAGCGCTTACAGTCCTCGAGAAGGGGTTCTTTGTTTGAATAATCAAAAATTGTCTTAGTAAACGCCATTCACGGGGCGCACAGCTACTATCTTCCAGTTCCGGTTAACTTTAATAAGGTGGTATTCTGCCTTGGAAACACAGGTAAAACCGCTTAATACATCGGTTTCAAAGATTTCCGCCTGGACGGCGGCCTGGTTCCCGGAATGTCTCAGTACAGTAAACCGGCCTACCCGGGTTTCATAGTGCCAATCTGTAGGTACGCTGATAAAGTTCCAGACTGCATCGCTGAGTTCTGAAAGGAGAGGCTCACCATAATAAGCGGCCAATAATTCCTGTACCTCCCGGCGGGAGGTTGCTGCCAGCCACCTTGTATCCTCAACGGCCCCCCGGAGAACACTGGTTATTTCCTCTTCGCTTTCCCGGGAAGGGTAACCGGAAACTATGGCCGCGTCACCTGAAATATTAGTAAAACAACTTATTAAGCAAATAAGGAATAATATAGTTTTTAACAAACGACGGCACCCCGCTTTCACCCTTTAATATACGGTGAGCCGCCAGTCAAATCCTTCCATTCTAGTAAATTATATGTACTTAATCACCAAAAGATATCCCGACTTGTCTGGCCGTACGGATCAGGTCACCGTCTATGGGAACCATCCGGAGTTCTCCCACGGCCTCCGCCAGAGCAACGGACTTGATCTCCGGTGTCCGCAGGCAGACCATTTCACCAAAGCGACCGGCCATAACAAGGTTAACTGCCCCGGTACCATAACGTGTTGAGAGAACCCGGTCAAAGGCGGTGGGTGACCCTCCCCTCTGCAGATGACCGAGAACGGTAACCCGGGCTTCCATGCCCGTTCCTTCCTCAATCTGACTGACCAGCACGTTTCCGATCCCTCCCAGACGCACAGGCTCGAAGCTGTCAGCAACCATCCTTTGTACGACCATCTGGCCGCCCACCTGTCTGGCGCCCTCGGCAGCAACAACGATGCTGAATTTTTTGCCGGAAGCCTGCCTGTCCATAATTTTATCAATAACTCTTTCTATAGAATAGGGAATTTCAGGAATCAAAATTACATCTGCGCCCCCTGCCAGACCCGACTGCAAGGCTATCCAACCGGCGTAACGGCCCATGACCTCCAAAATCATAACCCGGTGGTGCGACTCAGCCGTAGTATGCAGTTTGTCAATTGCATCTGTAGCCGTAGTAAGCGCAGTATCAAAACCAAAGGTCTGATCTGTAGCCGACAGGTCATTGTCAATGGTCTTGGGTACGCCTACCACCGGCAGACCCTTTTCTTCATAGAGTTTATTGGCTATGGTCAAACTGCCGTCGCCGCCTATCACTACAAGCGCGTCAATATTATGGATGTTGATATTCTCAATGACACGGTCCGAAACATCCCTGAATTCAGTTTTTCCTTTAATCGTTACCGGGTAGTGAAAGGGGTTGTCCCTGTTTGTGGTTCCAAGAATGGTCCCACCCCGGGGAAGTATGCCAACCACATCTTTCTCTGTCAGCTCCCGTGCCCTGTTTTGGATTAAGCCGCCAAAGCCGTTTTCAAACCCAATAACAGAAAGATTGTATTCCCTGACTGCTGTTTTCACCACAGCACGAATAACCGCGTTTAAACCTGGGCAGTCACCCCCGCCAGTAAGTACGCCGATCCGTCTGATTCTCTGAGAAGCCACAAACTTACCTCCTTTTTACAAAGACAGTCCTGGAACACTCCGTAACATCAAAAAGCTACCGGCGCCGGGACCGATAGCTTTTGCATGCTTGAAATGAGACAGGCAGCCGTAACATTATTTCTCTCTGTACCCGTAATCCTTCAAATAGTTCATTCTACCGCCTGACCGGCCAGTTCGGTCAGAGTTTGCTTGAGTTGTGCCAGGGAATCACCGTAGCCGGACCAGTCGCCCGCTTTAAGTCTTTCCTGAGCTTCATCGTAGAGCTGGTTTGCCCTTTGCGCCAACTCCCGCACACTGGCTGCAGTCTGTGGCGGCTCAGGGGCGCCGGGTTCTCCCGCAGGCTCCTGCACTTCAGGGCTGACTCCCTCCCCAAAGATTCTTGTCAGGGCCAGCTCAAGGGAGGGCTCCATGACCACCCTTTCCCCGTGGGTTACAATTACCCTGCGCAACTCGGGCATTCTGCTCTGCTCGGCCTGCAGGTAAAGCGGTTCGACATAAATGAGAGCGTCTTTGATGGGGATGGCCAGAAGGTTGCCCCGGATCACATTTGAACCCCTCTGGTCCCACAGGGAAAGCTGCTGGGATATGGTTGTATCCTGGTTGATGCGTGCTTCTACCTGCATGGGACCATAGACTAATTCCTGTTTGGGGAAATAGTAGGCCAGCAGCTTGCCGTAATTCTCCCCGTCCGAACGGGCCGCCAACCAGGCAATCATATTGTTTTTATTCTGAGGTGTAAAGGGCAGAATCAAAACAAATTCGGGCTCACTCTGGCCGGGCAATTTGATTATTGTATAGTATGCCTCCATGGGCCTTGTCTCACTGGCATAAATCTCCGTGGGAAGGTTCCACTTATCTTCCCTGTTATAAAAAACCTGGGGGTCTTCCATGTGGTAAGAAGCGTACATTTGGGCCTGGATTGTAAAATAATCCACCGGATAGCGCACGTGCAGTCTCAGGTCTGCAGGCATTTCATCCAGGTTTTTAAACATACCCGGAAAAATTTTGCTATATGTTTGCGCCAGGGGATCGCCCGGATCGCTGATGTAAAAATCCACCTTGCCTGTGTAAGCGTCCACTACAACCTTTACCGCGTTCCGGATGTAATTATGGACATTGTTAAAGGGCTCGGAGTAAGGAAATTTATCTGTTGTTGTATAGGCGTCCCAAATCCAGAACAGCCTGCCCCCGCTTAAGACAACATACGGATCCTCGTCGTAACTGAGGAAAGGGGCTATCTTGGGTATCCTCTCCTGAATATTGCGGTAGTACAGGACCCTGCTGTTATTATCGATATCAGAGGCCAGAAGAAGCTTGTAGTCCCCCAGGGCAAAAGTGAACATAAGCCTGCGCAGGATATTCGAAATCTGGACGCCGCTCTCCCCCGTGTAGTCGGCGTAGACATTCTCCTCTCCCATGGGATAGTCAAACTCCTGGGCACTGGTGTTTACAATAACGTACTGGTCGGTTTTTTCGCCATAGTATATTTCCGGCCGGTCCACCTTTAAGTCGGTGTTCGCAACCGGGGGAATATCCTTCAGGAAAAAGGTGGGTAACCCCTCACCGGTAAATTCATTGACCGGGCTCATGGCAATTCCGTAGCCGTGGGTGTAGCTGAGCCTCTGGTTAACCCAGGTCTTGGCCTGGGGTTGCAGGTGTTCCTGATTCAGCTCCCTGGCTGCCAGCATAACCTGGCGGTAGCGGCCGTTAATAATATAGCGGTCCACGTCAATGTCCTTAAACTGATAATAGGGGCGCATTTCCTGAAGCTGGCTGTAGGTTTGCTGAAGAGGCTCCCAGTCCCAGAGCCTGATGTTTTCTATGGTATCCTGGTTATTCCGGATATCTTCAGCAGCAAGCACACGTCCGGCCGGGAAGTCTTTTTTTTCAACGGAGTCAAGCTTATAAGCCAGTCTGGTGAATTGAATATTTCGTTCCAGGTAAGGCTTCTCCATAACTATCTCATTGGGCTGCACCCTGAATTTTTGAATCATTCCCGGGTAAACACCGCCAAGCAGCACGGAAGCCACCAGCAGCACACCGATACTGTAGACCACCAACCTGAAACGGCGGAGGAAAATATTGATGATAATGGCCAGGGCACAGACAAGGGCAATGACGGTCAGAATGTTATAGGCCGGCAGCGTGGCGTGAGTTGCCGTATAGCCCGGTCCCCATACCGCGCCGGAATGGGTAAAAAGCAAAGCGTAACGCTCCAGCTGGTAACCGATGGCTTTTAATAAAAAGAATAGCGCAGCCAGGCCGGAGAGGTGATAGCGTGCGGCCATGCTCTGAAACAGCCCACCCGCGGTACCCTGGGTGAGGTTTACAAGAAAATATGCTATTGCTGTCCAGAAGGCTATGACAAGCAGTGCGGCGCTGGCAACCTGATAAAGAAAAAGGTAAAAAGGTAAACGGAAAACATAGAACCCAAGATCCAGATTAAAGACCGGCTCACTGACCCCAAAGGAAGTGGGGTGTAAAAACTTTTGCAGCGTAACCCAGTCGCCCGCCACCGAAAAACTGAAAAGAAAGGCCATAATCAGGCTCAAAGCAGCAAACGCCGCAATTAATAAACGGTTAGTCAGAAACCTGCTCCAGGGGGAACTCTGGATCGTCAGAAGATCGTCTTCTTTAAAAACCGTAGACTTTTGGGCAGCCTTGAGCAGGTGGCCGCGGGTAAACATAAGGTTGACAAACAATAATATAAAAAATGCCGCCCCGACACCAAACCTGAGGCCTACATCGGAAAAAATGATGGTCAAGAAAACGCGCTGGTATCCGAGGGATTGGAACCAGAGCCAGTCAGTGTAAAAACGTGCACCGGCAACTGCAAGTATAAATAAGAGAAATAAGACACCGAGAAAAATGTAAAACACTCGCCGAAAATTATTCTGCAAGTAATTTACCTCCTAAAATAGCTGTTTTTAATATCTGCTATTCTGCCGTTTCCAATTAAATCATGATTGTTAACAATAATATTTCCTATAAAATATTACATTAAAATATTACATAGGCTTGGGTATTTTTTGCGCACCGTCCGCCTCGCGTTTGAGCTTGGCCTGACACATGAGACAAACCTGCAGGGGTTTTTTTTTGGGCAGGTCATCATCGTATTCATCATCAAATTCGTCCACTGGTTCATTGCATACCAGTTCCTCTTCGATGAGCTTCCCACAGAGCATGCAGCGTAATTTCATCATAACACCCCCAAATTGATTAATTAGCTTGATAAAGTTTAATTTCGATAAGCCTTGCGCTGATTCCTGCCCATTTTAAAAATATCGGAACTGTTCCAGGTCTGACAAGCTGCTTTTTAAAGAATTTCATAAAAAAACGTCCATTCTGCAATTGAGATGGACGTCATCGATCCGCCGGGCGTGTTTAGTTTATATCATTTCATTGATAATAACGACTCCCGAACTTGTACCCAGACGATCGGCGCCGGCTTTGACCATAGCCAGAGCTGTTGACAAATTACGGATCCCCCCGGAAGCCTTGACACCCACCCCCGGTCCCACGGTCCGTCTCAGAAGAGCTACATCCTGCACTGTGGCACCGGATTTACCAAAGCCTGTGGAAGTTTTAACGAAATTCGCCCCCGCCGCTACGACCAGCCGGCAGGCCTCAATTTTCTCCCTTTCATTTAAAAGACAGGTTTCCAGAATGACCTTGATGACGGCTCCGGGGTTTTCCCTGCGGGCAGCCTGGATGACTCCTTCCAGATCTTTTTGGACCAGTTCCTTATATCCGCCCAAAAATAAACCGGCGTTCATCACAACATCCACTTCGGAGGCACCCTCCCGAACAGCCACGGCAGCTTCCTGTGCTTTCACCGAAGGAGCATTGGCTCCAAGGGGAAATCCTACTACCGCGCAGACAGCGACGGGCGAGCCGGACAGCAGGCTGTAAGCAGCAGGAACATAGCAAGGATGAACACAGACCGTGGCGAACCCGTATTCTTTGGCCTGACGGCAGAGTCCGGCGATGTCGTCCGGTGTAGCCTCAGGCTTCAAGAGGGTATGGTCAATCAGACGGGCCAGTCCGGTTCTGGATATATCAGCAATTTTGCTGCCCCGGGAATTCATTTTTCCAGGGCCAGCTTGACAATTTGATCTACAAGTTGGGGAAACTCGATCCCCGCAGCCCGGGCAGCGTCTGGAAAGAGGCTGGTGGCAGTCATCCCGGGCATGGTATTGACCTCAAGGATATAAGCGCCGCCTCCCTGCTCCACCATAAAGTCAACCCTGGACAACCCCCGGCAGCCCAGGGCTTGAAAGGTGCGGACAGCCAGTTCTTTGATCATTGCCTGCTGTTCCCCGGGAATCCTCGGGGGTATGATGTGATCGCTCATTCCCGCCGTATACTTGGCCTCGTAATCATAAACCCCGGTAGCCGAAACAATTTCAATCAGGGGCAGGGCCACCGGGTTGTCGTTGCCCAGCACCGGGGCCGTCACTTCCATGCCCTCGATAAACTGCTCCACAAGGGCAACCCGGTCGTAGCGATAAGCCAGTTCCAGGGCCGTAACAACATCTTTCCTTTCGTGGACAAAGGAAGTTCCTATAGTTGAGCCCTGAGTCGGGGCTTTCACAACCAGGGGCAGGCCCATTTCCCGAAGCACCTTTTCAGCAGTTTCCAGGAGTCCCGCACTTAAAGCCTCCTTTTCCGTGACCTGCATAAAACGCGGTGTCGGCAGGCCTTCATAAAGAAGGATTTTTTTTGTGGCAATTTTGTCAATCGCCAGGGCGCTGGCCAGCACACCCGGACCGGTATAGGGGATGTCCAGCATTTCCAGTAATCCCTGAATGGTCCCATCTTCCCCGTACCGGCCGTGCAGAGCCAGAAAAGCAAGCTCCACCCCTTCTTCCTTTAATCTTTCCACAAGATCAGAACCCACGTCAATTTTTACAGTGTTGTAGCCCGCCTCGATCAGAGCCCGGCAAACCGCCTCCCCGGTCCGCAGGGACACCTCCCGCTCGGCCGAGCGCCCGCCCATCAAAACACCTATTTTCGGCGCCATTGCCTCCACCTCGATTTATTCTGGATTAATCATAATTATATTCAATCCTCAACCTGATAATCCTGCATTAGAGTGTTTTCTCTTGACTGAAGGGAATATTTTTAATATAATATTTCTCGCAGGGAAAAGAGAATACAGGGGTGTAGCTCAATTGGTAGAGCACTGGTCTCCAAAACCAGGTGTTGCAGGTTCGAGTCCTGTCTCCCCTGCCAGTTTTTCTCAAGGGTCATACCCTTGAGAATTTTTATTTACAAGTTTATTTTTTCGAGCTTTATTAATTAACTGTTTTTATTTTTAGATCTGCAAACCATTGGCCGTAACAACATTCGCTCTGTTTGGGCCTCTTGAATTGAAGAGGGAGGAATAAAAAAGGCGCCGAATAAGCCCAAATTCATTGCTTAATGGTTGGCCTCTTACTCAACGCCGGTTGTCAGGTTTCTCACCTGCGGGCAACAGTTAATTCCATTTAAAAAGATTGCTGCTAGTTTCAGAAAAATTTGGTATAGTTTCAACCAAAACAGCAATATAGTTTTCCAAACCAGTGCTGGATACCTGTGTTCGTAACGATAAACTTACGATTATTTATATCAAAGCCTTACCCCTTCCTTTGCAGGAGGTCTTCTTAGTTACTTCCAGGCGATTCTAGGCCTCAGCCTCCGCCTTGGCCTTTTTAATAATATCATCTGCGAGGCGGGCAGGCACTTCTTCATAACTGCTGAATTCCATGGTAAAAGAGCCGCGGCCCTGGGTCATAGATTTCAGATCAATGGCATAGCGGTACATCTCAGAGAGGGGAACCGTGGCTTTAATCACAGTTTGTTTGCCCAGGGGCTCGGTCCCCAGCACGCGACCCCGTTTGGTGTTAAAATCACTTATAATATCCCCCATAAAGTTATCGGGAACCGTTACTTCCACGTTCATGATCGGCTCCAGAAGAACCGGCTTGGCCTGCAGGGCGCCTTTCTTGAAAGCCAGGGAGGCAGCAATCTTAAAAGCCAATTCTGAAGAGTCCACGGTATGGTAAGAACCGTCGTAAAGAGTTGCCTTAACCCCGGTGGTGGGGTAACCGGCCAAAACCCCTTCAGTCATTACTTCCCGCAAGCCCTTTTCCACGGCCGGGAAATACTGTCTGGGTACGGACCCGCCAAAAACTTCTTCGGCAAAAACAAAATCTTCTTCTGGATTCGGCTCAAAGCGAATCCAGACGTGGCCGTACTGGCCCCGGCCTCCTGATTGCTTCTTATGTTTTCCCTCCACTTCAACCTTGGCGCGGATTGTTTCCCTGTAGGGGACTTTGGGATCGGTCATAACAACATCCACGCCGTATTTCCTTTTCAGCTTTTCCAGCATAATGTTAAGGTGCAGTTCACCCATACCGATGAGCAACGTTTGCTTTGTTTCGGTATTTTTTTCAACCCGCAGGGTTGGATCTTCTTCCAGAACTTTAAAAACTGCATCCCCCAATTTGTCTTCGTCATTTTTACTTTTAGGCGCAATGGCAACAGTCAGTGTAGGTGTAGGAAAATCAATACCCTCCAGAACTACCGGCTTATCTTTATGGCAAAGGGTATCTCCCGTAGCTGTATCCTGTAGTTTTACAACAACGGCCAGGTCGCCGCAGGGAACAACATCGGTCTGAACCGAGGTTTTGCCCCGAACGTAAAGGACATTGCCGATTTTCTCATTCTTTTCTTTTTTACTGTTGTATACTACCTGATCACTTTTGAACTTTCCGCTGAATACCCGCAGGAAATTCATTTTACCCACATAAGGGTCGGCAATGGTTTTAAACACCAGGGCCGCCATCGGACCGTCTTCCTCTTTGGGGGCGGGGAGGTAATCAGCCACCACATTCATCAATTGGAATACCCCTGTATTCTTTGTGGCAGAACCGGCCAGCACCAGGACGACTTTACCCATAGCAATTGTTTTTTTAAGGCCGTCTTTAATCTCTTCCGGAGTTAACTCTTCTCCTTCCAGGTATTTCATGGTCAGATCGTCATCGCCCTCGGCCGCAGCCTCAATTAACTTTTCCCTGTAAGCGGCCAGATCGTCCGCCAGTTCGGCAGGTATTTCCGTTTCTTTACCCTTACCATCTCCGGTGTAGGCCTTTTCATTAATAACATCCACTACGCCTGCAAATGTATTAAAAGAACCGATGGGAATTTGAACGGGAACAAAGTTTGCCTTGAACTTTGACTGGAGGTCTTCGAGCACCTTGTCGAAATTGGAATTCTCACGGTCCATCTTATTTACAAATACAATCCTGGGGAGGTTATAATCATCAGCTATTTCCCAGATCACCTCATGCTGTACCTCTACCCCGTCAACCGCTGAAACAACAAACATTGCGGCATCGGAAACCCTTAGGGCGCCCTTTACTTCACCGATAAAGTCTGAAAACCCGGGAGTATCCAAAAGGTTGATCTTGGTGCCGTTCCACTCGCAGGGAACAAGGCTGGTATGGATTGTAACCTGCCTTGCTGTTTCCTCCGGGTGATAATCGGAAACCGTTGTACCGTCCTCTATCCTGCCCAGGCGGGAAAGTACCCCGGTATTATAGAGCATCGCCTCTACCAGGGAGGTTTTACCGGCGCCACCATGTGCCACCACCCCCAGATTGCGTATTTGCCCGGTTTCATAGTTCTTCAAAATATATGCCTCCTTTTGTAAATAATGGTTTCCCTAAATGTCTCTTTCTATACTTGCGCAGATTACAGAGGGACATTTCCGGGTTTAAACAAAAAGAACCCCTGCAGGCCCGCTTTGTTGCAGCAACTAAACGCCTCAAGTACTCGAGTATATAACTGGTATAAATTTTTTTAACTACTTCTACAGTGAAATATTAAATTCCTTGTTTAACGAAAAATAAGTTTACCTGACATGAATTGATTACTGTTTTGCAGGCATAGGTAAATTAAGGATGCATAGATCTAAACTGGAATGTTTCCTTCCCTGCTGCTTGTGTTGCGTGGTTAGAAGTCCTGAGAGGAAGGTTTACCTTGAACGACAGGCAATCTTTTTTACAGGGAACCCTGGTGCTGTTGGCAGCCAACCTTTTTAACAGGGTCCTCGGCTTCGTCTACCAGATATTTTTAATCCGGCTGATTATGCCGGAAGGGCTAGGTCTGATCAACATGGTCTATCCCATCTACGTACTGGTGCTGGTCCTGGCCACGGCAGGCATTCCAGTAGCCATTTCCAAGCTTGTAGCCGAAGAAATGGCTGTTCATAATTTGCGGGGAGCATACCGGATATTCAAATTGTGCTTCTTAATCATGATTGTTAACAGCATCATTTTTTCAGCCCTGTGTTTCCTTGGAGCCCCCTTTCTGCTTGAACATGTTTTCCCCAATCCACGAGTGCACATAATATTCCTAAGCCTGCTCCCCGGAATCATCATTGTGTCTGTTTGCTCCGCCTTCAGGGGCTACTTCCAGGGCCTGCAGCAAATGTCGCCCACCGCCCTGACCCAGGCCCTGGAACAAACAGTCAGGGTGGTTTGCGGCCTTACCCTTGCCTCCCTGCTCCTCCCCCGGGGTCTAGAGTACGCGGCTGCAGGAGCCTCACTGGGGGTCGTGGCCGGCGAATTGGCTGGATTAAGCCTGATGCTCCTGATTTACCGCAAGAAGCGTCCCCCTATGGCCGGCGTTGCGGCTAAATTCCCTGATGAACCTGCCGTCCGTTCGGCCTTGAGGATCTTCAATCTGGCCGTCCCCGTCACTCTGACCCGTTTTGGGTCCACCGCCCTGATGTCCATTGATGCAGTTTTAATCCCCCTGCGCCTCCAGGCCGGCGGTCTTAACTTAAACGAGGCCACCTCCACCTTCGGACAGTTTGTGGGAATTTCTCAAAGCCTATTATTCACACCGGGAATCATCACCATATCCATGGCTACTGCCTTGATCCCGGCTGTATCCGATGCCCTGGCCCTGGACCGGAGCAAACTTGTCCGCAGCAGGTGCGAAGAGGCAGTCAAGATCACCCTTTTGGCCGGACTGCCCTGTGCCGCCATCCTCTTCCTTCTTTCCGAAGAACTGTGCGGCCTTATCTTTGGCTATCCGGAAGCCGGCGGCGCCCTGAAGATCCTGGCCCTGGGAGGTCCCTTCCTATACCTGCAGCAAACTACGACGGGCATTCTTCAAGGTCTTGGCCAGGCTTACCGGCCCTTTTATAATCTTATTCTGGCCTCCATCTTTAAAATCACCTGTATCTATTACTTAACCGCCCTGCCTCAGTTCAGCATCCGGGGAACAGCCGCGGCCCTGGTAGTGGGGTTTGTTCTAATGGCCTGGCTGAACCTTGCCGACCTCCGCCGGCTGACCGGATTCCGCATTGAGGATTCCAGCTATCTCCCGAAGGCGCTTCTAGCAACTGCAGGAATGGGACCTCTCCTGATCTATTTCCAGCATTGCGTTTATAGCTGGACCCACTCGGAGCTTCAGGCAACCTTCTCTGCCATCCTGGCCGGACTGTCCGGCTACATTTTCCTGCTCATCCTGAGCGGCGGCATCAAGGGGACCGATTTGCAGCGTTTGGCAAGGACCCTCAGCCCCAACTCCAGGCTGTGATTACCTGTTAGGAATCATTAACTTTCCAGTTTCAGGACCATTTTTTTCAACTTGTCCCGGTACGGGTAGTCTGTAAGGTCAAAGTGAACCGGTGTAATCGAAGCATACCCTTCCTTGACGGCAAAAACATCCGTGTCAGGGTCGTCTTCATCCACATCAAAGGGTTCGCCGGCCATCCAGAAGTAAACTCTCCCCCTGGGATCCGTCCTCTTATCAAAAATATTAACATAACGCCTGTGGCCAAGCCGGGTGACCCTGATGCCGCGGGGCAGGCCCGGGGGCAGGTTAATGTTTAAGAGCGTATGGGGAGAAAGCTCTCCTTTCAGCTTGGCAATTAACTCCCGGACCAGCTTCCCGGAAAAGGAAAAGTCATGGGACTCCCAGCTGGCAAGGGAAACGGCAATAGCCGGTAAACCGTTGATCGTACCCTCAATAGCGGCGGAAACAGTCCCGGAATACAAAACATCCGTCCCCAGGTTCGGCCCTTGATTAATACCTGAGATCACGAGATCCGGAGGTCCCGGCAGCAAAGCTTCCAGACCCAGCTTGACACAGTCTGCCGGTGTTCCGTCTACGGCCCAACCTATTGTCTTACTGTTCGGGTAAGACCACTCCTTGACCCTCAGGGGCCTGTGCATGGTAATTTTATGGCCTGTAGCACTTCTCTCCCGGTCCGGAGCAACAACATAGATCTCGTTTTCTTGCTCCAGTTCAAGGTCCATTCTCAATTGATTGATCCCTTTTGACTGGATCCCGTCATCATTACTGATTAAAATACGCATAAAACCTCTCCGTTAAGTTTCATAGATAGAAATGGTCATAGTTCCTTGCTTGATATTCTTGGTCAGACCAAAGATAACTTTCTTATCTTTAAGAGTCTTATTTAAAAAGTCCACCACCTTATACATATCGTCGTATGATTTAAAAGTCTTCATTGAGATTAGCTCCAGCTTGCCTGTGCTGCTGTTTTCCACTTCCGTCCTCCTTAATCACTCCAGTCTTAACGGCACCGGGTCGTTGCAGCAAGTGTCAGCCCTTGATGAGCGAAAAGGCTTCTGCCCGGGTGGCTTCATTCTTTTGAAAGTATCCTCTTACAGCCGAGGTCACAGTCTTTGAACCGGGTTTTTTAACCCCCCGGAAAGTCATGCACATATGTTCAGCCTCAATAACTACAAGGGCGCCGATTGGATTCAGCCTGTGCATTATGGCGTCGGCTACCTGGGAGGTCAGGCGTTCCTGCAACTGAGGCCGTTTGGCAAAGCCCTCCACCACCCGGGCCAGCTTCGACAACCCGGTAACATTGCCTTTTCTCGGAATATAAGCAACATGGGCCTTCCCGTAAAATGGGAGCAGGTGATGCTCACACATAGAATAAAGCGGAATATCCTTTACAATGACCATTTCATCATGGTCCTCGGAAAAAAATTTCTGTAAATGCAACTCCGGGTCCTCCCGCAGGCCGGAGAAGATTTCTTCATACATCCGGGCAACCCTCAATGGTGTCTCCTTTAATCCTTCACGTTCCGGATTCTCCCCAATAGCCTCGAGGATCATCTTGACGGCCTGTTCAATTTTTGACCTGTCCATTGCTTTTTTTCCATTCTTTAAGCTGTCTGTGCCCATTCCCTCTCCCGCTTTCACAGTAGAATACTGAGTTTAGTTTTTTTGACATATTTTCTCTATAAAAATCGCGGAAAACAAGTTTTACAATGAACCCGATCATGTGAGTCTCCCCTTGACCGGCACTGGCATAAGACTGCCGCGTACTTTCCAACCAGGTTATTCTAGTATAACTCTTATATAAATATTTTAAAAGATTCGATTATCAATGACATCGTCCCAGCAGGAACGTAAACTCACAATCTTTTTAATCTACCAGGTATTTCCTGCCTGGATTCTCCAACCGGTTAAACCCTGCTGCCTGTTCAAATTCAATTCATTATTATGCCTGCTCCACTTTGGCCGCTTCCTGGTTAGCATCACTTTTTATAAATCGGCCCAGGCCGGCACATAAAAAAATAATTGTAATTTATACTAAAGCTAAAGGAGGTTTTGCACTTGGCCAAAGACAATAATAAGGGTAAAGCTTTTGTACGTGAAAAAACGGGTTCGGCCTCATTAATTAATCTGGACGGTCAGTGGGAGCATGATTTTGTGGACGATCCGACGCCTGCAGGTGAAATAATCCGGAATTCGGCCAAAAAAAAGGGTAAAGAGAAAAATGCAACTTAATTAAACATAATCTGACGATCTTGAAGGCATATCCTTCACTTCCCTTAACATAAGAATAATTAATAAACTTTAAGGGGGTGTTGCATTGCCTTCAATTAATAAGAATAACATTAAGGACACTGTAAATATCCTTGCCGTTATCCAGGGTACCATTATTACGGTAGCAGTCTCCCTGCTTTTAAGCGCGGGCGCAGGTGCTGTATATTACCTGTCTCCCATAACAGAACAAACCCTCCCCTGGTCCGCAGCTGTAATTCTTGCATTAAGCACCTTTTCCGGTTCCCTGGTAGCTGGAAAAAAAGCGGGCAACAGAGGCCTTTACCACGGCCTGTCTATTGGTGTGCTTTTCTTTTTAGCAGTCTGGCTTACCTCGGGATTGTTTATGCCCGGCCAGGCAGTTTTGGGCGTTTTTCCCAAACTTGTGGTCTCCCTGTCGGCCGGGGCCACCGGCGGCGTGTTGGGTGTCGGATTCTCCTAAACCCTGGAGCGCCGTGACAGGGTTGAAAGGCCATTGAGATCAGGATCTTCCAAAGTTACACCGGGATCGCAAAATATCCTTAATAACCTGTTCCAGGTTTTTTTAAGCTCAATCTCCCGGAGCGTGAAAAAGCACCTGTAACCCGTGATTTAACGGGTTCACAGGTGCTTTTCTTTTACAACCGTTCATAAACGTTCCTTTAGAATTCAGGCGGCAGCTGTTTCAACTGGGCCAGGTTAAACACCGGGCCATCGACGCAAACGTACTTGCTGCCGATATTGCAACGGCCACATTTGCCTATGCCGCACTTCATCTTCATTTCCAGGGTGGTGATGATCTGTTCGTCGGCAAACTTCAGCTTTTCCATAACCGCCAGGGTAAACTTAATCATAATCGGCGGCCCGCAGATGATGGCAACCTTATTCTCGGGTGAAGGGTTGACCTCTTCCACATAATTGGGGACAAACCCCACGTGCCCGTCCCAGCCCTCTTCCGGACGGTCCAGGGTGGTGTAAACCTTGGTATTGGGACAATTCGGCCAACGCTCGAATAGATCGTGCTTGAAGCAAAGGTCATTATACGAACGGGCGCCGTAAAGTATTTCCACTTTACCGTAATCTTTACGGTACTGATCCGATAAAGCAAAGTCAATCAGGGAACGGATCGGCGCCAGAGCAATGCCGCCACCGATGAAGAATAGGTCCTTCCCTTTCATCATTTCATAGGGAAACCAGTTGCCGTAAGGCCCGCGGACGCCGATTTTCTGGCCAACTTCGAACTGGTGCAGAACGTTGGTCAACCTGCCGACCCTTCTCACACTGAACTCAAGAAACTTTCCACGGGTCGGAGCAGACGTAATAGAGATGGTGGCTTCGCCCTCTCCAAAAACCGACAATTGGGCCACCTGGCCGGGTTTGTTACCAAAGTTTTCCATAACCTGGGGATCGTCAAATTCAACAGTAAATGTCTTAACGTCACCGGTTTCGTCAACAATCTTGGTTACTGTAGCAGGATAGGGTGTTAAAGGAGAAGGATTATGCATTCTGTCCCACCTCCTTTAGGTCTTTAATAATTTGGGTGATATCAATATTCACCGGACATTTGGATATACATCTTCCACAGCCGACGCAGCCGTCCAGGTTATAGCGGTCCAGGTGATATTTAAGCTTGTGCATAAAGCGGTTGCGCACCCGCTCTTTCCTGGACGGACGGGGGTTGTGGCCCCCTGCCATGAGTGTAAAGTCCGGGAACATGCAGGAATCCCAGCAACGGAAACGGTCTCCCGTAAATTCTCCGGTAACGTAATCGAAAATATCAAAGCAGTGGCAGGTGGGGCAGACATAGGTGCAGATTCCACAGCCCAGGCACTTCTTAAATACTTTGTCCCAGTAGGGTAGCTCGAAGTTCTCGTCGAGTACCTGCTTGACCCCCTCCAGGTCCACCTTTCTTCTAAACTGTCCCTCCAATTTTTTAGCCTGTTCTTCTTTTGCCTTGGCCAGCTTGTCTGTGTCCCCTTTGCTGAAATACTGGCTGTAAGCTTCTACCAGGCTGCTTCCCTTTTCTGTATTGACTTCTACGTAATACTTGTCACCCAGTTCGGTAAACATCAGGTCGGCTCCCTTTCCGTCGCAGGGCCCGCTGTTAAAAGCGGTGCAAAAACAGGTGCTCAAGATTGTGGAACAGCTCAGACCGATGATTACCGTGTTTTTTCTCTTTTCAAGGTAATAGGTGTCCAGGAACTTCCCCTCGAAAACAGGGTCCAGGGCCAAAATACTATTAATGTCGCATGGACGCACACCGAAGAGAACTGTTTTAGGGGGTTCGTCCTGTTCTTTCATTTCCAGGGTATCCCCCGTATAGGTATAGGAAATGGTTTTTTCAGTTTGTGGAAATATACAGCCCTTCGGCGAAACATCTGAAGTGATGTAATCCAGTTGGACTTCACTAGCGCCGGATACCTTTTTGAACAGTGTAACGTTCTCCTCTTCGCGAACCGGAGCAATCAGGGTATGGTCCCGCGCCAATTTGTCCAGCAATTCAGGCAGTTGTCCTTTATTTACAACCCTCGAGTCCATCTCAGTACCACCTTTTTACATAAACTCCTCTGGGTCGCCTGTTGCAAACTCACCCAGGGGTGATGCTAAACCTGCTTCGGATCCGGGCGTGGGAGCATCAAACAGGTCTCCAAGATCTTTCAAGATCTTCTGGTTCAATTTGCGCAGAGGTATATCAACCGGGCAGACCCGGTCACATTCACCACAGTCGACACAACGTCCGGCTACGTGAAAAGCCCTGATCAAATGGAATGCAGTGTTTTCGGAAAGGTTGTTCCTCTTCGAAACCCACATGGGTTGCATCTGATCAAAAACACACGTGCGGCAGGTACAAACGGTACAGACGTTGCGGCAGGCATAGCAGCGCAGGCAGCGGCTGAATTGCTTGTCCCAGAATGCGCTTTTCTCCTCTGTTCCCAATTGTTCCAGCGCTTTTACTTCGGCAAACCTGTCCTCGTAATTCTTAACCGGCTGTTCTTTCCCGACTGTTATGTCGGACACTACCGGATTAGGGTTCTCGCAAACAAGGCACTTGTGCAACATTGCTTCCTTTTTATCAAATTTGTAATCCCCGGCATCAGTATTAACCGTAAAGCTCTCCCCGTCGTCACTGAATCCTTTCAGCTTTGCTGCCGGATCCACGGCAGCGGCCACGATCTTCCAGTCCAGTTGGCCGGAACAGGGCACACCCAAAACAACCACTTTTTCCCGGTCAATCTGGTTATCAGTCAACAACCTGTTTACCGACCTGGAATCACATCCCTTTACAACAACCGCCACATTTCCCGGCAGGTTCTGGTAATCAATCAGGTATTTAACTAGATTATTGGCGCAGAGCGGACCCCAGGTCAGAGCGGACACCTCTTCCGGATTTGTAATAAATACAGGGGTTGTCCGGGCTAACTCCGTTCCTTCGCCAAAGCCGATTACCATTTCAACCTTTTTCTCTTCCAGGAGCTTTTTGGCCTGCTCCCTGAGTTGCTGAATAACGTCCATCATACGATATCATCCCTCATCTTTTTATTGGGACCCAGGGATTTTGTTTTTTCTGCGATATCCTTAATAGTCGCGGCGAATTTAGCTCCTTCCGAACCGGAAATCCAGCGGGCATGGAAGCGGCCTGGCTCAAAGCCTACATACTCCAGGAGCCGTTTAAAGACCAGGAAGCGCCTCCGCGTGAAATAGTTGCCACTAGCATAGTGGCAGTCCCCCGGGTGTCACCCTGAAACCAGAACACTGTCCGCGCCCTTTTGAAAGGCCCTCAAAACAAATTGTGGATTCACCCTGCCGGAACAGGGGACGCGAATGACGCGAATATTTGAAGGGTATTTCATCCGGCTGACCCCGGCCAGGTCCGCACCGGCGTAACTGCACCAGTTACAGGTAAAACCAACTATCTTGGGCTGAAAATCCTTTGTATCTATCGACACAGGGCATCCACCTCCGCAAGCACTTGATCGTTCGTGAATCCCTTCAGGTTTGCCGCGCCCGCCCGGCATGCCACCGTGCAGTTGCCGCAACCCTGGCATAGTCCGGTATTGACACTGGCAACCAACCTCTCCACGGGCTTACCGCCGACCCGCTCGGTGATGGTCTTCTCTTCAATAGCTTTATAGGGGCAGACACCTTTACAAACCAGGCAACCTGAACACAGGGCTTCATTAATCTGACTGATCATCGGATCAGTAGCAAGTTCGTTGTGGGATAAGAGCGCGCATACCTTGGCGGCCGCGCCGCTGGCCTGGGACACCGTATCGGGAATATCCTTGGGACCCTGACAGGCCCCGGCCAGGAACAAACCGGCAGTCATGGTTTCCACTGGCCTTAGTTTGGGGTGCGCCTCCTGGAAAAACCCGTCCTTATCGGTGGGACAGCTGACCAACTGGGCAATCTTATCAGATCCGTCGCTGGGAACCATGGCAGTTGCAAGAACCACCAGATCGGCTTCCACCTCTACGGGCCTTCCCAGCAGGGTGTCTGTGCCCATAACTATCAGCTTATCGCCTGACTCGTATATCTTGGAAACCCTTCCTCTGACATACTGCACGCCTTCCTCGACCGTGCGCCGGTAAAACTCATCGTAAGCCTTGCCCGGTGTCCGGACGTCCATATAGAAAACATAGGCGCTGGATCCGGGGATCTTGTCCAGAACCTGGTGGGCGTGTTTAGCAGTATACATGCAGCAGGCCCGGGAGCAGTACTCCTTGCCTTTGGCCTCGTCCCTGGAACCGACGCATTTAATGAAAACAACCGACTTGGGTTCTTTTCCGTCAGAGGGACGGATGATTTTGCCTCCGGTAAGGCCGGAAGCATTGGACATGCGCTCAAAGTGAAGGCCGGAAATGACATCCTTAAAGCGGCCGTACCCATACTCCCCGTAAGCCTCTTCCCAGTTAAAGAGGTCAAAACCGGTGGCCATGACAATGGCGCCCACTTTTTCCTGAATCAATTCTTCCTTCTGCTCGTAATCAACAGCTCCGGTGGGGCAGATCTTTTTGCAGATTCCACACTTACCTGTTTTAAAGTAACGGCAATTCTCCGCATCAATCACCGGCTTATTGGGCACTGCTGTGGGAAAGTCGATGTAGATAGCCTTTCTGGTACCCAAGCCGAAGTCATAGGCACTGGGCACCTTGGAGGGGCATTTTTCAAAACATGTGCCACAGCCTGTGCACTTACTATGGTCAACATAACGGGCCTTCTGCTTGATGGTAACTTCAAAGTTCCCGATGTAACCGCTGACATCAACTACTTCGCTGTAAGTCATCAGCTTAATGTTGGGATGCTGCGCCGCAGCAACCATTTTAGGCGTGCTAATTCAGGCGGAGCAGTCAAGGGTGGGAAAAGTCTTGTCCAGCATGGCCATCTTCCCGCCGATGGTTGGTTCCCGCTCAACCAGGATGACTTCATGGCCGCTGTCCGCAATGTCAAGGGCAACCTGCATCCCGGCAATTCCGCCGCCAATAACAAGCGCCTTTTTAGTTACGGGAATGTATGATTCATACAGGGGCTCCACTTTGGAAACCTTGGCCAGAGCCCGCTTAATCAGGGCAATTGCTTTAGTGGTCGCGTTTTCCTTCTCATCCGAGTGAACCCAGGTACACTGTTCGCGGATGTTGGCCATTTCAAACATGTACGGGTTCAGGCCGGCCTTGGCTAATGTTTTGCGGAAGGTCGGCTCGTGAAGCCTGGGTGTACAGGACGCCACAACCACCCTGTCCAGATTGTGTTCCTTGATAGCCTTAATTATTGTTTCCTGGCCCGGTTCCGAACACATATACTTGTAATCCGTGGCATAAACGACTCCTGGGAATTTGCTCGCTTCCTGAACGACTGCGGGAACATCTATAACTCCGCCGATGTTTGAGCCGCACCAGCAAACGAAGAGACCAATCCTTTTCATATTCCATCGCTCCCGTAAGGAATTAATTAACCAACTTTGCTCAGTATTTTCTGGGTGTCGGTAAAGTGCGTTTTAAGCCCAAGTTCGTCTTGATTTATCCCCATTGCCAAACCCAAGAGTTCGGTAAAATAAAACACCGGCATTTCATAGCTGGTACCAAGCTGTTTATTAACACTCTTCTGATGCCAGTCAAGATTGAGGTGGCAGAACGGACAGGCTACAACAACACAGTCGGCGCCGCTTGCTATGACACCTTTGAGGATCTTATTAATTAACTTAACGGCAATCCCCAAATTGGAAACACCCAGGGAGGCTCCGCAGCATTCGGTCTTATGGGCCCAGTCCAGCGCTTCCGCACCGGCCAACTTCATCATATTATCCATAAACATGGGGTTTTCCGGATCATCAAAGCCGGTAATTTGGGGGGGCCTGACCAGCAAACAGCCGTAATAAGCGGCAACTCTCAGCCCGCTCAACGGCTTAACAATATTGGACTTAAGCAGTTCCTGGTCAACAGTGCCGATAGCCTCCACCAGAGATTTGACCTTAAGGGTTCCTTTGTATTCCTTCCCTGTTATCTTGTTAATCTTTTCCTTGATTTCCTTATTTTCAGTCATTTCTTTGTTGGCATTGGCCAACTGCTGGTAACAGGCCGCGCACCCTGTGGTTAAAGTATCCAGGCCCATATCTTCCGCTATGGCCAGGTTACGTGCCGGCAAAGCGACATTTAATAAATGGCTTTTACCATGTGCCGCGGTTGCGCCGCAGCAACTCCAGTCGGGTATTTCAACCAGTTCCATACCCAGTTTTTTGGCAACTGCCTGGGTTGAAGACTCATACTCCTTGCCGGTGCCGTGGGAACTGCATCCTGGAAAGTAAGCGTATCTCATTTCACACCACCTTCCATTTTCCGGACTTCTGAAAAGATCCGGGCAATTTCAGCCGCGCCTTTTACCTTGGACGGCGACAGTTTGAGTTTGCCTTTCTGCAGCATGGGCATACCCATGTCAGCACCATTAAATAGCTTCCCGCTTCTTAAATTGTTTTGAAGAACCAGGCCGACTTCATAAGTGCGTCCGTACTTCTCTACAGTGCTCAGCAAAGCGTTGTACATTATTTCCACGTACTTGGCTTTACCAGCAGGCGCCGTACCGCTTCTTCCCGCCATGATCCTGAGTGACTCCATCACGTGTGCTACCTCAACGTTGCATGGGCAGCGGGTTGAACAGGTGGAACAGGAGGCGCAGATCCAGATGGTGTTGCTCTTTAGTAACTCATCCTTCATTCCGAGCTGAACCATGCGGATCACCTGGTTTGGAGTGTAATCCATAGCAAATGCCACCGGACAGCCGGCAGTACATTTGCCGCACTGGTAACACTTCTGAACAGGCTGTCCACTTTCCTCGCCTATTCGTTGAGTAAAGTCGGCATTCTTGGAAATTGACTGATTAAGATTAATCGACTCCATAATAGACTCCTCTTTATCAGATTAATTAAAACATCGCAAAACAATAATTAAACTTTTTTAGCATTATTGCAGTCAGAGCACCCGCCAAATATGGCGCATGATTTATCACCCCTCTACTTCCGCTTGTCCGTGTCAGGGGTTCAGCAACTCCTTCATGATATCTGAAAATACCTGAAACAATGAGCATTTTAGCTTACCATTTTAATATATCACCCACTATTGTAAAAGTAAATGCTTTTCGCGAACAAAAACTCTGCAGTTTTATGGAAGGTGAAAACAGTTTTTTGCAAAGCGAAAACAGTTTTTGTAAAAAACGAAAGCAAATTTTTACCTAAGGCGAAGGGCAGACGATAAAGCCTGCCCGAGCTTGTTACTTGATGAATCTCATTAACAGTGTCCTTAAGAATGATGGCAGCCTGACAAAATATACACGCAAACTGTTCACATCCCTTCATTAAGTTAGCTGTTTATATAGTATTTCAATATATATCTGAATGTGCTATTTTTTTTACTTAATATGTTGCCAGGTATTTACAGTTGGAATTACTTCTATCCAATCTGCGATTTTATTAATGATTAAATCGATGCCTCCCCTGAAGTGACTTTTTACAGGTAACGACCTCAAGAAATAGCGTCCATAACTCTTATCCAGGATCCTTGGGTCCAGAACCACCACGCAACCCCGGTCATTACCGCTGCGAATCAGCCTGCCGAAGCCCTGTTTGAACCGGATAACAGCCTGGGGAACACTGAAAACCCGGAAACCGTTTCTTTCATGCCTGGCCAGATCCTCAAGGCGCGCCTCGATTACGGGGACCGAAGGGGACATAAAGGGCAGCTTTACCATTACAACACAGGATAAGGCCTCGCCAGGTACATCCACACCTTCCCAAAAGCTGGAGGATCCGAACAAAACTGTTCGCTCTGTTGATTTGAATTCTTCTAGAATTTTTGTCCTGCTGCCGTCAAGGCCATGACCCAATAAAAATATATCTGACTCCTCCAGCCTTGGTTTCAGGCGCCTGTAGGTTTCCCTCAGGACCCGGTGCGAGGTGAAAAGTACAAGTGTCCGGCCGCCTGTGATCTGCAGCAGTTTATAAATAGTATTTTCCAAGTGGTCCAGATATACCTGCTCAATCACCTCTCCCTGGGCGGGAAGATCACGGCTGAGGCAGAGAAGGGCCTGGCGGTCGTATTCAAAGGGAGAATCATAACTGGCCAGAATTCTCCTTTCTTCTGATACATGATTAAGGCCGGTCCGCTCCATGAAGTAATCAAAGGTCCCGTTTACCGTTAAGGTGGCTGAAGTCAGCACCACAGTCTTTTTAGTTTTAAAAAATTTTTCGAAAAGCAGGCTGCCGACATTTACCGGAGCTGCCATTAAGGATATCTTTTTGAAGGAACCCTGCCTAGACTTCTCTAATTCCGCCCAGTAGGCAAACTCCCGGTCGCGGCTTTCGATGATAAAGAGCAGGTCATCTGCCAAGTCAAATCCTGATTTAACAATTTGTTGTAGATCCCGGGCCGTTCCCGCCCACACCTCTTCGGAAACCGCCCAGGTCTCTATGAGCTCAGCGCAGTCCTTGAGCCATTCTACAAAATTACGAATAAATCCGGCGCTCCTAACCCCGCTGTCAACTAATTCTTGATAATCTGATTTTGTACAGGGCAACCGGAGGGATATCCGGGCGTATTCACCGTCACCACCGGAGGCGCCGTCTGTTGCCAAATCCCAGAGCAGTTGAAAGAAATGTTTAAGAGCTTCCGAAGTTTCCAACCTGGCTTTCTGGGCCTCTTTATTTATTATGGACCACCGGGCTCCGTCACCGGGAGGAGCATTTTCGGCAACCTTGGCCAGGTATTTTCCCGCCAGCCCCAGCCAGCGGTGAACTGAAATCTGGGAAAACTGCCTCCCCAGGTGGGCAGTGGCGGCATCCTCCAGGTGATGCGCCTCATCAATTACGACAGGCCCGAAGGCCGGAAGCAGCCGGTTTTCAACCCGGACATCGGAGAGAAGCAGGGAGTGGTTGGCTATGATCAGGTTGGCCTCCTCTGCCGTCTTCCTGGCTTTATTTACGTAACAGCGACGGCTGTAACGGCAGCGTTGCCCCAAACAACCTTCTGCTTCCCCGCAAAGATCAAGCCAGTGGTCGGCGTCACCCGGGATCATGTTCAGTTCGTTTCTGTCACCTGTGGCAGTTGCTGTCAACCAGGTCAAAACGCGGGCATAAAAAGCAGCTTCTTCAGGTTGGTGGGTGCTGTTTAAAACCGCATCCCAGCGGCGCAGACAGATATAATTCTGCCGCCCTTTGGCCAGGGCAACCCGGAAGGGTTTATTAATCACACCCGCCAGGAGCGGAATGTCTTTTGACCACAGCTGCTCCTGAAGGTTTATCGTATGCGTGGCCACCAGGACTCTTTCCTGGTTGGCAAGGCCCCATAAAATCAACGGGACCAGGTAAGCCAGGGATTTGCCGACCCCGGTGCCCGCCTCCATCAGCAAAAATTTTTCTTCATTAAGCGAGCGGGTGACCTCACGCATCATGGCTTCTTGCTGGGGGCGGTATTCGTAGCCCGGCAGCAGGCCGGCCAGGGGGCTGTTTTTTCCGGCCAGGGAGCATACTTCCTTTTCCGCCAGGACAACCTTCTTTTCCCCACCGGTCCGGAGCTCCCCAAAGACCGGCGCGTTTTGTCCTTCCTGAATATCTGCCCCGCTCCAATAAGGAGCGGTTGATATTTTTTGAACAGGGAAGGTCTTAATCCGCTCTTTGATTAAACCTGTAATAAAACTGTGCCAGCCGGAGCGCGCTTCTCCGAGCAGTATATTCAACCGTGTCAGAACAGTAAGGTCCATTGTCTTTAGTTTTTGAATCAGGATATTTAAAAGGCTGCCTGTGCACAGCGCATCGTCCAGCGCCCGGTGGGTTGCCGCAGTACCAATGTTCAATACTTTGCAAAGCTTTTCCAGGCGATAGCTGGCTAAACCGGGAATAACCAAGCGGGCCAACTCCAGAGTGTCATAGGCCGGGTTAGATAAAAACTGCCCCCGGGCAGCCCCCAGGAAGCGCAGGTCATGCTGGATATTATGCCCTGCCACTGCACACCCGCCGATAAAATCAAGAGCATCTGGAAGAACCTGGCGAATTGGCAAAGCCCGGGCAAGGTCATCATCAGCCAGGCCGGTTAACCTTTTAATTCTAATTGAAAGCGGCTGTCCCGGATTGACGAGGGCGTGGAACTGTTGGGTGACCTCGCCTTCTTCCAGCCTGACCAGGCCAATTTCAATTATTTTGTCCGATCCAGGGTCCAGGCCTGTGGTTTCAAGGTCACAGACAATGAAGGTTTTTTCCATTTTCATCCTCAAGTCCTGCTGAAAAATGATTACTGCCCGGTTTGGTTTAAGTTATCTCCGGTTTCACCTTTAAGACGTTCTATTTCCGCTGTAAGCTGCCGGTTGAGTCCGCTCAACTCCCGGATCTGGAAAGTGGAGCGAATCTGCCTGGCAAGAGTAAGCAGAAAAGCTGCCAGTGCTCCCCCTGCGAAGGAAGAGATCATGATCATCACCAGGGATACCTGCGGAACCTTCCACCATAAAAACTGAATGTCCACCTGTAAAGCGTTTTGAACTGCAAACAAGGCCACCAGCAAGGCAATTACCAGAACTATTAAGATATATTTCAACATAACTATACCACCGCTTTATAATTAGATTTGTTGTTTTATATTTCGCGCCAAAGAGATTATATCCTCTATAGCGCCGCAAAAATCAAGGCTTTGAAAACCTTATAAGAACATAAAGCCATAGCTGCAAACTGGCTACCTTAAAGTGCCGTTCCAGGATAAAATGTAATATGGTAATAGACGGGGATGATTAAACCAGGATCGTCATACAAAAAGCCGGCACAAAGACTGTACCGGCTAGCGCTCTGGTCAGAATTTAAACCCGGCATTATTAAAGCTTTTTATAACTCCAGGCTTTCTCCGGGAGCCAGAACTGATACTTTACTTTCGGTTGCCGTTTCGACATCTTTTTTGAATTGATCCGGGTCCTGTTCAATTAACGGCCAGGTATTGTAATGCATAGGAACAACAAGCTTTGGCTTCAGCATTTGAACTGCTTTGAGGGCATCTTCCGGACCCATGGTATAATTATCGCCAATGGGCAGCAAGGCCAGGTCGATTGGTTGAGAATTACCAATCAACTCCATGTCTCCGAACAGGCCCGTATCACCGGAATGGTAGATAATTTTACCGTCCAGCCAGATTAAAAAACCACAGGGTGTTCCCAGGTATTCCATAGGCCCGTCCCCAAAGCCTGACCCGTGCCAGGCTGGTGTGAGCTTTATCTTGACCCCGTCTATGGTATTGCTTCCGCCGATATGCAAGGCGTGCGTTTTAGCGCCCTGGCGGCCGGCGAAACCAGCCAGTTCATGAACCGAAACCACTGTTCCGCCGGATTGTTTGGCAATCGCAATAGAATCACCCAGGTGGTCGCCATGTCCGTGGCTGACCAGAACCAAATTCGCTTTAACGTCCTCCGGTTTTGTTTTTGCTTTGGGGTTCCCCGTTAGAAAAGGGTCAATAACGATATTCGTACTTCCTTCCACATGGAAACCCGCATGCCCCAAGAATGTTAATTTCATGCCGACATCTCCTTTCCAGTTATTTCTTTTTCTGATTATATCCAATATAATAGCACATTTCACTTCTATTCCAAAAAAAAAGTGCGAAATCATTTCGCACAATTAATCACGGACAGATCTTCTGAAAACCGGCACCCCCAATGATTTGTTTGACAATCATGCTCGATGCCGTGTAAGGATCGACTTCCCTGGCAGAAACCTTGGCCAACATTTCACTAACCGGCCCCGGCTTGCCGAGATGCTGTCTTACCAGTCGATCCCACTGGTAGTTGATAATATCTAAAACTTCGTTGCTGACCCTTTCCTGTCGCTTCTTCAAGAAAATGCCTTTTTCGGACAGATAGGAACGGTGCTTCTTCACCGCATCAAGCAGTTCACCAATCCCCTGGCCGGCGTTATAGGTGGAAGTTTTTACAACAGGAGGACGCCACTTGATGTGATCATCCCGGAAGTTCAGCATTAACTGAACTTCCATTTCAACACTGTCAGCGCCGGGAAGGTCGCACTTATTAATGGCAAAGACATCTGCAATCTCCATAATTCCGGCCTTCATCGTCTGAATGCTGTCCCCTGCGCCCGGAGTCAACACTACTACAGTGGAATCAGCGATATACATGATATCAAGCTCTGCCTGCCCCACGCCGACAGTCTCAATAATTACCCAGGCCATGCCAAAGGCGTCCATCACCTTGACAACTTCCTTTGTTGTTTTAGCCAGGCCACCCAGACTGCCCCTGGTACCCATACTCCGGATAAAAACTCCTTCGTCTAAAGCATGTGTATTCATCCGGATCCGGTCACCCAGAATAGCTCCTCCTGTAAAGGGACTGGTGGGATCCACAGCAACAATTCCAACAAGTTCTTTGCTTTTTCTGATTTCCTTGACCAGAGAATCAACCAGAGAGCTTTTTCCCGCACCGGGCGATCCGGTTACACCCAGGATGTAGGCCCCGCCGGTTTTTGTATATATCTCTTTTAAAATTTCGTCTTTTTCCGGTAATTCATTTTCTACTGTGGATATAACCCTGGCCAGCGCCCGGTGTTCACCAGCCCAAAACCTGCTCATGAGTTCTTTCAAGAATACACCCCCAGTTTTTTAAAAGGTCAGAAAAATAAGAATCTTTATTTAAGATTCTGCATCTATTATAAATTCCCTTTAAAAAAATGTATTTATTTAAAAAAAAGATCCTTAGATCTCCCCGTACCGCCGCGGAACCGGTAAATCATAATAGTTGAACCACTGGAAGTGTTCTTGTGGTGTTCTATGACAATTTCATTTCTTCCAGGTATTTTTCCGCAGCAACCGCGGCAATTGCCCCGTCCGCTACCGCCGTTACAACCTGTCGAAGAAGTTTTTGCCGGATATCTCCCGCTGCAAAAACGCCGGGCCTGTTGGTGCGCATGTTTTCGTCCGTTATGATATAACCTTTTTCGTCAAGCTCAACAAGGTCTTCAACCAGGCTTGAATTGGGCCGGTAGCCCACGTAGATAAAAACGCCGTCCACATCGAGGCTTGTTGTTTTATGATCACGAACGTCTCTGACGGTCAGGGACTCTACCATATCGCCGCCCAGGATTTCATCAACCACACTGTGCCAGACAAACTCAATTTTAGGATTAGTAAAGGCTCTCTGTTGGATAATCTTTGTTGCCCTCAACTCTCCGCGCCGGTGGATGACAAACACTCTTTCTGCAAATTTCGTTAAGAACATGGCTTCCTCTACAGCTGCGTCCCCTCCCCCCACAACTGCAACGCGCTTTCCCCGGAAGAAGGCGCCGTCACAGGTTGCGCAATAGGATACTCCACGGCCGGTTAACTCAAATTCACCCTTTACCCCCAGTAGATTCGGCTGCACTCCTGTTGCTACAATTATAGCCCCAGCCGAGATCCGGCCATGATCTGTCTCCAGGATGATTTCACTTCCGGCGGGCTGGATTACCCAGACATCGGCAAACCTGATTTCCAGATCAAAGCGGCGCGCCTGCTTTTCCATCTGGGCCATCAACTCAGGTCCACTGATACCGCTCTCAAAACCAGGGTAGTTTTCAATATGCTGTGAGCTGACCACCAGACCGCCCGGAATCCCCCTTTCCAGCAGGACAGTTTTTATAGCTGCTCTGGCTGCATAAATCCCGGCTGAAAGGCCGGCAGGACCCCCGCCGATGATCACAAGTTCGCATTTCTCCATAGAGGCACCTCCCCAGTATTTTTGTAGCTATTGTCTCAATATATTATCTTAAAAACATGATTTACGTCAATAAAAACACTGGTTATAGTAAAATAAGGGGTGCTTAGCTAAAGCTACCCCTTACTATTCTTGCCAGGTAATTTACAATAACCGGTTTAAAATTAATAGCGTAAAAACAACTTTTTCAACCCCATTATAAATAATTGTTTTGGTTCTACCCTAGTAATTTTCCTATCCAACACCCCCTTTGTTTGATTTGTTTATGCTATCTATATGCAAAGGGGGGCTAATTTTCCTGGTAATATTATGATTTTATATTTATAAAAAGCTGTTACAATTTTTCTGGCCGTAATATGCTTATTTTGAGTTGAATCACTCTTACATGATTTTAATTTATGTATTAGAGGCGCCGTTAATAACTCTCTTGCAAAAAAAGGCCCTTTAAGGACGTTCCCTTAAAAAGGCCTTTGTCATCACTTGCCCAGGCTGGCCAGAATATCTGCCAGAACCTTCTCAATATCCTGATCTCCGTTGATGTTCTTCAAAAGGCTCCGACTGGCGTAATAATCAATTAATGGCTCGGTCTTCGATTCGTAGATGTCCAGACGGTTGTTAACAACAACCTCATTATCGTCACTGCGCTGGTAGAGCTCACCGCCGCAGGCGTCACATTTGTTTTCTACTTCGGGTTTGTTGTAACGGAGATGATAACTCGCCCCGCAGTTGCGGCAAATCCGGCGTCCCGTCAAACGTTCCAGTAGTTTTTCCCTAGGAACTGCTATATTTATTACACCATCAAGGACAATCCCCATGGTTTCCAGCATATCCTCCAGGGCTTCCGCCTGAACTACCGTGCGGGGAAAGCCGTCCAGGAGAAAACCCCGCGCACAGTCGGGTTGAGACAGGCGTTCCCGGGTAATCCCCACCACCACTGAATCAGGAACAAGTTCACCCATTTCCATGTATTCCTTGGCTTTCTTGCCCATTTCGGTGCCTTGCCGGATGGCCTCCCGGAACATATCCCCCGTGGAAATATTTGTTATCTGGAGTTCCTGCGCCAGCGTTTCAGCCTGAGTTCCCTTTCCCGCGCCCGGCGGTCCCATAATCAATAGATTCACTTGAATCACTCCCAAACTATTCATTTTAAAGTAGCTAAAACAAGGGTATTATACCACGAAATCTACTTTGGAAAAACCTCGGCTCACTGCCACTAAGGGCAAATTAATACTTTGAAAAACCGGCTTAAGAATCTGGCGCCTAGTTCTCCTTTTCTACTTCTAATTTTAAACTCCTCCTGTGTAAAAAGCCTTTCTAAATTATAACCACAAAAACAAAGTCTGAAAAACGCCCGGTTTGTTTGATTTACATTCCCAGGCCGGCTGCACTAATACTAAATTAAGTAACTACAAGGGCACAACCGGGCTTATGCCGCAGGGCAACCAGCAACATGCAGGAACATATAGAGAGTAAGATGCCCGGAGATGCATAGCAGGAAAAGGAATTGACCAGAATAATGACATGGGAATAATAGCTATCCATGGCGGGCTTGACACAAGCCGGGAAAAACCTTATCTGGAAGTTCTCCAAGAAGCAGGCTTGAAGGGTTATCAACTCCTGGATAGAGGATACATCCAGGCACTTGAGGCCGCCATAAATACACTGGAGGACTCCCCAAAATTTAATTGCGGCTATGGTTCGGTATTGAACTTGAACGGAGTGGCCGAAATGGACGCCTCCATCGTGGACGGTGCAACCGGTCGTTTTTCCGCTGTTGCCGCCATTCGTCAGATCCGCAATCCCATCTCGGTAGCCCGCAGGCTAATGGAAAAGACCGGGCAGGTCCTTCTAGCCGGGCAAGGAGCATTTGAATTTGCCCAAAAAGAAGGTTTTTCCGAGGGCAACTGCATCTCGGAGGAGCAGTTCAGAGCCTGGCAAAAGGGTAAGGACAGACTGGCCCGTGGCATGTCTCCATCTCAAAACTTGTTTACCGGGCTGGAGTACCGGGGAGACACTGTGGGCTGTGTTATCTGGGACGGCGAAAATCTTGGGGCGGCATCCTCCACCGGAGGGGTTTCCTTAAAAATGCCCGGCAGGGTCGGCGACACCCCCTGTCTCGGCGGAGGTATTTTTGCCTCCCGGACAAGCGCTGTCGTCTGTACCGGTGTTGGTGAAGCCTTTGTGGAAACCTTAACGGCAAAATACGTTGACGAAAAAATCGCCGGGGGCGCCCACCCCCAGCAGGCCGTAGAACAGGCCCTGAAGCGACTGGACGAGCTAAGAGGGGCTCAGGGCGGGATCCTGGCCCTGGACTACCGGGGCAGAATCGGCTCGGCCTTCAATGCCGGACAGTTCCCTGTAGTTGTCGTAATTGACGGTATGATTAAAGAAGACTTCGAGCCTGTCAACCTGCGTCCCATGCTATCAGGGGGATAAGTCACAAACCACATTTTATATGAAGGAATCTATCAAATAATGTCTAATATTTCCTTAATTATTTAGTTGTTTAAGATCATCTAGACCAGGGAGGTATTCTGGTGACCAAAAGATTTTTCAGGTTTTTTTTTACCGGTGGTATTGCTGATCTTGTTCTTTTCCCTCAACGCGGTTGCCGAAGCTGTTATCCTTGAATCTATAAACGGGTTGAAAGCGCCGTCTGAACTGGAGTTACTCAAAAATAATCAAAAGGCTGTACGGGAACAGCTAATCGACAAAAAAATCAACCTTAAGGAAAGCCGTAAAAAAATCAGCTCCGATATACTTCAACTAATTGATGAAAACTATCTGCCACCCGGCCAAACCAGGGAAAATCTGCAGAGGCAAATGCAGGAACTAAAACAATACCGGCTGGAAACAAGCCACCAGCGGGGAATGGCAAGTGAAAAGAGAGAACTGGTTTACGTGTACACACACCTTGCCCCAGCGGTGGATACCAGGAACGTGGACAAATATGCCCGGGAAGTTACTCACCGGGATGAGGCCAATCACCTGGCGGAAAAAAACATTATTTATGTATCCTCAGCCGGCAATTATGGTAAACGCCATTACCAGGGTATGTATTACGACCAGGGTGACGGTTGTCACGATTTCAGCGGGGGCTCCTCAGATGACAAATATCTTTATGTCAGGATTCAACCGGGGGAAACGGCTATAATTGTCCTGCAATGGGATGATAAATTCGGCTCATCTTCCAATGACTATGATCTTTATCTGTGGGACTTCGCCTCGGGTATACCCCTGGGGACGGGTAATGATCTACAATCCGGTAGTTCAGACCCCCTGGAAGCGATTGTATATACAAATAATGATGCTTCGCCAGTTGATTGTCTTATAGATATATACAAATTTTCAGGCAGCCCAAAGAACCTGGAAGTATTTATATATGATTGCACAGTTTACACAAACAATATCTCCCCCGCTGATTCAATATTCGGACACCCGGCTGTTCCCGGAGCGATTGCCGTAGGAGCGATAAACGCCGCTGCACCGTCACAAATCGCCAATTACTCCTCCCAGGGTCCCGTGACAATCCGCTACCCGGCCGCAGAAACCAGAAACAAACCTGATGTCTGCGGCATCGACGGCGTCAGGGTTACCGGCGCAGGAGGTTTCTCAAGCACATTCTACGGTACCAGCGCGGCGGCACCCCATGTGGCAGCCATTGCAGCCCTGACCTGGGCCCAGTACCCTGAAAAAACCGCCGCGGAAATTCGCGCTCTGCTCCTGTCGGAAGTAGTGGACCTGGGACTTCCCGGCTTTGACTATATTTATGGCACGGGCAGGGCTGATGCCTTGAACTGCATCCAAAAGGGAGACAGCACCCCGCCTGCCTACCAGGGAGCCGCCATCAGCGAGGATTATAAAACTGTGACCCTGACCTTTTCCGAAAACCTGATCGCCAACACAGCGGACCTCAAGGGGGCCGTCACCTTCGCTGCGGACGGTACAACTTTCGCTTCCCTGGGCAGGGGCGATACTGTGTCCCTCAGTGACAATAAGCTCGTTGTAACCTTTAAAGCTGCACTTACTGGCAACAAGAACAGGCTGATGGTGGCAGCCGGTTCTTTAAAGGACGCAGCCGGCAACGTCCTGAATTCCACGGTAACCACAGATGCCCTAGAGGCCGGAATAAACGGTGATCTGAACGGCGATAATGTTGTTGATCTTACAGATCTTCTTTGGCTGGCCCAACACCTCGGCCTTAAAGAGGGTGACCCGGCCTGGGAAAGCGCCTGCATCACAGATGTCAACAACGACCGGGTCATAAATATCCTGGACCTGATTATGGTAGCCGAATTACAATAGTGGTCAGCCTCCGGCAAAAAAGGGGATTTCCCGGCTTGCCGGGTTAATCCCTCCCCGAAATGATAAAACCCGCAGCACCTAATGAATTAGGCATGCGGGTTTATTACTGGTCGGGATGACACGACTTGAACGTGCGACCTCACGGTCCCGAACCGTGCGCTCTACCAAACTGAGCTACATCCCGTCATCCGGCAGATTAAACTTAAGAAAACAACAATTCTCCTGTTGATTGACAGAATATATTTTCCCACAGTCCATAGAAAAAGTCAAGGAGAATCATCTATATTTGTGTTTGTCCCGTGACAATCTAAAACCCTGAATATTTCTTCAAAAAAAGCCCTGTTTTTAAACGCCCAAAATTCGCTCAAACCAACCGGGGAAGAATAATCTGCAAGGCGGAATTGACTTTTCAAATTTGAAAAACTGATCACACTACTTGTCTTTATCTCCATAAAATGCATTTATTTTAAAGAAACATTTTATGCAGGTATAAAATTGTTTCATGTCGAAGGTATTTAAGTCACTTTTGAGGTGTTAAAATGATTGTAGCATGCCTATACAAGCTGGTCCGCTCTTTCCTTTCAGGTTTCTACACTTTTTTAGGCGGGTGCCTGCTGGAGGCCGTTGGGCGCGATACGGTTTTTGAAGGGTTTGTGGATGTTCCGATATCCAACAAGGTCCGGATTGGTGAGCAGTGCCACATCGCCACAGGGGTTTCTTTCCTGGTGACAGAAACGGGCAGTATTACCATCGGTAACAGGGTCTATCTGGGCAGGAACTGCGTACTCGCCAGCGACTGCAGCATTATTATCGGGGACAATACAATGCTGGCGGAGTTTGTAAGCGTCATCGACGCCAATCACGGTTTTGCCAAAAACGGACTTCCGATCAGAGACCAGAACTTAAATGCGGCTCCTATCAAAATCGGCAGCGATGTCTGGGTTGGCCGCGGCTGTGCCATACTCAAGGGCACGCAGATCGGGGAGGGTTCGGTTATCGGCGCCAACAGTGTGGTAACCCGGGACATACCACCCAATGCCGTAGCCTGCGGAGCTCCCGCAAGGGTCATTAAATATAGAAAGTAAAGCAATTTGCAAGATACCTGGTTAAGGTGATGCCGGGGGGACCTTCGTCATTCAATACAGAAATTCAAGGCATCTCCTCTTAAGTCTTTTATTTATAGGAACAAGGAGTTGATTCTGGACTTATGAACGAACCAACCACATTTTCCCTGATTGCTAATTACGCGCTGCTGGGCCTCTTCGGGGGTTCGGCCATCTGGGTCTTCCTGGATACAAGAAAGAGGGGCAGACCGTTATCCGAATCTATAGCCTGGGCTCTTTTTATGGGGATGATGTTTCCCCTGGCCATAGTGACATACATTTATTTTCGCCGTAAAAAACTATTATAGACCATATAAAGGCTTATTTGAGCTGCCGGGGTCCTCTTTTTCGGAGAGGACCTTTATTCTTCCTGGTCATCATGTCTTTGTTCTAAAAAGTACGGCAGCACCTCTTCAAAATCAAATAGGCCCAGATCACCTTCCAGAAAGGGGGGTGACACCTGGTAGGGCAGATAATCGACCGGCCCGAAGCCGTAGCACTTGGATATTGGTTCAGTACCCCGGACGAAGACCGCCTCGATTACCCGGGTATTGAATTCTCCAGCCAGGAGACCGTCATCCGCACAGAGTTTGACCTTCGTTACACCGTCCGGTACAGGAAATTCCGAAGGAGACATACCTTCCAAAGCCCCCCTGATGAAATCAGCCCAGATTGGTGCGGCAACATCGGCCCCGGTAAGGCCCACGGCCCTGCTCTTGTCGTCATAACCTACATAAACCGCTGCCACAAGATCAGGCGTGTAACCCACAAACCAGGCTTCTCTCAAGTTATCTGTGGTTCCCGTTTTACCAGCCGCCGGCCTGCCCAGGTTTCGCCCTGAATTAGCTGCTGTGCCGCCGGGTTTCAGTACGCCGGTGAGCATATCAGTAACGATGTAAGCCGTTTTTTCATCCAGGGCCTGGGTAAGTGAAGGCCGGTGCTCTTCCAGAACCTGTCCGGTTCTGCTGGTGATTTTTTGAATGGAGTAAGGCTCAGTTTTGATGCCCCTGTTGGCCAGGGTCCCGAAAGCCCTCACCATTTCCAGGGGCGTGACCTCGGATGTCCCCAGGGGCAGGGAAAGATAAGGTCTAAGGGGAGAATCGATACCCATCCTTTGGGCATAACCGGCCATGACCTCTGGTCCCAGCTGGGCATTCAAGCTGACGGCTACAACATTGTCCGAGGTATACAGGGCCTCCTTCAGGGTAAAGGGGCGGTAGTGATAATCACCCTGGTAGTCCTTCGGCACGTAATCATCCCTGCCGGCCTGGGGGAAACTGACGGGTTCGCAAACAATGGTCGTGCCGGCTGTATACCCCAGGTCGATAGCAGCAGTATAAAGAAAGGGTTTGAAGGTCGAACCCGGCTGGCTCCTGGCCAGAACGCGGTTCAGCTGGGATTTGTTATAGTCCCGGCCACCAACCATGGCCCTGATCTGGCCTGTCTTTGGATCCAGCGCCACCAGCGCTCCCTCAAGGTCCGGATTCAACCTGGCTAACCCTCTTGTCAGAGCTTTTTCTGCGGCTTCCTGCATTTTCAAGTCCAGAGTGGTATAAATTGACAGACCACCTGAATATAATGTTTCCAGCCCCTCGGAATAATTCTGTTCATAATACTTCTCAATTTCATCGATAAAATAAGGTGATTTCCTGACAATCGCCGGTGTCTTGGATGGCTGCAGGGGTTCACTCCCGGCCTGCCCGGCCTGCTCCCCGCTGATCATGCCCAGTTCCACCATCCGGTCCAGCACAACGCCCTGGCGGGCTTTAGCCGCTTCAAAATCTTGCGCCGGATTATAAATGCTGGGACCCCTGGGAACCCCGGCCAGCATTGCGCTTTCAGCAAGGCCCAGCTCCCTGGCCGGCTTCTTGAAATAAGTCCTGGCTGCAGCTTCGATGCCATAGGCGCCCTGGCCGAAATAAATCTCATTTAAATACATCTCCAGGATTTCAGTCTTGGTATAGGTTCTTTCCAACTGGATGGTCAGGATAAGCTCTTCGAACTTACGCCCGATGTTCTGGCCGGGATCAAGATACAAATTTTTCGCCAGTTGCTGGGTGATGGTACTGCCACCTTCAACGATCCTGCCGGCTTGAATGTTCCTGAACATGGCCCTTACCAGACTGACCGGGTCGATCCCCTTGTGTTGATAAAAACGGGCATCTTCAATCGCTACAATGGCATCCTGCATATATTCGGAAACCTGGTCCAGGGGAACAGGTACCCGGTTTTCGTCGCTGATTAACGTTATGATTTCACCGTTGACGTCTAAAACCCTGGACGGTACCGGGACTTCGGGACTGACCAGAGCGTGCGCCCTGCAGCCTGCCCCGGCCAAAACAAGCGCCAGGACAATTAATAAGATTGACAGGATAATCGGGGGAACTGGTTTTTTAATGCTCATGTCTCAACCCTTTTTTGCAAACTCCTGTTCCTGCTATGGTTCTATTATCCCCTTGCTCCTGCCCGTCTATGAAACTATTAAGAAGTGTACTTCAAAATGTATGGCTTAAGTTTACATTACTGTGTTTTTTCTTGACTATTTCCCGGAGGATGAATAAGCTAAGGATTAAAAAGGTAATGATCTCATTATAAAGTAGGTGTCTTTTTTGGAAGTATTCGCCCTTGTAGGCCCCAGCGGTACAGGGAAAAGCCACCGGGCAACGATTGTCGCCCATCAATTGGACGCACAGGCAATCATCGATGACGGCCTCCTGATTCAGGGTAACCGCATTCTTGCCGGAATTTCCGCCAAGCGCCAGCCCACCAGAATTGGCGCAATAAAGTCTGCCCTTTTTATGGATGATCAACAAGCGAATATTATAAAATCTTCTCTTTCAGACCTCGCTCCCGGCAGGATATTAATCCTGGGCACATCTGAAGCCATGACCGAAAGGATTGCAGAACGCCTCGGGTTACCTGCCCCGTCACGGTTTATTCGGATAGAAGAAGTTGCCAGTGAAAAAGAAATGCGCAAAGCAAAATATCTCAGAACCTGTCATAGCAAACACGTCATCCCCGCTCCCACCCTGGAAGTCAAGAAGAGCTTCCCGGGTACGCTGGTGGATCCCCTCCAGGTCTTTCTGCGCAAAAAGGGTGTTCCCGGAAAAAAAGACTGGCTCGAACAGTCGATGATCCGGCCGACCTTCACCTACCATGGAAAATTGACTATAGCCAACAGTGCCCTGACCGCCATTGCCGGATATGCCGCCGCTTCTGTAGGGGGGGTAAGCAACTCTGGTAAAATTACAATCAAAGAGCAGGATTGTTGCGTTTTTATTGATATCGCACCAACCTTTACTTTTGGCTGCCGCCTGCACGAGGCGGCCGCAGAAATACAACAGAGAGTAAAGGAGGCCATCGAGGATATGACCGGACTACAGGTTAAAGAAGTCAACGTAATTATCAAGAAACTCAGTTTTCTTCAGGATAAAACAGAGGCGACCGGTTAATGGCCGCCCCTTTTTAGATGCAATTCAAGGCATATCGCATTTTACGTGCTTCCTATAAGCAAGTCGCAAATACATGGTTTCCAATCCGGGTCATTACCGGCAGCGTTCGAATCCACCGGTCTGAACTGAGCTCCGGGTTGTAAAAAAACAGAGCTCCTCCAGTGGGATCTTTACCGGAAAGGGCCTGCAAGGCTGCTTCCAGGGATGTTTCATCCGGCTCCAGATTAAAGGAACCGTCACCCACCGGCGAAAATTGGTAGACCCGGTTGTTTTTCTGGAATATGACATCCGAAATGGTTTTAGGAAAGTGCGGACTGCGAATCCTGTTCAAAACCACGGCGCCCACCGCAACTTTTCCTTCAAAGCTTTCACCCCGGGCTTCAGCGTGAATAATTCTGGCCAGAAGCATCAGCTCCTCCCGGGAAACCTTTCCTCTGGACAGGGCTATTTCAACTTCAACCGGTTCCGGCAGTTCCAGAACATCACCGGGCCTGATTAAACTTTCGGTCAAATTGTTGACTTGCATTAACTCCCGTAAAGAAACCCGGTGTTCCTGAGCAATTTCGTATAGCGTATCCCCTTCCCGTACTGTATAGCTTACCGCTGTGGAACCGGAGCAGAACTCAAGCTGAGTATCTGAGTCCTGAGCGCACTTGCTTTCAAACGCCACAGCGCCCCCGGCCAGGAACGCCGTCAGGGCGGCCGCGGCCAGGATAAAAGCAAGCCTTGGAACAAATTTACTCATTTTTCCTCCTTTCCCGACTCCAAAAGGTATTCTGACTCTTTAAAACACTTAGTATACATACAAATTTGACCACCAAATAGAATTATTGACAAATTAAACAAAAAAAATACCCGCTAGCTATCCAGCGAGTATTTTCCAGGTTGCTTTCTCCTGTGCCCGGAAAGATGACTTCCCCCGGTCCGGTTGCTTTTTCAACGGCCATTAAGCAACGGTCTTCCCTATTCTTCCCGCGAACGGGGAGCCTGTCCTAATTAATTAGGCAACTTTTCCAGCTTAAGTTGTTTTAGCGCATCATTCTTGAATCCTTCTCTTTGCGCTGTACCGCCCGGATGTCCAGATCGACAAGAAGACGGTAAGGCCTGCACATTTCCAGCAACCGGGAGGTTGTTCTCTCCCCAAGATACCCTTCCAGGTTTTCGGGGCTGATGTTGGTGGTGGCAACAACAGGCAGACGGTGATTCAAACGGTAGTTGATAATAGAATAGATTTTGTTACGGGTCCAGTCTGTATAATTATGCGCTCCGAGGTCGTCCAGCACCAACAGAGGCGCCTGCCTGGCCCTTTCCACATGGTCGAATTCTGTTAGTTCACCAGAACTCCTTCCCGGATCATAAGTGGACCGGATCTCGTCCAGCAAATCAGGTACTACCGCAAATAAAACACCCTTGCCCTTCTTCAATAGGGCATTGGCAATACAGCAGGCCAGGTAGGTTTTTCCACTACCCACCTGTCCGGTAAAAAGCAACCCGTCTGTGTGGGGATCTTTAACAAAGCTGGAGACAAAACCTCCGGCAGCCTGAAAGGCAAGCCTGGCTATATCATAATAAGATATGCCAGTTTCCAGATCAATACAGTTTTTAGAATAATATTTAAAGCTGAAATTATCCAGATTGCATTTTAAAAAGCTCAGAGGCATCCGGGAGTCCTTGATGAGTTTTGCCCTGGCTTTTTCTTTAACACACTTACAGGACACCGCCCCCTCACCCTTCAGGATAAAGCCGCGGTCCCCGCAAAAACGGCAGTTCACGCTATACTTACCTTCCTCTCCCCGGTCTTACTATATACAGCTAAATGTAGAGCGTCCGGATAAATGCCTTTTTTTTAGAATCGGTTTTACTGTCTTCCGGAGCAGGGACCTCACCAGGCCCGGCACACCTCTTTTTTAAGCCGGCCCGGCGCTTATGAAAGTCTCTGTCGTACTGTTCTACTGCATCCAGGGTCCTGATGTTGTTCTTTTTCCACTCAACAAGAATACTGTTGATGTATTTAAAGTTATGTTTGCCTCCCAGTACAGCCCTTCTCAATGCTTCCACAACAAGGGACGCGTCCGCCCCGGCAGCCCATTGCTCAATTTGCTCCACTTCAATGGGAGAAAGCGGTCTGCCGAACTCTTTTTCAAAGCAATTAATCAAACCGGTCACCTTGTTGTCAAACATATCCGGGGCAAGCTCCTGCGAATTGAGCAGTTTTTTAGATTCCTCAATTTCCCTGGCCCGGATTGCAGCCCAAATGTCCGAAATCTTCGAAAAGAGCGGTTCAAAGTCATACCCTTGAAATATAACCCGGTGATCGCAGTCGTAAAACTGGCTGACAGCAATTATTTCTTTATCCAGCAAGTCCTGCAACTCCCGCTCAAGCCTGGCAGGTTCTGATTCCATAACTTCGGCAAGCATTTGCGGGGAAGGGTAATACTCCCTTTCCTCCACGTGGAAACGGATCAGTTGGATTAAAAGAAGCATTTGAAAATCTGAAATACCCACTTGGCTGTATACCTTTAAAAGGATGTTTGGAATGGCTGTAAAACCTTCCAGCACCAGATCGGATCCAAAGGTGGCGGTAATATCGACCTTCTGGTCGCATTTGACTATTTTGCCGCTATGATGCAATGCCATAAGGCCATACTCCCCCCTCATTCACTTCTAATTGTATGGCAAGGCCGGATTTTTGTCCACCATTTTCCTGTCCTCGCCGGGTTTCCCCAAGCCTACAGGCGCAAGGCCCGGCGGCTTGTCCAAAACATTTTTTCCAACCCGTCTCCTTTCACTCTAGCTGAAAGTTTTTAAGCTATAAAAAGTTTAAATCATAAAAAAAAGCCTGCGCTTATTCTTCCTTATATTTTTGCCGGGTGTCGCGCCGGACCTGCACAAACATGTTTTATTAACCTTAAATCATAGTGGTAGAAGGTAATTTACAATCATGATAAAGTGGATAACGCTGCCACCGATAACAAACAAGTGAAATATTTCATGAAACCCAAAACGGTTTGGGAAAAAATCCAGACACTTTGTTGCGTAGATAATCCCACCAACAGTATAGACAACACCACCCAGGATCATTAAAATAACTGCTCCCAGGGGCAGGCTTTTAAAAAGCTGCAGGAAGGGTACCAGGGCAATCCAACCCAGCGTTATATAAAAAGCCGTTGAAAGATAACGTGGAAGATTGATGAACCAGAGCTTCAATAAAATGCCGGTTATGGACAGGACCCAGACCGCGGCCAGCATTGACCACTTCCACAGGCCCGGCAGCCCGTAGTAAAAAACCGGTGTATATGTACCGGCAATCAGCAAATAAATTGCAACATGATCGATTTTTTTTAAAACCAGTACTTTACGCGGAGTTGTTCGCAGCCAGTGGTACAGCGAACTTGCGCCGTACATCAGGACAATGCTGACCCCGTACACTGTCATTGTCGTCAGTTTGGAAATGTTATATCTTGATTTGGAAATTAAAAAGGCCAGACCCGCAATTGATACAACGAAGACCGTAAAGTGGGTAAGTGCATTTACCGGCTCTTTAATCCTTAAATAATTTTTCATGATAACCACTACTTCTTTCCATCGCAAATAAAAACATAGAAAAACCGGGACTGGTTATAACTACAAGTTCATTTACATGATCCACACCGGGCTTGGCTACAAATAACTTAATGACTCAGCTGCCCGGTACCTGAGTCATCAAGTTATTAAGCAGGCTTTCACTTGCAGTTCCCGTTTTTAAAACTATTCCTCAAAAACTTTAACTACTTCCTTGAGCATAGAGCGAATAGGGATATTTTGGGGGCATTTTTTCTCACATGTCCCGCATTCTATACAATTTGAAGCCTTTTGTTCGTCGCTGCTCATATACATTTTATAAAACATGCGGTTGGTTTTAATTTCACCAAAAATATACATATTATCCAGCAGGGTCAGGCAACCCGGAATGTTTACTCCGATAGGGCAGGGCATACAGTAACGACACTGGGTACAGTTTACTTTAGCTCTCGATAGATAGAATTCTTTAGCTTCTTCAATCAGTGCTTTTTCTTCCGGGGTAAGAGTATTGGGCAAAGCCTGCCCGGCGATGCGGACATTTTCCACCACCTGTTCCATCCGGCTCATACCACTTAAAACGACGCTAATACCGGGATGATCCCAGAGGAAGCGAAGCGCCCACTCGGCCGGACTTCGTTTTATTTTCGCCCTGCGCCAAATTTGTTCAACCCCGGGTGGAACATCGCTGGCCAGTTTCCCTCCCCTCAGAGGCTCCATAATAACTACACCGAGCCCGCGTTCAACAGCGTACTCCAGCCCTGCTTTACCTGCCTGAAAATTTCCGTCAAGATAATTATACTGAATTTGGCAGAAGGACCAGTCATAAGCGTTGACAACTTCCTTGAATAACGGAAGCTCACTGTGGAAAGAGAAGCCAGCATAGCGAATCCTGCCGTCAGCAAGGGCGGTATCCAGAAATTCGAATAAATTGTTTTGAACAAGACCGGGCCAGGAATTTTCGCTTACAGCCTGAACCAGGTAAAAATCGATAAAGTCGGTTTGCAGTTTTTTTAGCTGCTCATTCAGGATCCGGTCCATATCCCCCCTGCTCTTGATCTGACGGCCGGGCATTTTAGTTGCCAGATATACCTTTTGACGGTAACCGTCCTGCAGCGCCCTGCCCAGGAAAAGTTCGCTGTTGCCGCTGTGGTAGGGGTAGGCTGTATCAATGTAATTAACCCCGTTGTCGATTGCCCAGCGAAGAATTCTGGTGGCTTCCGGCTCATCAATTTCAGCATTGCTGACAGTAATTTTCTGTTCCGATTTAACAAGGGGCAGTCTCATACATCCGAAACCCAATATTGAAACATCAACGCCGGTCTGACCCAGTTTCCGGTAAAGCAATTATGTCATCTCCTTTGTCAGTCAATAGATTAATTATTATGACGATACGCTTACCAATATTATAGCTTATAGTTGTATGATATCATAATCCCGTATCAATCTCCATTTTATCCCGGTTTTTGGTAATTGTACGTAACTTCACCCGAGGAATTCCCAGGGACATAATCTTTTTTCCAGCCAGTCCAAAAACAGGTAAAGGATAAAGCCCATGGAGCCCATGGCAATGATCCCGGCAAACATCTCATTCCAGGCCAATCTGGCCCAGGCGTCCATTACATAGTAGCCAATGCCGCCGTAGCCTCCCCGGTTTGCTATTGTTTCGGAAAAAAAGAGAACGGCAATGGCGGTCCCCAGACTAATCCTGAGTGAGGTCAGGATCTTCGGCAGGCAGGAAGGATAGATAACGTTGCGGTAAATTTGCAGCTCTCCCGCTCCCAGGGAGATAACAGAGTCCACCATGCCTTTATTAACCTGCCGTGCCGCGTCGCGAGTGGTGACTAGGATCTGAAAGAAGACTATGATGGAAATTAAAAATATTTTGGAGAGGTTGCCCAAACCCAACAGCGTAATTACAACAGGCAGAAATATAATCTTCGGCACGGGATAGGTCAGATAGATTAGCGGAGCTGCATACCGGTCCAGGCTCTCGACCCGGCCAAGGACCATGCCCAGGAGAACAGCCGGCAGCAGCGCGGCCAGCAGGCTGACAATAACCCTGGCAGTGCTGACCAGCAAATGCGCCCCCAGTTCATCACCCATTTCACGGATGAAAGTCATAAACGACTCAAGGGGTCCCGGGAAAAAGGACTCGTTCAACCAGAGAGAGAGAACTTCCCACATTGCAAGCAGGAAGATAACAGCCAGAAAGTAATCGAAAGCCGTCTTCATTTTATTTATTTAAAATCAGCCCCCTCCCCCGAGGATCTTCCGTACATGGGAGCAGCGTTCGTAAAAGAGCGGTTTTGTACGGTAGCTGGAATTTCCCATCTCTTCATTGGCAATGATATGAAGGATTCTGCCCGGGCCGGCCGAAAAGATCAGGATCCTTTGCCCGAGAAAGACCGCCTCTTCAATACTGTGAGTAACCAGGATCATGGTAGCCCGCTTTTTTTTCCAAAAATCCAACAGGGTATTTTGCAGACCCTCCCGGGTCAGGGCGTCCAGGGAGGAAAAGGGTTCATCCATTAACAATAAATCAGGCTTCAGTGTCAGTGAGCGGGCGATTGCCACACGCTGACGCTGACCTCCGCTCAACTGCGCCGGGTAATGATTCCGGAACTCCCAGATGCCCAATTCGGTCATGGCTTCCTTAACAGCTTGAAAGCATTCCTCCCGGGGAACCCCCCGGATCTCCAGGCCGAGGGAGGTGTTCTGCATAGCCGTCTTCCAGGGCAAAAGTCCGTAGTCCTGCAGTATGAGAGCTGTCTCCCTTCTCTTTGGCTGCAGCAGCTCGCCGTTCAACCGGACCTCTCCCCTGGTCTGCTTGAGCAGCCCCGCCAGGATGTACAACAGGGTGCTTTTACCGGATCCGGAAGGGCCGATAATCGCGCAGGTCTTTCCGCTCTCCAGGGTGAAGTCCACCTCACGGAGCGCCGGAATCCGGACGTTCTTGTGCATGTAAGCCGCTTCCAGCCCTTTGACTTCAACCATTAATTCCGGGGCAGGAGACCCGGCCTGGTCAGGTCGCCGTATTCATAGTTTTGTTTCAGAAGCCCCTTCTCCAGCATCCACTGGACCACTTTTTCCACCTGTGCTTCTTCCGGCAGGCGGGGAGCCGGATAATGATCCATCTTAAACACGCCCAGGGCCTCCTGGGGCACACTTGCTTTTTCAACAAGAAGGGACCTGTAATTGTCTGGGTTCTGATTTATTTCTGCCGCTGCCCTAGCGTAAGCCTTTAAGCATTTTGTGACGTTACCGCTGTTTTCGTCCAGATAATCATTCCTGAAATAAATAACAGTTTGGGACAGGTTTGACGAAGTATCATCAATAATTTTTTTCGCCCCCCCGCTTTCAGCCAGGGCGGCCAGGGGATCAGGCAGGCATGCCGCTTCTATCTTATCTTTCATCAGAAGATCGTAGCGCACCGGTATTTTAGGTATAGCCTCCTTCTTGATCTCCTCCGGTTTGAGTCCCTGCTCCAACAATAAGCTGTCAGTTACATATTCGATAATAGAATTGGTCGAAATTGCCACCGGTACGTTTTTTAGCTGCCCGGGATTGGTGATAGAAGACCCCGGAGAAGTCAGGATGGCAAACCTTCCCTCCTGCCCGGTCTCACCCAGACCCAAGGACACTATTTGCGTTGGTGTCCCGGCGTTATTCAAGGCAGCCACGGCTAAAATATCACCAAGGGTGCCATGGATTTCACGGGCCTGGAGCGCACTGTCCCTTTCCAGGGCACTGGTAAACTGAATGAATTCGACATCAAGGCTCTCTGCCTGGAAATACCCTTTTTCTTGTGCCACAAAAAAGGGAAGGGCATCAACGATGGGAAGTAGCCCAATCTTCATTTTTTCATCCGCATTTCCCGCGCATCCGGCGCTCAATAGCAGAAGCAGGAGTAAAGGGACGCCTAATAACTTTTTCCAGTTCACAGAAACCCCCCTATCTGTTTAGTTCTTAATCCACTTCAAGTAAAAATTCAACCTTATTCGCCTGTTTCCTGCCGATTCTTTCAAAAAAACACAAAATCAGCAAACGAACAGCGATATCCTAACGGACTCCGGCATTTTTAGTTAGTTTCTTAATTGAGTTATAATATTTCAGCTAACCTTTTAGAAGTACTTTGCTTCCCAACATCAAAAGGCCCATGAAGTCCCGGCCTACTTCCGGGTACATGGGCGTTTTTCCAGGATAAAGATTTGTTTGCATGAAAATAAAACTAAGTCAGCAGACCATAAAACTTTATATAAATAAAACTCTGTGTTAGGCTAAAAATCAAAAATTGGCGTACTGAGATATCTTTCTCCGGTATCAGGCAGGATTGTAAGAACCCTTTTACCTTGACCCAATTTTTTTCCTACCTGGACTGCGGCAACTACTGAAGCCCCGCTGGAGACACCCACCAGCAGCCCCTCCTCGGACGCCAGCCTCCTGGTCATTTTCAAAGCATCCCGGTCAGAAACAGGAATGGCAGCCGTCAAGAGTTTTTTATCCAGATTATCAGGCACAAATCCGTCTCCAATACCCTGCAGCATATGTTCACCCGGCGGTTTTCCCGCAATAACGGCTGAATTTTCAGGTTCTACGGCGTACACCTCGATTTCCGGGCAAGCTTTTTTCAAAACCCTCGCTACCCCGGTCAGGGTACCCCCCGTTCCCACTCCTATAACCAGGGCATGGATGGTACTGCCGGCCTGCTCCAAAATTTCCCTGGCAGTTGTCTGTTCGTGAAAGGCAGGGTTGACCGGGTTGGAAAATTGGTCCGGTATCCAGGCATTAGGGGTTTTTTCAACAATTTCTTTTGCCCGCTTAACCGCGCCCTGCACATCCTCTTCCTTTGGGGTAAGAACCAACTCCGCCCCGTAGGCCTGGATCAGCTTTCTTCGTTCAACGCTCATGGTCTCGGGCATGACCACCACAACCTTATAGCCCTTGACAGCGCCCACCATGGCCAGGGCGATACCCTGGTTGCCGCTTGTTGCTTCAACAATGACAGAACCAGGTCCAATTATACCATCTTTCTCTGCAGCCAGAATCATGCCCAGGGCCGCCCTGGCCTTGGAGCTGCCACTTGGGTTGAACATCTCGAGTTTTGCCAGAATTTCTGCTGCACAATCATCCTTAACCTTATTAAGCCTCACCACCGGTGTTCCGCCGACGGCAGCGAGAACATTGTCCAGAACACTCACAGAATATCGCTATCCTTCCCTAGGTATTTTAAGTCTTTGCCGACAAGAAGTACGAATGATCACGCTTGCCAATCTAAAATTTACTTCTATATATTATAAACTCTAATATTATAAAAAAACAAAGTATAAAAAAAATAAATATTTATTTTATTTTAAATACTGTCCCGGAGAACCAAGAAAAAACCCTGTTTGGATTACAGGGTTTTTACTGGTTCCAGAATAGTTCGAACGATTTCTTCCTTCAGTCCGGGATACTTGTTCAACCAGCGGATCCTTTCCTGGCGAAGCACGGCTACACGTTTCTGGTACTCGTCTTCACTGAAATATGCAGCGGGGTTGTACTCGGTTAGATCGATTTCAGGTATCTCCAGCGGAACTTGATAGCCCCAGTCGGGATCAGTTGTCCATTTAATGGTGCCCCTGGCAATGTGCTTCATAATACCGGTAGAAACCTTGATGGATACTTTTTTCCCGGGTTTAATCCCGCCCTTTCCGACGCTTCCCGTATTTAAAAGATAGCATTCCATGTCCGGGTTTTTTCTAAGAATATGCAACAGCCGGTTACCTTCATCCGACTCCCTGCCGATCATGAACGGATTGGTGCCCACTTCACGCTTAGATTCACCCGCGCGGGTGGGGTCCCCGGCGGAGGTCTCTATGGATTCGCCCAGCATAAAGTAAGCGGCGGCCTGTTCCGCGTTTAATTTTGCCACAGGTGGGATAATATCGTCCCGCCGGGTAATGAAAATGATCTTATCGGCTTTATCCAGGTCAATCCTGTCGTCGGTGCCGGTCACATCTGTGCGAAGGATCACACCCCTGCCGTTTGAAGTAAGCTCCGTATTATCAAATAAAACCGTGCCGTCGTCCAGAACTTTTATGTTCTCCAGAATTGCATTGGGCGACGTCGCCGCATCGTAAAGAACCCTTTGGGACTGGTCCAAACCCTCTGTCTTGATATAAAATCCGTTTTCCGTGCCGCAGCAATAACCCTTGTCGTCCATCATGACCATGTCGTCCTGACGGATAATAACTCTTTCCTCCCCCTGGAGTCCATGGTCATGGATGGTCAGTGTTGTTTTACCTGTTCCACTCAGGCCGAACATGATAAAGCCGACATCTTTAAGACTTCCTTTTGCCGTGCGGACTCTGAGTACTTTACTGCCGGCGTGAAAGCCGATCCCGCCGCGTTTTTTCCAAAAATAGAGGGCCATTCTTAAAAAAGATTTTTTATCTTCTCCAAAATAGTCGGTGCCCAGGATATAGGTGACTCCTGCTTCAGGGTGCACAAAAACAAGCCGTTCCGGCCATTCGGGAACATGAACACTGATCAAGTCAGGCTCCACTTTGGACGGGTCCGGCTCAAACAACATATTGTGCCACATATACGGAATCCGGGCAAACTCTTTTGTTATGTAAAGGCGACAGTTAAGGTTGAAACAATGATGTTTTCCCATCTGCCGATCCAGGCAGATCACCTCGCGGGTTTTCAGGTATTCATGTACTTTTAAAGCTATTTCCTTTTCTTTTGCCAGGGGTATTCCGTGTTGATCCACTCCAAGGTAATCCCCTTCCAGAATAAAAGTGTTTTTGGCGCTGCGACTCCTTACTCTAGTGATATAGCTGGCACTGCCATAGCGGGTTGTTTTCTCTTCGAACCGAGCCATCTCCCTGAGCTCATTCGCCGAGGGATTGACAATCAGGCGCAAAGCCTGAACAGGTTGGTTAAACGGGTGGCGCATGAAAGGTTCACCTCTGAAAACAGAATAGTAAGAATACTTAAAATAGTATACTCTTTAAAGTATACTATTCACTGGTGAGAAATTTCAAGTGATAATCCTATTTAGTTCATAAATGATACAAAATAGGATACTATTAACTCTGCTGGGAGTACAATATAATTCAAACAAAAAATATATTATAACTTTAATAACATATCAGGAGGAATATTACTGATTTCGGGCAATACTCCCTACTATAAAGTAACTCATTAAGCTCCATTTTTTCCATAATACTCCTAAATAACATGTAAGAGCTGTTCAAAAATAGTTATTTTTCAAAACACCTACCAGACTTAATATTTCCTATAACAACTATTTTTATATTATATGACGACACCTTTTTGGTTTACCCGAAGGCGTAAAATTATTCCAGTGAATTTCAGACTCCTCTGAATGAGTACATCTAAATTCCTGTGGGTACGCTAAGATTGAATATTTTTAAACCGCAGGCTGTTCACTTCGCTTAAACAAATCTGACAACAAAAGGGGGATTTGCACCAATGGCAATAAAAGTGGGGATTAACGGTTTTGGCCGGATCGGACGCAACGTCTTCAGAGCCGCCATGAACAGGGATGATCTCGAAATCGTCGCAGTAAACGATCTCACCAACGCCTGCACCCTGGCGCATCTTCTTCAGTTTGATTCCGTCCACGGCACTTTGGAGGCCGACATTTATGCCAACGAAGAGAGGGAATTCAGGGTTAACGGCCGCGACATCAAGGCCTTCGCCCTTCCGGACCCGGGTTCCATACCCTGGGGTGACTACGGTGTGGAAATTGTTATTGAGTCAAGCGGCCGCTTTACCAACAGGGAAGGCGCGTCCAAACACCTCAACGGCAAAGCAAGAAAGGTGGTCATCAGCGCCCCGGCTAAAAATGAAGATATCACTATTGTAATGGGGGTTAATGAAGAGAAATACGACCCGTCCAAACACCAGATCATTTCCAACGCTTCCTGCACCACCAACGGCCTCGCGCCCATGGTTAAAATTATCCACCGGGAATTCGGAATTGTGCGCGGTCTAATGACCACCATTCACTCCTATACCAACGACCAGCAAATCCTCGATCTTCCCCATAAAGACCTGCGCAGGGCCAGGGCGGCTGCTATGTCCATTATCCCCACCACCACGGGCGCGGCTAAAGCCGTGGCTCTGGTTATACCCGAACTGAAAGGAAAACTTAATGGCATGTCAATGCGGGTGCCCACCCCTAATGTTTCGGTAGTGGACCTCGTGGCAGAACTGGCCAAACCGGCTACAGTGGAAGATCTAAACGGCGCCCTTAAAGCAGCAGCCGAGGGAGAGCTCAAGGGAATAATGGCTTACAGCGACCTGCCCCTGGTATCCATGGACTACAACGGCAACCCGCACTCCTCTATTGTGGACGGCCTCTCAACCATGGTCCTGGACGGCAAGCTGGCCAAGGTCATCTGCTGGTACGACAACGAGTGGGGTTATTCCAACAGGGTTGTCGACCTTGTCGCCTATATCGGAAAACACGGGCTGGGCGCTTAGGAGACCCATATTTATTTTGGCTCTATCTTAAAATCTCAGCACTGCGGCCGGTTTAAACCTGCCCGCCGGATAATGTCTGCCACGGATTCTTCCCAGTTGATTGCCATTATGTGAAAACCGGAGATGCCCTTGATATGTTCCCGGATGTATTTGATCTGCCCGACACAGATCTCCAAACCCTCGGCCCTGGGGTCTTCGGCCTTCTTCATTCGCTGAACGATATCCTCCGGCACAATCATCCCCGGCACTTTCGTCTGCATGTACCTGGCCGCGCGCCAGCTTTTCAAGGGAATTACCCCGGCCAGGATGTAGGCCCGCTGGTGCAGGCCGCGGGAAACGCAGAGCTCCATGAAACGGGAAAAACGCTCCATGTCGTAGATACACTGGGTTTGGATGAATTCAGCCCCGGCGTTGATTTTTTTCTCCAGGCGGTCCACCCGGTACTCAAAGGGGTCTGCAAAGGGGTTTGCCACGGCGCCGATAAAGAACCGGGGTTCGTGCCCCTGAATGGCCTCGCCGGAAAAAAACAATTTTTCGTCCCGCATTCGCCTGGTCAGCTGGATTAATTGAATAGAGTCCAAATCGTAAACATTCTTGGCCGTGGGGTGATTGCCGAAAATTTGGTGATCGCCGGACAGGCAGAGTACGTTTCTGATTCCCAGGCTATAGGCACCCAGCAAGTCGCTCTGGATGGCTATGCGGTTGCGGTCCCGGCAGGTCATCTGGAAAATCGGCTCCAGTCCGTTATGGTGAATATGCAAACTGGCCGCCAGACTGGACATCCTTACCACCGCGGACTGACAGTCGGTGACATTAGCGGCGTCAACATAATCTTTCAGCAGGCAGGCATTGGCAACTATCCCTTCCGGGGAAGTGTGCTTGGGCGGACCTATTTCAGCGGTAAGCGCCAGCCGTCCGCTTTTCAAAGTTTGCTCAAGCTTGCTGCAGGCATTTTTCATTAAATCATCACATCCTCCCGGATCACCCTGCGGGGACCTCCGTCCCTGGATTTGGACCAATCCTTCAAGGGCGCCACTTCCTTCAATAGATCCAGGCGCCCCAACCTCTTCAGGCGGTCGTAAATCAACTGCCAGACACAGTCGAGATCCCGGTTGATTTCACATTTGCCCTTCTGGGAACCACCGCAGGGCCCGTTCTGGATGCTTTTGGGACAGCGAATCACCGGGCAGATCCCCCCGGTCCGGTGCAGAATACAGTCGCCGCACAGGCCGCAGTACTCCTCCCAGACGCCATGGGCTCTGGAGCCTCCGGCAAACTTTGTGTTTTGGGCCGGATAGACCGGTAGATCGGGATAACGTTCGGCCAGGTACTGGGGCCCCACCCCGCAGGCAAGTGAAATTACCGCGTCAACTCCCTGGACAACGCAGTCCATGGCCTCGATAAACTCCGGATCGCACTGCCGCGGAGCGGTGTACGTAACAGTTTCAAGGGGCCTTCCTTCAATCCTGCGCTTAATTCTGAGGGCGCCGGCCAGGATTTCAGCTTCCTTTTCACCGCCGGAAAGGCATACGGTTACACAGCCGCCGCAGCCTGCTACCAGGACTCGCTCACAGTCCTTGACGAAGCCGGCAATTTCGGCAAGGGGTTTTTGTTCGGCTATAATCATTCAGGGGCACTTCCTTTCCATTTCCTTTTCAGCGGGCTGGGCCCCAGGCTTCTGATCCGGCTGGTCATTTCATCAGCAATTTCCGCAAACCGGACACCCATGGCTGCCGACAGATTGAACATTTCCAGGCGTTCCCCGCCCAGACCGGTTTCGTCCAGAATTTTCTGCAGTGCCTTCAGCCGCTTTTTAGCCCGGATATTGCCCTGTTGATAGCGGCAGTCGCCTTCCAGGCAGCCGGCTACAAACACCCCGTCCGCCCCTTCTTCAAAGGCCTGGAGCAGAACCCCCTGGTCGATGGCCCCTGTGCAGGGAATCTCTACAATCCGGACGTTGGGAGCATACTGCCGGCGCATTGAGCCGGCCAGGTCGGCAGCGGAATAGGCGCAGTTCAGACAGCAAAAGGCAACGATTTGTGGTTCAAACCCTTTCATCTTCACAGCTCCCCCGGCATAATTCACTGGACATGGCGAACAGGACAGGGCCTTCGTAATTTAGCAGGGTGATGGCCTTGTTCGGACACTCCCCGGCGCAAATACCACAGCCCCGGCAGAGAGTCGGTTCTATTTCAGCCGCCCCCTTCTTGATTTCCGCCGCTTTATAGGGACAGAGGCGCACACAGGTCAGGCAGGCCGCGCATTTTTCCCGCTGGACCACGGCTACGGTTCCCTGGGACTCCAGGCGGGTCCTGCTCAAAATGGTAGCAGCCCTGGCGGCCGCCGCTTTGGCCTGTACGATGCATTCTTCCAGGTTTTTAGGTCCGTGGGCAAGCCCGGCCATAAAAACCCCCTTCGTGGAAAAGTCCACCGGGGAAAGTTTTACATGGGCCTCGTGGAAAAAGCCGTCTTCGTTAAGGGACACCTTAAACAGGTGCGCCAGTCTCTGGTTTTCCTCCGGGGCAACCGCGGCGGCCGCAAGCCCCACGATGTCGGCCTGGATTTCCAGGGGGCGGCGCAGGATGTGGTCCGTCACAGTTACCTTCAACCGCTCGCCGTTTGCCTCTACCAGCGGCTTGGCATCGGTTTCGTAACGGATAAAGACTACGCCCCTGGATCTGGCCTCCTGGTACAGATCCTCATAAAACCCGTAGGTGCGCAGGTCGCGGAAGAGGACATAGACGTTTGTCCCGGGAGCCTGGTCTTTAATCCTCAAGGCCAGTCTGACCGACTTAGTACAGCAAACCCTGCTGCAGTACATCCTTTCCGGTTCCCTTGAACCCACACACTGAATCAAAACCACCGTTTTCGCCCCGGCAACCGCCGGCTCCCGGCCGGCCAGGGCCTTTTCCAGTTCCAGCAGGGTCAGCACCCGGCTGTCCTGTCCGTACAGATATTCAACAGGCCGGTACTCTGCCCCGCCGGTGGCAATAATGACCGCACCATGCCGGATCTTCCTGCCGTCGCCCAGGGTTGTGGTAAAGTTGCCTGCAGTTCCCTCTACATTTTTGATTTCAGCCCCCGTGAGCACTTCGATCTTCGGGTGTTCCGCTGTTGCTTTAATCAGCCGGGATAAAAATTCCGGCACATCTTCTCCCCTGAAGCCCTGCACCATACCACTGGCCAGGCCGCCCAGGCGGCCTGTTTTTTCCAGCAGGCTAACCTGGTAGCCCCGGTCTGCCAGGCTTATGGCCGAAGTCATCCCGGCGGCGCCGCCGCCAACAACCAGGGCCCGGGGGTTTACCACAGAGAAAAACGTTTCCACCGGCTTGAGCCGGACAGCCCTGGCTACAGCCGCCCGGACCAGGTCAAAGGCCTTGACGTTGGCCCTGTCCGGGTCCTGCAGGTGGACCCAGGAGCACTGATCCCGGATATTGGCCATTTCAAAAAGGTGGCGGTTGAGGCCTGCTTCCCGGATGGTTTCCTGAAACAGGCCCCTGTGGGTGCGTGGGCTGCAGGCTGCAACTACCACACGGTTCAACCGGTGCTCCCGGATTACCTGCTTCAGCTTGTTTTGGCCTTCCTGGGAACAGGCATGAATGTGTTCACCCGCATAGACCACCCCCGGCAGCTCACCGGCCTTTTCCGCCAGTTTGGGAACGTCGATCACACCGGCAATATTCGAGCCGCAGCGGCAAACCAGGACACCAACCCGCGGTTCGCTGCCCGTGAGATCCTGTTCCGGGGATAACTCCACAACAGAAGGAACTCTTGTTCCCTCAGAACCGGCCAGGTACCTGGCCGACTCACCCGCAGCAGCGCCAGCCTGAATAACCGACCCGGGAATATCCTTCGGGCCGCTGGAGGCGCCTGCCACGAAAATACCCTGCCGGCTGGTTGCAACCCCGGTCAGCTCCACAGGCTCACAAAAACCGTAGCGGTTTAGACTTAAGCCCAGTTTTCCGGCGGTTTCCAGGAAACCCCCGGAGGGTTGCAGGCCTACTGACAACACCACCAGATCGTATTCTTCCGTAAAGATGTTTCCGGCCTCGTCAGCGTAGCGGATTAAAAGACCATCCCCGCCCTCCTTCTCCGTAACCGCATAAATCCGGGAACGGATCAAGCGGACCCCCTGCCCCTCGGCCTGGACCCTGTATTTTTCAAAACCCTTGCCATGGGTCCGCAGGTCAACAAAAAAGATGTCCGTCCGCAGGTTCAACGGGCCCCGGGCCCGGGCGGTCAGAGCTTCTTTGATGGCAGACATGCAGCAAACACCGGAACAGTAACCTCTGTCAATTCTTATATTGCGGGAGCCCACGCACTGCACCCAGGCAATTGAAGCAGGTTCCTGCAGGTTTGAAGGGCGCAGCAGACGGCCCTCCCAAGGTCCGGAGGCGCTAAGCAGGCGCTCGAATTCAAAACTGGTGAGGACATCCGGAAACCTGCCGTAGCCGTAGTAGGGGAGGCTGGATGGGTCAAACAGCTCGAAGCCGGAACTGACTACAACCGCCCCTATTTCAATTTCCAGGATCTCGTCCTGCCTGGTAAAATCTATGGCCCCTACCTGGCAGACCCGGCTGCATTGGCCGCATTGCAGGCAGTGTTCGCGATCAATCACATAGGCGTTGGGAAAAGCCTGGGCATAGGGTCTGGATACAGCCTTGCGGGCGCTTGTTCCCGGGTTGAAGGCATCGTCCAGCTCCCTGGGGCAAACTTCAGCACAGTCACCGCACCCTGTGCATTTCTCCGGGTCAATGTAGCGGGCCCGTTTCAGCAGGACGGCCTTAAACCTCCCGGGCTCTCCCCTCAGCTCCTGTAGTTCGGTGCAGGTCAGAATCTCAATATTCCGGTGCCTGGCGCACTCAACCAGCTTTGGGGAAAAAATGCACATGGAACAGTCGTTGGTGGGAAAGGTTTTGTCCAGTAGCGGCATGTTTCCACCAATGACGGGGGACTGCTCCACCAGGTAGACCAGGTAGCCCGACCAGGCCAGATCCAGCGAGGCCTGGATCCCGGCAATGCCGGAGCCGACCACCAGTACGGCCCCGGTTCGTTCCTTCCGTATGCTCATAGTAAAATTCGTCCTTCCAGTCTGCAATCTCCTTTAAAATGTCGTTAACAGCAACCGTTGCCTGATTCAAGAAGTATTTCCTTTTTTTCCGGGAGGCATAATCAGTGCCTCTTCCACCAGGGAACAGACATGCCTGTTGCTGGTACCCAGTTTAAAATGCCGGGTTATGTCATTAATCTGGTCCATACAATTATGGCAGGGCACGGCAACAATTTTGGCCCCGGTGGCCCGGATCTGCCCTGCCTTGCGCCGGCCCTTGGCTTCAATGCGGGCCTTTGAATACTCCGGCATGGCAATAAAACCGCCACCTCCGCCACAGCAATAGTTGTCTGTACGGTTCGGGTTCATTTCCCGGAAATCTCTGATAAATGCTTTCAATACCCTCCGGGCTTCCTTCACAAGGCCTTCCTTGCGGGCCAGACTGCACGGATCGTGATAGGTTACCGGCGCAGTAATCACCGTGGGATCCAATTTAAGCCGCCCTTCACCGATCAGCTGGTCAAGCAACTGGATAATGTGCCGGACCGGAAAAGCCCGGCCTTTCCAAAAGCTCCTGTAGGCATGCCGGGTAGCATGGAAGGCGCCCCCGCACTCCGTTATAATCAGCTCTTTGGCGCCAAGGCGCACAACTTCCTCAAACAGGGGCATCTGAATCTTGTAAAAATCTTCGTTGTTGCCGGTGAACAGGGCCAGATTGGTGGCATCCCACTTTCTGCTGCTAATGGTATAATTAATTCCCGCAACATAAAAAATTTTCAAAACCGCCTGAAGCTCGTTAGGGTAATATTTAATTTCCCTGGCGTTAAAGGCATAAAAATAATCCGCATCCCGCCTGTCCAGGGGTATCCTGTAGCCGGGGTCTCCCAGTTCCTGCTGAAGTTCTTCCTGCAGCCAATCCAGGGTCTCCAAATAATCTTCAGGAGTTACCGACATCTGGTTGCCTGTTTCCAGCTGCTCCTGGACCACTTTCTGCAAAAAGCCGGGGTATTCTTCCCGGGTGTAAAAATGCCCCCGGACGGTCCTGACCAGCGAACCCATTTTAATCCCCATGGGGCATTCAATCGTACAGCGCTCACACATGTTGCATAAAAACACAAAGGGATCGCTGAGCACTTCTTCCCGCAGGCCCAAAAGCAGCTTGCGCAGAAACCGGCGCGGGTCAAGGCCTAAAACCAGGTCGGAAAAGGGACAGCCGGCGGTACACATACCGCAGGACAAACAGTTGCCGAAGTCAAAGTCATGGATTAGTTCTTTTACTTCTTCCCTGAACGAAGGTCCGGGATGCAAAGTATTGGTGGCATTTTCCATTGCTGCTCTTTACCTTTCCATTTCTGTTGCAGGACACACCGCAGGCAATTTTATCCCGTCCAGCCTTTAGCGCTGACGGTATATCCTTAGAAAAGCGTCACAGTAGATGTTCTTGTTAAGTAAAACTTCGGCTGCTGCCACAGCATCCGTCAGCATTTCATCTTCGACGTCAACGATGGCGGAATTAAGTCCGGTAGCCATAGCCAACACCAGGAAAGTCCGGTTCAGGAGGCGCCGTTCGCCACAACCCTGGGAGACGTTGGACAGTCCCAGGGTAGTTTTCGGCGGGGGAACAGCCAGCCTTTTGATTTGCCTGATTGTTTCCAGTACTTTCGGACCGTCTGCGCTACAATCACCGGCAGAACCAGGGGGTTGATATAAGCTCAAATATATGTTAATTTAATCGCCGCCCTGGAATTAGCCCGAATAATTGCAGCATTCGGGTCGCCAGATGCTTAACAAGATCCAGGTGAAAAATAAACACATCATACACAAAAAACAGCTTTTCAAGAAACGTATTTTAAAAGTCTCAAAATTATAGGTCAATCCATTTAGATTTCATTTAAGATTTTTTGTTGGATATATTCTAAGTTACGCAAAAAACTTTCCTTCGAAGTAATTGTACTGCCGCTTTCCATGGAACTTTCCCAAACACCCTCGTCGTAATTAACAAAACCCAGTAATTCATTCTCCGGGAAGTGTTTTAAAACGAAGTCTTTTTCCCGCCTGTTCCGGATCTTGTTTCCTATAATCCTGACCTTTTTTATGCCCAGATCAGCCGCAAGCTTTTTCACAAGACCCGCTGTATTAACACTGTTCAGGCCCGGCTCCACCACTACAAGCATTAAATCAACACCCCTGGCCGTACCGCGGGAAAGGTGTTCAATCCCGGCACCCATATCCATAACAACCACGTCATTTTTGTCCAGCAGCAGAGCTGAGACAATTGCATTGAGGAAGGCGTTCTCCCTGCAGTAACAGGAGGAACCGCCTTTCTTGACTCCACCCATTCTTAAATACCTGATGTTATCCTGGCAGATACAAAAATCATCCAGAACATCGCCAATCTCGGGATTTAATGTGAAGTATGAACCTTCCCCGCCGGTCCTGGCGTAAATTAACTCCTTCATCTCCACCAGAGGCTTTAGTTCCGAGGTGATGTCGTCCGGAATGCCCAGGGCCGCCGCCAGGCACACGTCAGGATCGGCGTCAATTGCGTAGACGCGGCGGTTTACCCCGGAAAACAGTTTAACAAGGGCGGCCGCAATAGTCGTTTTACCCACGCCCCCCTTGCCAGATACAGCTATTTTCATTTTATCACCTCAATAAAATATGTTGCTTTCGAAAAGAGCCTCTCCGGAGGAGCCTGGATTATTGCAGTACATTTGTTCTTAACTGTTTTTTCTATAGGGGGTGTCTATTCTCCTGCTGTATTGACACTATAATGACTATTGTAAAATACTTTAAGCAGATTAATCAACATAAATTTTATCAATCCCTGAACATTAGATCTACCCCAGTGCAGATCGCTCTCCAAAAGATTGACAGCATTAAGAAAGAAAAAAGCTTCTTTTTTACCCGGACATGTATACTGCCAACCGGGCTCATCAGCTGTACCGGATTTGGATTTGCCGGTTGGCGTAAATGCCAGCAACGTTTTTTGGGAAAATACCACACCGTTAATAGCAGCGCCAGGAGAAGGATTAAAACTGACGGCAGGCTATTTTTGAGGTAGATAGTCATGCCCCGGGATCACCCGGGGCATGACTATATTAATATGCCCAACCTGCAAGGGGCTGACTTCGAGCCTTTTTTTAACCCTTCTAAAAACCTTCTCCGTCCCCGGGCCCAAGAACAGGTAAAAAAGTACATTACCCGCGGCATGAAGTGTATCGAACCAGGCGCTGGCAGCATAAGTTGCCAGAAATGACTGCCAGCTCAAGGGATAAATGAAGGCCGTCCAGGTCCAGAGGTTCATAATCCAGCCGAAGGCGTAACCCCAGAATAACTGAAAAAAAATCATTGCCCAGCGCCCGGCGCCGGGGCAAAAAGCCCTTAGACAGGCGGCTGAAGAACCGGCTAGCCCCCAGGCAAACATCTGCCAGGGTGTCCACGGTCCTTGCCCGAGAAAAAAATTGGAAGCAAGCGCGGCTACCGAACCGGTCATGAATCCTGCCCGGGCACCAAAGACATAACCCGAAAGGATAATCAGGAAGGTAGCAGGTTGGATATTCGGCAGGGCCGCTGTCGACACCCGCCCGACGGCGGCCATTGCTCCCAGCACGGCAATAACTGCAATCTCCCGGGAAGATACAGAGCTCTGCTCAAAATTAAGATATAAAAGAATAAGGGCCGTGCCCATGATCAGCGCTGTGATCAACCCCCAGCTTTGCCCGGCAGAGGTTTTTCCGGCAGTTACGGAGAAGGCCAGCAGCCCGCTCACGGACACAAGGAAAAGGGTGAATCTCCGCTTCCAGATATAACCTAACAATATTTTTCATCCCCCTCTTTTTCCTCATTAAACCAAGCTATCATCACAATCCCCCGGGTAAATCTTCCGTATTCCCATAAATTCCAGCGCTTCCCTCAAAGTAAGCACGCCGCTGCGGACATCCCTGAACAACCTGCTCAGCTGCGGCGCGTAAAACATCGAACTGCACAGCACCTCATGCTTTGGACCGTCACAGGCAATCCTGCCGTCAAAAAGCATCACAATGCGGTCGGCATATTCCGCTGCAAATTCCACATCGTGAGTTACCATTAATACAGCTGTTCCCTCCACCGCCACCTTGCGCAGCAAGCTGCCCAGACCGGCTTTAAGACCGTAGTCGACACCCCGGGTGGGTTCATCAAGCAATAAGAGTTGCGGACCTTGCACCATCACTGAAGCAAGGGCCACCCGCTGCCTTTCGCCGCTGCTCAAATCCCTGGGATTGAATCCCCGGCAGCAGGTCAATTTCATTTTCTCAAGCATTCCTTCAACCCTTCCGTTGCCGGGGAGACCCAGGTTGGACAGGGTAAAGCCCAGCTCTTCTTCCACCGTATCTTGAAAAAGATAGTCGCCGGGATTCTGGGAGAGATAGCCTACGACCCGGGCCAGTTGCCCCGGCTTAACCTTCAGGGGATCAAGACCAGCTACCAGAACCTTTCCCCGCCATGGCTTTAAAAGCCCGGCAAGATGCTTGAGCAGGGTGGTCTTGCCGGCTGCGTTTTCACCCATCAGGGCAACGAATTCCCCGGGGGCGATGTGCAGGTTAATATCGCGCAGTGTCTCCCGGCCGTTGGGATAACTAAACCATAACCCTTTCACCTCAACGGCCGGCGCACCTCTCCCTCCGGGCGCTTTCCCTGCTGTCCCCGCTGGAATTACCTTTTGCTTGCCCTCCTGCTCCGGGAATAGCTTGTATTTATTTAACAGTCTCCGCCCTTCCTTTACAGTGAGGGGCACAACAGGCGCCTTCAGGCAGGCAAAAAAAGCTGCCACGGGCGGGATATAGGAAAAATTGTTTGCTACTTGCCAGGCAGCCGAATCCCCCGGAGGACTTACATTGACAATTTGTCCCTGCTCCATGATCACCACCCGGTCGGCCAGATGAAAGCAGCGTTCCAGACGCTGTTCCACCAGGACGATGGTATAATTCATCTCTTCGTTCAATTGTCTGACCAGGTTGAAGAATTCCTCGGCGGCTGCCGGATCCAATTGAGAAGTAGGTTCGTCCAGGATCAGTACCCGCGGCTGCATGGCCAGAACCGAGGCCAGGGCCAGTTTTTGCTTCTGCCCGCCGGACAGGCTGGCGGTAAACTCTGTCTTGTGCCGGGTGAGGCCGAAAAAGCCCAGGATTTCGGCCACCCGGCGAAACATTTCGGCCTGAGGCAAGCTCAAGTTTTCCAGGCCAAAGGCAATTTCCCCCTCGACGCCGGTCATAACAAGCTGTTTTTCAGGATCCTGAAAAACAATACCAACTTCCCCGGCCAGGCTACGCCTGTCCACATGCCGGATGTCCTGCCCTTTAAAAAGGACCCTGCCGCCAATCCTGCCCCCGTAAAAATCAGGGATCAACCCCGCCAGTAAACGGGCCAGGGAGGACTTTCCCGAGCCGGAGCCGCCCACAACAAGCAAAAACTCCCCTTCTTCAATAACCAGATTGATGTTTTGGAGGGCCGGCCGGGGAGCGTCAGGGTAGTAATAAGTCAGATTTTCAATTTTAAATAACGGCACCGGTTCCACCCCCAACTCAGTAAAGCCGGCAGGGTCAACCCGCTCAGTACAGCCCCCAGGGCGGGCAAGGAGGCAGCATTGCTGAAAAGGCTGCCCAGCTGAGGAAAAAAGGTATAGCTTCCCAGATCGTTAATTATGCAGTAAACAGCAGCGCCCAGGGAAAAAATGCTCCCGGCCAGGCAAAGACCGTCCCGGGGACGGAACAGGTCGCGCCGGTAAATGGAACGGGGACCGCTGCCGAAAGCACGCGCCTGCATTGCCTCAGCTATTTGCAGCGAATCTTCAAGCGAGGAAATCATTAAAACGTTAAGCATGGCTGTGTACCTGCCCACCCGCTTTTTCAGGCTCCCATCACTGAAATCCACCCCTCTCAACTGCTGGGCCTCCCGGATGTTGTTAAGTGAAGCAGCCAGTACCGGCAATAACCTGGTGGATAGGGAAATGACCAGTGCAGGCTTGTGGGCAAAACGGGAAATCATGTTTAAGATCCTGTCCGGATGAACAATGAGGTTGTACAAACAAAAAATTACCACTATGTTCAAAAGGCGAAGGCCCATGGCCGCTCCGTACAAAACTGCTTCCAGGGTAACAGACAGCCGGCCGGCCAGGGGCAAGTGCGGACTCTGCCAGAGCACTGTATTTCCACTTTGATTCACCAGGGGGTTAATGGCCAGGACCAATAAAACCACCCACAGGGCGAACTTCAGGTAATTCTTCAGGGCTTTTAAACCGTCCGCCGCCCAAATTGTCAGGAGAATCACCACAAAGCTCCCGGCCAGGTAAAGCGGATGGGAAAATACCAGGACCTGCAGGAGAAAAACAAGGATTAAGGTAACTGCTGCCCCGGGGTGCAGGCTCTGCAAAAAAAGTCCCTTTTCCTTGTAATAAAAACTGTCCAAAAGCAAGTTCAAAACCCCTTTTTTTAAACAAGAACACATATCCAGGCTCAAGAAGCAAAACAATTGTTTATTTACCGGCTGAGTGCAGGTGCGGGATGCACCGGTACAGACCTGCCCCAATACAAGTTATACCCGGTCTTCCCCCTGCCAACCAGGGTAACGGATTCCAGTTATGAAACTCGTCGCCTTGCGGACCGGTTCACCTGGAAATGACCACAGCCTGTTCCTGCTCATCCCAATTTACCAGGTACCCGAAGGCCTCTGCCACATAGCGGGCCGGCAGGTAAACACGGCCGGGGGGCAGTAAAAGCGGCTCAACATCCATCTTTACAGGCCGGCCGCCGTTATCCAAGATATTTGAACCTACGGTCAAGGAAACTGTGCCGGAATAATTGGCCAGGGTTACTTTTTGGCTTGCGGGCGACCAGTTGATGTTTCCTTCCGGGACACCCAGGGCCAGGGCCAGGTAGCGAACGGGGACAAAAGTCCGGCCGTCCCTCAGGAAGGGCACGGCATCGGCCTCCAGAAACTGTTTTTGCCCCCGGATGCCGACCACATACCCGGCCTCTCCAGGTTTAAACCGGATCTCCCGCTCCGGAAAACTGTCTTTGGAAGAACCGGTTGCGGCCTTTTTCAGAAGGTCAACCGGGTTATGCCCGGAATGGAGGGCAGACAGGGCCAACAGCGCCTGTTCCGTGGCCATTAAATTACTGCCCATACCCTTGATGTGCTCGAAGGAACCGTCCGGCAGCTGGTAGCTGAGCATGGCCTCGACGGGGTTACCGCCCGGCCTGGTCCATTCCTTTTCCCCGGGATCAACTTCCACCGCCAGCAGCCCCAGAATAACCATGGCGCAGGATTCAGGATTTGCTGCACCCCAGGAAGAAAAACCACCATCATTCTCCTGGGCGCTTTGCAGGTATTCCAGCGCCTTCCGGACAACAGGGCTTTCCCTGGTTTCACCCAGAACGCCGAGGGCCATCAGCGCAGCTCCGGTGGAGTCCACGTCCGGCTTTTGGTCCGCCAGGTTCCAGTTGAAGCTGCCGTTTGGATGCTGGGTTTCCACAAGCCACTGTCCGGCCTTCGGGGCGTCCGGGATCCCGGACCCGGCCGCATGCAAGGCCAGCAGCGCCCAGATGTGAGCGTTGGCCAGGAGCTGCTCTCCCCTGTCGCCAAACCCGCTGCGGTCAATAGAGTCTGCAAATTTTCCGCTGGGAAGCTGGGAGTCCCTGATCATTTGCACTAGATTACGGCCCTGGTAATTATAGGGATTTTCCCCGGCAGCCAGCAGGGTCAATACCAGAATGCAGTAATCATTCAAATCACCTGATTCCAATGTTTCCAACTCCTCAACGCACAATTGCAGAACCTTCGTACCCGCCAGGTCCTTACCGGCACAGGCCAGGGCCACATAGCTCCAGGGTGACAAAGGAGTCCCCTGCGCTTTTTCCAGGGCCAGCAGATAATCGGCAGTCCTGTCCAGCTCCGTCTGCACATCTGTTGCCGCTGCGGCGCCGGTGGCCGTAGTAAGAAACAGCAAGACCAGAAAGACTGCTGCCGCCGCCAAAATACTTTGGGCATTTTTTCTTCCAAACAACTCAATACACCTCCAGGACTTTGATTATTGTCACTGGGCCCAAACAGATTAACACCTGCCCCTGTTGTTCCATGCTCCTGGCACAAAGACCGTGCCAGTCCCGTAACCAATCCGGATTAATCCCTTCGACAACGGAACAGCAGCGATGGTATTATTGTTCAGTTGATTTTACAAACTGCTCCCAGACGGGAGCAGGGTTATTGATGCTCCTGCTGTACCACCAGATAACCCTGTCGCCGGCCGCCAGTTGCTTTTTTCCAGCAGCAACCAGCGGAACTTCTTCATTGACCTTGTACAGCCATCCTGCCTGTCCCTTATTGCGCTGTCCGGCGATAGTTTCAACGAAATCCGGCCACCTTTTGGAAACCTCGTAAGACACTCCTGTTGCCTCAAGGGCTCCCAGGGCGGTTACTCCCCAGCCTTCCTTCTCTTTCAGTTTGACGCTGGATGGTCCGAAAAGCACTTCGCCGTCACTTCCCACCACCACAATATTCACCTCAACCGCATCGCTGTCCGGGACCGCCGGGGCTATGGGGGCAGCTCCGGCAGATTGAACCGGTGCAGCAGGAGCTGCCGGTTCAGCTTCATTCTCCCCGGCAGCAAATCCCGGAGAAGTGCTCCGGCCGGGCGGGCTTTCTGCAGGGATGGCGGATTGACTGCTTCCGTTAGGGACAGAACCTCCCTCTACTTCGCTTCCCGGCGTACTGTTCCCTGACTGGTTCGTGACGATTCCACAGCCAAACAAAGTTAACAATGCTAATACTAATATAAGAAAACCAATGTATATAGCTTTTTTCCCCACAGCGAACTTCCTTTCATTAGCTTGCCCTTCCCCGGGAGAGCCCTTCTTCAGCGATGGCAACCCCAAGGGGCTAAAGACCTGACCTGTAAAATGCTGCATGTTATTCCCCGGGAAACAGGGCCCGGTAAACCAGCACCGCGCATTCCGCTCTGGTAACGGTTCTCCCGGGCCGGAAGGTGTTGTCGGGGTAACCCCTGACCAGGCCGGCGGAAACTGCTGCGGCCACACTGTCTGTCGTCCAGGGGGAAATCTCAGAGGCGTCCGTAAAGTCCGGCATTTCCCCGGAAGGTTCGGGCAGGCCAAGTCCCCGCGCCAGGATCGTGACCGCTTCCTCCCTGGTAACGGCCCTTTCCGGGCGGAAGGTATCGTCTTCGTACCCTCTGACCAGCCCCGCTTCAACTGCTGCGGCAATGTAGCCGGAAAACACATCCTGTCCGGTGATGTCTTTAAAGGACATTGCAGCGCCGGCTGTCTCCTCAATACCCAGGCCCTTAACCAGGACTTTAGTCAGTTCTGCCCTTGTGATCGGCCGATGCGGCTCGAAACGCCCGTCAAAGCCCTCCACCACGCCGGCTCCGGCCAGCAACTCCACGGGTTCCAGGGCCCAGCCGCAATCCGTAACATTTACATCTTCAAAGCCCCTTCTCTCCTGCCCGGCCAGAACGGCAAACTCTGTAAAGCGATCTATTCTGCCTAAAATTACTGCATGCTCAACATCTACCACTGCAGGAACAGCGAGCCAGATCTTATTTTCCCGGTCATACCGGGCTAAAACAATTTTATCCGGCCTGACTAGCGGCGGTATGGCTAATCTCACAGCCAGTGTCGCCGGCTTAATTAACCCGGCGCCCTCCGGCCCCAGACTGTACATTGACGTTAGCTGCCAGTAACCCGCAGGTGCAGGCGGCGGTCCGCTGTTTTCCGCACCGTCCTCCGGCGACCCGGCAACCGCCTTTTTAACTGTGACCGTCAAATCCTTGCTGAATGCTCCCTCTGGAATTAACAGACCTATTTCACCCAGTTCGTCCGTTATTAGCGTAGTCCCGGCAGCGTCTATTTCCACGGCCAGGTCCACAGGATTTCCGGCCAACTCCTTCTTAATTTGCAGAAACCCGGATCTATCTGCAGCTTTTCCTGTGCCCACAACAACCACAGCCGCGGCCGCCTCTCCAAGAGGTCCCATCTCTGTTGTCCCCTGCTCTAAACCCAGCAGACCGGCCAGATTTCCTAAAGCCTCCAGAGCCTCCTCTGAGCCATACAATTCCGGGGGCAGGTCCAGGTCTTCAATAAGTTTGTTTTTCAGCACTTCCGCAACGGAGCCGGAGCCGGCATCCGTACTTCCGTTCCCGCCGCCGAAATCCGGACCTGTGGATTCCATGTCCGTGCTGTACCACCAGACCACCTCGTCTCCTTCGCTCAACAGCTTGTCTTTCGCCGGCACCATGGGCACGACGCCGTTCACTTTGAACATCCAGCCGTTCATGCCGCTATTGGACTGCCCGGCAATGCTGCTTACAAAGCCGGTACTCCGGTCCGCACTGTAGCTGAGGCCGGTTGCATGTAAAGCGCCCATTGCTGTTTTTCCCCATTGGCCGTTCGCGCTCACGTTCACCCTGCCAGGACCGAAGAGGGTTTCGTCATTCATGCCCACCACAAGGATTTTTACACTGCAATCACCCGGGGTCGAAGAATTGCCCCCTCCGTTGCCCCCTGAACCGCCCTGGCCACCAACCAGAAGATAAGCCGCTAATGCCTCCGCCGCCCCAAAAACGTTTCCGGCAGTACCGAAGCTGCCGTCTTCGTTCATGGTCCTGTTCAGCAAATAATCAACTGGAGTTAAACCAGCATCATTTTTCCAGGCAGGGCCGGAAGGGTCTTCTTCCAGCATGTACAGGGTGATGATCAACTCTGAGTTATCAATAGCCGGGTCGTCCCAGACCGAGTAAACTCCCCCGTCCGCCTGCTGAAGGCTTCTCAGGTAGTCCAGGCCTTTTTCCAAAGCATCCCGGACATGCTGGCCGGACACGCCGGAAAGGTGGCTAAGCGCACGGAGGGCCTGGGTAGTGGACAACACGTCGGCGTAGTAATTATCGCCGAAGAATTCGCCCCAGGAACCGTCAACCCCCTGTTTTGAAAGAATATAATCCGTCGCGGCCGCAGTATCGATACTGTTGAGCCGCCCGGCTTCAGCCAGGGCGATGTAAGCCCACATATCGCTGTAGACACTGTTTTCGAAGGAACCCAGGCCTGCGCCGGCAACTTTCTGCCGGCCGGCCAGCAAACCGGCCAGGCGATCGCGGGTGGCCGGTTCACTGCTCCAACAACTCACAGCCAGCAGGCACTGGGCTATGGTTTTTGTCTTTGATTGCTTGACCCAGATTGACGATGCCCCGGCGTATTCGTCAAAACTTCTGCCTATTGATTTTAAGGCAATAAGCGTCTCGGCGGTGGCCACGGTACTGTCCCAGGGTGCATTGATAGCCGCCGTATCGCTATCCTGAATATCGGCCAGGTAGGCCAGACCGTCTGCAATTGCGCTGTGAACGCTGCTGCCCGGCCTGTCTGCATCATCGAAGTAACTTAAGGCTGTCAACACCTGCGCCGTTAAATCAGGTTCCTCCGGGTCATAGCCGCCCCAGGCCGCCCCGGCCAACTGGCCCCAACTGTTAAAGTGGTCGTTTTTAAAGGTGTTGAGATAGGCAAGGGCTTGATCCTGGTCAATAAGACCGAGCTTGCCTGCCTTGCCCAGGGCGGTCAAAATAAGAACATGATCGTAAACACTGCTGCCAAAATGCAATTGCCCCGGTACGCTTTCTTCCACCCTGGCAATCAAGGCGCCGGCCAGGATATCAATGATTTCAGAGTCAGGATAAACTGCATTAATCACGGAGATTTCCTTGGCCAGGCGAACAGCATCAAGTTCTTCCGGAATCGCCGCTGCTGCCTGGGCCGAAGCTAAAACCTCTTCCATTAAAGTAGCGCTGCCGTTTAGCCAATCGCTGCCCGCAAGATCTTCACCGGCTGCAGCCAGGGCCTCTACACAGCGGTAGTCAAAATTCCAGCCGTTTGCGGAATAAGGCATGCTCCCGCTGCAGTAGCCGTTCTTAAAGTAGTTTACAGCTAGAGCAAGGGAATCATTAACCTGCTCTTCCAGACCGGTGCCGGGCAAGTCATTCCAAATCGCAGCCAGGGCCTGTATCGGGACCTTGCTGCCAGACTCGTTCGCGTAGGGACCGAAGCTGCCGTCAGCATTCTGGGTGTTAATTATGTATGTAATCAAATTGTTGCTGTCCCCGAGAAGGCCCGCCAGCTTCATTATCTTAGACTTCAATGTTTCATTATCCCGCGTCCATTTTTCGGAAGCCAGATCCTCTCCGGCCAGATTTAAAACGTAGGCTGAATACCCGTCGATATCTTTATAATTTATATATTCCTTATGGATAAAATCCACTGCCCCGGCTGCCATTTCAGCGGCTGTTAACTCGCCGCTGCTGTCAGCACAAGATGTCTTGGCCGAAGCACCCAGGATTGCCGCAAAGGAGCACAGGATTAGAAACATTGTGATCAAGGCACCCTTTTTTCCTGCGACCCGTCTTTTCAGCCCTTTCAAACGGGCAACAACGCCTGCGCCCAAGCAGAAGTTAAACAGCATCTGGCTTTTACCACCTTCCTTAATTTGAA
>FZPS01000200.1_pt74 | contig 75050 bp, 66 predicted proteins | sample 1817821 | NCBI WGS metagenome assembly FZPS01 (sample SAMEA104158645, study PRJEB21678) | metagenome | place: Germany | collected 2015-04-21
TGAAAAGATGTACGACCAAATGGTCAAAGAAATCGACGAACGGCGTGAAACCGCAGCGGAAGAACAAGTCGTTGAAGCATAAGCGTTAATTAGAATTACCGAAAAGTCCAAGTTATCAAGACTTGGGCTTTTTTGTTAAAAATTCAATCTTTCACCATAAATTGTTAGTTATTTTGTACTTTTTTGTTGTGAGGACTTATTTTAAGTTATTAAATAAATGAGTATATTATAGATAGGAGCTTATTATGAAAAAATGAAATAAATTTTTAAGTTTTTTAGCACTTTTTACTTTTCTTTTTGGTGTTAGTGTTACTAAAACACAAGTGGCACGTAGCCCACAAAAAGCTGAGGCCGCTGAATTTACTGTCACTTGGAATGTAGGTGAACAAGGTTACACGGATGGTGAGTTTGCAGGTTCAAAAGTAATTGACGATAATTTTGAAATTAACTTTTATTCTGGCCGGTATTTACTTGCACCGCGTTATTTTAGTGAGGGCAGCGGTTATATTAGTTTACAAGGTTCAGGTGACTGGCTTGGTAATGGGTTTTTAATTAGCCCGCGACCGACAATTAATAATTATTTCATAAATAAAATTGTTATCACCGCCACTGATGCAGCTTATACGAGTAAAATGCGTACACAAGTTGGTCAAACTATGAGGATTCTTTTTTTCCGGACTAATGAATTTTTTTCAGGTGCCACATATACATTTGAAGAGCTAAGTAAATTTAGATATTTTAACCTTGAAAATTATGCGGGTAATGAAATCCGGATTAAACAAATTTCATTAACTTACACTGATGTTCCACCGGCTGCTTGGGTAAATGTTACTAGTGTTACTAAAGCTAAGGATCATTATGATATTAAGCGTGGAGTGCACCTTTTAATTGATAAACCCACTATTGAACCTAGTAATGCGTTCTACGATTATTTTTTAACAACGGAAGATACACGTTTACGGATAAATGGCCCGTATGTTGTCGCCGAAGACCTTTGTGAAAATGCGGTCGTGACAATTAATACTTTTGGGCGCGATGCAGGTGGTGAGCGCCTAACAACAACATTCACTGTTAGTGTAACTGAAGCACCACTGACTATTGATGGTGCGGTAGGCATGGGTTACGGAAGTATTGATGAAAAGCTCTATCGCTTTGAAAATGTTCGCGTCCAAGATGCTACTCTTGATAGCGATAATATCGTTTTACACGCTAGTGCTACCGCAACGAATAAAATAAATGTCATGCACCCTGGCTTTAACCCACTTAACACTTATACCTATGTAAAAGGCGGGACGATGAGTCTCTTTGCGAAAGTGCGGAGAAATACAACGACAGGTAAAAACTTCTTAGTGGAACCAGAAGTTATTAGTTACACAGACAAGGCTATTTTGTTTGCAAATACAATAATGGCAAGTGATGAAGTCGGTCAATGTGTAACAAAATACGCCACAGTGCGGGCAATTATTAATGAAATGACAGTCGAAGAACTGGCAAAATTAAAAAATGCAGGTGTAGTTAACGGAATTAATTTTAGTCCTGTTAGAGCGCGTTACGTCGCATGGGCATTACATTTAGGTGAAAGCGATCCTTATGGCGACGGCACCCCGATTTCAGGAATGCCTTTAGTGCCAGAAAATTCAACTACACAAAATAACAATGTCCTTTTAGTTATTTTACTTTCTTTCAGTGTTGCGGTGTTTCTATATTTCTTAACATCAAAACGAAAGAAACTTTATCTTAAAAAATAGGAATTATTTGTAGTTTACTAACAAAAAAAACTCGGTGATTACGTATCACTGAGCTTTTCTTTTACAAATAATAATTACTGTTCGTTATTTGCTTTAGGGCGAATAAAGACATCTAAGCCTTCATTGCGTTTTTCAAAGCCGTTTGCTAAGAAAAATTGTAAAGCTTTACCTTTAAAGCCGTAGTTACGAGGGTCAAAACCGGGGTACTTACGAACAAGCGTATTGTTTGTATTGCTCCAGTATGCCCAACCATTTTCGTCACTTGTTTCACTGATAATGTTCGTTAAAACATCGATTAAGTCATCAAGACTAATGATGCTTTCTTCCTCTTTCTTATCAGCAGCGGGACGGCCACGTTTTTTCGGTTTAACGTTTTTGTCGCGAATGTTTTTAATTTTATCGAGATATATAAATAAGTCGACGGAATTTACAAGTGATAAGGGGGTCTTGCTTTCACCCATCCCAATAATAAACTTATTGTTTTGGCGTAAGCGACTAACAAGTCTTGTAAAGTCACTATCACTACTGACAAGGACAAAGCCATCAACTTGGTCACTATATAAAATGTCCATTGCATCAATTACGAGTGTAAAATCACTAGTGCTTTTACCACTGACGTAAGAGACTTGTTGAATTTGCTCTAAGTTATATTCAATACATTTACTGCGCCATTTGGTCAGATTGCTACTTGCCCAATCGCCATAAATGCGCTTATAAGTTAGATTGCCATATTTATTAGCTTCGTCACGAATAATTGACATATAATCAGGTGATATATTCTCGGCATCAATTAAAAGTGCGAGATTTTTTTCGGCCATTACTGCTCCTCCTTTCTATTTAATTTCGACGTTGAAGGTTTTAATCGTACCGCCAACACCAATAGTTATTGTACCACGCCCCGTCGTGTTAATGGAGCGGACATACACATTAAGTACACCAGCGTGTAAGTTTTGGATTTCTGGCCCGTAAACCTTTAGGGGACCAGTAACGACAACTGAAACAGGACTAAAGTCATAATGATTACGATAAGGACTTAGACTACGGATTGTAACAATTGTTGTATCAAATGTATCTGTGTTCACTAATTCATTTTTTAAAAGTTCGATTTCATAAGTCGTAGTAGTGGTGTTTTCGATTCTTTTTCTAATTATTTCGATATCTTCATCGTTATAGCCCACTAGTGTGTAGCCGCTTGACTTATCACCCCAGCCGACAACATTAAGGAACCATAATTCGACAAGATTATCCCATTTAAGGCGATACTTAACAATTAACCACCCGAGTTGTAACTTTTGCCAGAGTGAGAGCCGACTAAAATTATTGAGAGCGGCATAATTTAATAGTTTTGCGATCTTTTTACGATCACGCTTTGAAAATTTAATTGTTGACTTAAAGTTATCACTAATAAAAGTATCGATGATAAATGGTGGATGCGGTAAATGTTTATATAAGTCACGCCGCGGGTAGTAGCGCTTTACAACTTCATCGTCTTTGTATAAATCAATGTAACTTGCGTTACTTAGCACCATCGTTTTATATAATTTACTTTCTGGTAAGTCACCGTTATCACCGCGAAAAAGCGGGAATAAAACAGGGTCACTTGTAAGGTTAGAAGTATACACATACGCCGCGGGTTTAGGTTCACGATATATATCTAACACACCATGATAACAAATTTTGTCACCACTACCAAATTCGTGGTGCGTGTAGTAGTCATGCATACACCACGGGGAAACACCGACAATATTTTTATCACCAAAGAAACTATCAAGCACCGCTAAATGGCGTTTTGTATGACTTTCTAAAATAAGCGGGTTATCAAATGGTTTAGTGGGGTACATGTGCCCATTATTTTCACTAACGATGTAAGGTTTTTTACTTTTTGTTACTTTACGCTTAGCTAATAATCCCTTATTCGTGCCGTCATGACTAAAGTCATTATAGGAGTAGATGTCTTCAAAAAGTTCGCTATTAGTAAAGTTACGTGTTCCTGTTGTAGCGCGAACGGGGTCAAGTGCTTTTGCTAGTTTATGACACTCTTCGTAGAATGGGTGGTCAGCGCTTTCATTAATCCTAATGGACCACGCGATAATACTTGGACGATTAAAGTCACGATTAATCATCGTTTCAATGTTTTGTAAATGAATCTTTCGCCACGCTTCGTCCCCTATATACTGCCATCCTGGAACTTCATTTATGACCATAAGTCCTAAAAAATCACAGGCATCAAGAAAAGCTCTACTTGGTGGGTAGTGCGAGCAACGCACATAATTAACACCAAGGTTTTTAAGTTTTACAACATCATAAAATTGTAGAAAACTCGTGGCTGCTGCGCCAACATATGGGTAAGTTTCATGACGATTAAGTCCAACTAAAGGCGTGTATTCACCGTTAAGAAAGAAGCCGTCACTAAGAAATACGGCACTGCGAAAACCAAAGACACTAACATATTGTTTAACATCTTTATTAGCGGTAATAGTAGTAACTAAATTGTATAAATTAGGATTATTAACACTCCAAAGTTTGGGGTTTTCGACTGTGAAATTATGCTCGATACTACTAGCGATAAGCTTTGTGCCTTCGTATACTTCATAATTTACAGAGTAATCAACCTTATTAATGTTTCTAATATCGGGGTTTACTTCAATTTGCCCTAAATGATTAGCGGTAACTTTTACATCAATAATATCTAATGCGTTATATACAAAAAGTGTTACTTCACGGTAAATTCCGCTAAAGGGGAAGTAGTCAACGGTATTACCAAATGGTGGAGCGTTAACTTTTTCACTGCCGTTAACACATACAACAATTAAATTATTGCCCTCGACAACATATTTCGTAATATCAATATTTTCTTCCATATATGGTCTAGTAAATGTACCGACCAATTGCGAATTTACATATAATGTAAAAGAATTATTTACGCCACCGAAGCGTAAGACAAATTTATCACTTTCAAGTACCTTGCTAAAAACGATTTCACGGAAGTAAGTACCAACACTATCAAAATCCTTTTCATCAAAGTAATTAAAAGGAAAGTCGACCATATTATGCGGGAGGTCAACACTTATTACCCCTTGCGGGATAGACTTAATATATTCATCATTAAATTTTGGGATGAATGACCAATTATAGTTCAGTGCGTGTTTCATACATACATATTTTAACATTAAATGATAATTACTTAGTAAATATTAAAAATAGCGTATGTATGTTAAAATTAATCTATGGAATACAAATATATACACCTTAAAACAAATGACACATCATATGTGCTTGCCATTAATAAATATGGCCATTTAGAAAACCTTTACTATGGCGCAAAGTTAGCGCTAAATGAAGATTTAAGCATTTTAGTTAATAAACAAACTAATATGCAAGGGACGACAACTGTTTATAGCGGAGAACCGCATGACACTTATTCCTTAGATTTTGTTAATTTAGAATTAGGGACGATTGGCAAAGGTGATTACCGGCGACCAAGTATTTTACTTGAACATGAACTAGGATTTGCGAGTGATTTTGTCGTAAAAAAGCACGGTTTTGCCGGAAGAGAAGTACTTTTAGTAAATGATTTACCAATTCCGCATGGCTATGATGAATACTTTTATGTCATCCTTGAAGACAACATTAGTAAAGTAAAAGTACAATTAGATTACTTAATTTTTAAGCGCGCTAATGTGATCGCTCGGCGTCTTGTTGTCCTTAGCGGAAAAGGTAAATTAACAAAAGCAGCAAGTTTAAACTTGGATTTAAATAATGATCATTTTGATGTGTTTTCAACTTATGGCACATGGGCAAATGAAGTCCATGCTTCGCGTAATAAGTTAGTGCCTGGTCTCTTTGAAGTGGCGACAAGTGTTGGCCCAAGTAGCAATCGTCATAATCCGTTTATTTTACTTTTGAACGAGAAAACTGATTTACATAAAGGGATAGGTTATGGTGTTAATTTAATTTATAGCGGACCATTTAAAGCTTCGGTAGAATTAACTTTCGATAATAGGGTCAGGCTTCAGCACGGCATAAATGATGAAACATTTAGTAAAGAACTTGATGGAAAGCCTTTTATTACCCCGTTTGCCGCCCTTACATTTAGTGATAAAGGCGAAAATGGCCTTAGTCAAAACTTCCATCGCTTTGTTATAGACCATGTCGTGCGTTATGAATATGCGCGGAAACCGCGTCCAATCTTACTTAATAACTGGGAAGCAACTTATCTTACATTTGATGAAGCAAAAATTAAAAAACTAATGCGTGAAGCAAGTAAATTAGGGATTGAACTAATGGTTTTAGATGACGGATGGTTTATCAATCGTGATGATGACTTTGGCGGATTAGGTAATTACGAAGTAAATAAGAAGAAGTTACCACGCGGCTTAAAAGGCCTAAGTGACTACGCAACGAAATTAGGAATGTCCTTTGGTTTATGGTTTGAACCAGAAATGGTTAGTGCTGATCACCCGATATTTACCGAACACCCTGAATGGGTTGTTAAAATTCCTGGTGTTAAACCTAGTACTGGTCGCCATCAGTATTCCCTTAATTTAACGCTCAAAGAAGTCCAAGACTATATTGTCGAAAATGTGAGTAAAGTATTAAAGAGTGCCGATATCAAATATGTTAAGTGGGATTATAATCGTAACTTAAGTGATTACTATTCACCATCGGGTGAATATGGCACATTCTTTTATGATTATACGCTTGGCTTATATGCGATTATGCAGCGGTTAACCAAAGAATTTCCAACGATTTTATGGGAAGGTTGTGCAAGTGGCGGTAATCGTTTTGATTTAGGAATTTTATCGTTCTTTGATCAAATTTGGGTGAGTGACTGTAGTGATGCTTATGAACGGATTAGAATGCATACCAATCTCGCGAAAGCTTATCCGCTTAGTGTCATGTCTGGGCATGTTAGTGCTGCCCCTAATCATCAGTTACTACGTGATTTACCACTGCAAACACGCTTTAATAATGCCTTTATGTCTGGTGGTTTTGGCTATGAATTAGATGTGAATAATTTAACGCCAAAAGACAAAAAAGAAATTAAAGCATATAACGAAATTGCTAAAGCATTCCGCAGTGTTATTATGGACGGGAAGTATTACGAGTTAACACTTAGTAGCGCTAAAGATAAAAAGGCGTACGCACTACTAAGTGAAGCTAGCGATAATGCACTCCTCTTAATTAGTAGCGGCATTCATTCACCGATGCCGGAAGTTTTAAAGTTTCCGTCTATTCCCGTGAAGCAAGACTTAACTTACGAAGTATTTGCCTTGCCGCAAAGTACAGATATCTCAACTTTTGGTTCACTGCTTAATATGGTATTACCAAAGTTTATTAAGCATGACGGGGCAGTTATCAAGTATCTTGATAAACGAAGTAGTGCAGAAGAATTAGTGAAAGTCGAAGTAATAGAACGCTACACTGTAAGCGGAAAAGCTTTGCGCGCTGGGGCACTAACGCTTTATCCTGAATGGACGGCAAGTGGGTTCTCATCGACAACAAGAATGACGCGTGACTTTACGAGCGTCTTATACTTCATTACCAAAAAAGATTAATATTTGCGATAATAGGAAGGAATCGAGGTATTTACTATGGTAGAAATTTTAGTGGAAAAACTCTTAGCGTATGCGGAACTTAAACTCGCTCTTAATAACGAAGATATCAATTATTACCGCAATGTACTCTTAAATAAATTTGGTCTAAAAAAACCATATAAAGGTGTCATTAATGTTAGTGAAATTCAAAATATGAATAACCCACAAATGTTAATTGATGAAATGCAACATTTAATTGAAACAAAAGGATTACCAGCACATTTAAGTTTTGCAGACCCTGAAGAAGTAATTATTGATGTGTTAGGGATGATGACACCAATCCCGAGTGTTGTTAGTCAACGCTTTGCGGAAATTCATAAGAAAGATAGTAATAAAGCAATTAAGTATTTATATGATTTAAGTATCGCTAATAACTATATTCAAGAAGCTAAAGTGGCGGAAAATATTCGCTGGAGAGCAGAGTTAAGTGATAAATATTTTGAAATGACGATTAACTTAGCAAAACCAGAAATAGATAATAAAGAAACAGCAAAATTATTAAAAGAAAAACAAGATGATAAGTATCCAAGTTGTCCGCTTTGTTTAGAAAATGTTGGCTTTGGTGGTAATGAGTCAACCCCACCACGGCAAAATTTAAGAGCAGTGCCACTTACTTTAGATAAAGAAGAATGGTACTTACAATTTTCACCATTTGTGTATTATAAAGACCATATCATCGTTATTAGTAAAGATCATAATCCGATGACAATTACCCCACGTATCTTTTCAAAACTCGTGGCTTTTGTCGATCAATTCCCGGATTTATTTATTGGTAGTAATAGTGATATTCCGATTGTTGGTGGTTCAATTCTTAATCATGAACACTTCCAAGGTGGCGCGAAAGTGATGCCAATGTTTAGTGCAAAAGATCGGTTTGTCTTAAAACATAAACATGACCGTAAACTTAAGATTAGCATTCTTGAATGGGATAGTAATGTCATTAAATTAGAATCAAGAACAAAGAGCCTTCTTTTAGCAAAAGCCGCGGAAATTACTGGTAATTGGTTAGAATACACGAATGAAGAATTAGGGATTATTCCCGCAACTAGCGGTGAACGCCACGCCGCGGTCACACCAATTGTTGTTAAAGAAAAACATAAATACATTATGTACTTAATTTTACGTAATAATCGCACTGATGAGAAGTATCCAACCGGTATATTCCACGCTCATCCCGAATACCATAACATTAAAAAAGAAGGGATTGGCCTAATTGAACAAATGGGAACCTTTATTTTACCAGCGCGACTAAAGAATGAATTTGGTTTAATTGAAGAATTATATAAAAAAGGTGTTACTGGTGCCGAAATGATTAGTGAACACCCAAGTATTGCTAAACACGCTACTTTTATTAAAGAATTAATGCTCAGTAAAATTAAACCAACTGAATTTGAAAAGTATGCGCGTGATTATATGACTAATGTCTGTGAAAACATTTTACAAAATACCGCATGCTTTAAAAATGATGAAGCTGGACAAGACGCCTTTATTAAGTTTTTACAACTTTAATAAAGAATTGCACGAATTAAAGTGTTAAAAGTGGCGACAATGCCACTTTTTTGTTAACATTGAGTTATGGGAACAAACAGTAAATTTAACTTAGGGATTAACTTAACTGGTGATAACGATCTTGATCGTCATAATATTTTTAATTATATTATTGAAAACTTCACCAAAGATAAAACTGAAGCGGAGATTTTAGTATTAGCGGCGACTTTTTTAGGTAAAGACACAAAAACGATTTTTAATGAAATTCGTGTTAACCCTGAAGTACTTGTCCCTGTATGTTTATATTTAATGAGTGAAGAAAAAATTGCGCTATCACGGCGTAATGAAATTGGTAATGCTTTGCTTAAGTACACCGACGCACATGCGCGGAAGATTGATGATAAAGCGACACGCAAACCACTTTATAACTTTACGCTTGAATACGAAAAAGCGTTATACACGAAGATGGCTAATTCAAATGTTGAAGATATTTTGGTGACATTCCCTTTTTACCGTATTTATTATACGCAAGGCTTGATTTACGAAGCAATGGCCGATTACACGAAAGCATTTGTGATGTATTCAAAAGCTCATCAATGGAATCCGTTTAATCCTAAACCAATTCTTAAAATCCTTGAAGGTTTAAAGTATGATGGTCGCGCTCAAGATTTATTACGGCTTTCAATGTGGTACTTGCAAATTACTTATAGTGCCCCAAACATTAGTGCAGCATTGCGTTATGCAGGATATGCGCTTTATCTTGATGGTAAGTTCGCCGAAGCTTATGCCTTTTATTACCAAGCAATCGTGTATCAAGATGGTGAAACACCAGCACGTTTTAATGAAGAAATTACAAGTGTATTAACTGCCTTGAAAAAAGATGCCCCATACGAATTAAGCCGGGCACAAATTAAAAAACTTTTTGCGTATTCAAAATTTAAACCGTATCCTAGTGAAATAGCATTTGATACGATTAGACCACTAATTATTAATCATTATACAAAAGGTAATTATGTTGATGCTATTCGTTATGCGACACAGTATGTTATTTTCCGTCCAAATGATGATAAGATAATGCGCATTTTAAAAGCAAGTAAACTTAATTTAGACTAATAATATTTAAAATATTACAAAAAATGGCACTCGGTGTTGACAAGTGCCAATTTTAGTATATAATAGACTTAGCACTCAGACATTTAAAGTGCTAAGGAGGTGTTATATTATGAATTTTAATCCTTTTCCAAATTATGAACAAGATGAAAAAATCTTAGAGAAGTTTGGACGCTTTTTAGATGAAGACGCTAAACTAAATAAAAGTGACCCAGTAATTGGGCGTGATAGTGAAATTAGACGCATTATTGAAATTTTAGCGAGAAAGCAAAAAAATAATGTTATTTTACTTGGTGAACCAGGGGTCGGTAAGACCGCTATTATTGAAGGACTAGCGCAACGAATCGTTGCTGGTGATGTGCCAAAGAATTTAGCAGATAAAAGAATCTATGAATTAGATATGGGCGCACTAGTGGCTGGTGCGAAGTTCCGCGGTGAATTTGAAGAGCGGCTCAAAGCCATTTTAAAGAAAATTAAAGAAAGTAATCATCAAATCATTTTATTTATTGATGAGATTCATTTAATCGTCGGCGCTGGTAAAGCCGAAGGAGCCATTGACGCTGGTAATATGCTTAAACCAATGTTAGCGCGCGGTGAAATTCATACGATTGGGGCGACGACACTTGACGAATATCGCACTTACATTGAAAAAGACCGAGCGCTTGAAAGAAGATTCCAACCGCTTATTGTCCAAGAACCGACGCTTGAAGATACAATTTCGATATTACGCGGACTAAAAGCGCGTTACGAAGCCCATCACGGCGTTAAGATAAGCGATAATGCACTTGTGAGTGCAGCAGTACTTAGTGACCGTTATATTACCGAACGCTTTTTACCCGACAAGGCGCTTGACTTAGTGGACGAAGCTTGTGCATTAATTCGTGTTGAAGTTGAAAGTTTACCCGCCGAACTCGATGAAATTCGCCGGAAGATGCGGCAACTTGAAATTGAACGAGTTGCACTTAGTAAAGAAAATGATGACTTAAGTAAAGTTCGTTTACAAAAAGTAAATGAAGAACTGGAAAATCTTAAAAAAGAAGATGAAGCCTTTAGTAAAGAATGGCAACATGAATTAGATGAACTTAATGTGCTTGGTAAGGCTAAAAAAGAATTAGAGCAATCACGCTTTAACTTAAGTGTGGCCTTTAATAGCGGTAATTACGAAGAAGCTTCAACATTACAATATAAAGTAATTCCTGAACTTGAAGCAAAGATCGAAACTTTAACAAAAGAAACTAAAGATAATAAAGTATTAAAAGAAACAGTAACGGAAAATGAAATTGCTGCGGTCGTCTCACGCGCAACAGGGATTCCGTTAAAACGAATTATGGAAAGCCAAAAAGAAAAGATTTTATCGCTTTATGATGAACTAAAAAAACGCGTATTAGGGCAAGATGTAGCCCTGCGGCTTGTTAGTGATGCCATTTTACGGCAACGCGCAGGACTTAATAACCCAAATCGCCCAATTGGTAGTTTCTTATTCCTAGGCCCAACAGGGGTTGGTAAGACCGAAGTAGCCAAAAGCTTAGCCTACGCTCTTTTTGACGACGAACGCCATATTGTCCGGATTGATATGAGTGAATATATGGAAAAATTTAGTGTCTCGCGTCTTATTGGTGCCCCACCGGGATACGTTGGTTATGATGAGGGCGGGCAATTAACCGAAGCAGTGCGGCGTAGTCCTTATTCAATTATATTATTTGATGAAATCGAAAAGGCGCATCCTGAAGTCTTTAATTTACTCTTACAACTACTAGATGATGGCCGCTTAACTGATTCTCAAGGAAGGGTTGTAAACTTTAAAAATACTGTCATTATTATGACGAGTAACTTAGGTAGTGAATTCTTCCTTAAAAATCAAACATCAAAGATTGATGACTTAGTGAAAGCGACTTTTAAACCCGAATTCTTAAATCGGATTGATGAAATTGTGTATTTCTTACCGCTTAGTAAAGACACACAACGACAAATCACGCGCAAGATGCTTGATGAACTAATGGCTCATGTTGCCAAAAATAACTTCAAGTTAATATATGACGAAAAGATTGTCGACTTTGTGCTTGATAATGCTTACGCTCCAGAATTTGGGGCGCGACCATTAAAACGCTTTATCCAAAAGAGTTTAGAAACATTTATCGCTGAACAAATTGTTCAGGGCAATATCGATAGCAGTATTACTTATCGCTTAACGGTAACAAATAACGAAGTTAGTATTTCGCCCTTTGCCTAACTTTAATTTACAAAAAAAGGCCTCTTTGTTATAATTAAATCACATAAGAAAAGAGGTCTTTTAATTATGAAAATACGTCGATTATTATTAGCGCTGATCGGAGTTACGCTTTTAGCGTCGTGTGAACCACCTACATCACAGAGTATTGAAGTACCTGAGAGTGAAATTCCAAGCGTTAGTGACATTAGTGATACACCAAGTATCGTCAGTGAAACATCTACAACTGAAGAAGTTACGAGTGTTGAAGAATCAAGTGTTGAGGTGTCTTCTGAATGGGTTGAACCTGAACCAGTATTAAAACCAGCTGAAAATTGGGATTTTAAACCACTACCTGCTTACACTGGTAATTTTTGGAACACGATTGACTTTACACTCCGCGGTGAAGAGCTTCGTCAAGCACTTGCCGATTACATGTGGTCGAAGTTTTATGTGGAAGGTGTTTTAGATAATAGAGTTACATACGATGATGCTTTAGAGGCAATAAAAGTAATGGACTCTGATCCAAATAAAACAGGTAATGTATTATCATTGTATGACTTACGTAGTCATCCGCACGCTGGGTACCCCGGTAAATGGAATCGTGAGCACGTTTTCCCGCAATCCAAACTAGCAGATGGTGATAAAAGTTTACGCGCTAGTGGTAATACTAAAAATATTTCAAGTGACATCGCTAATTTATTCGCCTGTGATGCTGCTTTAAATGAACATAAGAGCAATCACTCTTATATTGAATGGAATTACGCCGAAGATCCAGAGCGTTGGTTCCCATACTTATCACGCAATACCGCTGGACAGCTCGTGGACGCGATTGTGCACTACGGCTACTCACCAACGCCAATTGTGCGTGGTGAAATTGCTAGAGCGCAATTATATATGGTACTAATGTACCCAGATCATTGTAGCATTAGTGAAAACTTCCAAATTGCTGATATGATTCGCTGGGACCAAGAATGGCCTCCGACTATTGAACGCGACGGTCAACGGCAAAAAGGGATTGAACAATATCAAAAGATTCGTAACCCATTTATCGATAATCGTAATTTATCGTGCTATATTTGGGGTAACACTAATCGCGCTACCCGCAAACTTTGTGCGGATATTTATTAGAAATAATTAATGCACTAATTAAACGGTGAGTCATTCTCGCCGTTTTCTTTATGCAAAAAGAGGCTATTCATTCATTAAATGTATTACATTTATTGTAATATTTAGCGTTATGTACTATAATTCAATTCGACGCCCCCTTAGTTAAATGGCATAACAGATCCATGGTAAGGATCAGTCGCTAGTTCGATTCTGGCAGGGGGCACCATCTTTAAAAAATTGCTCCAATACGATTATTGGGGCTTTTTTAATGCTTTTTTGACCAAATATACCCCTGTTTTGGGTGCTTGGAGAGTTTCTAGGTGGGATGGTGGGAGTCGAACTATGCCGAGGATTCCCATGGAAGTGCATAGGGAAGCACGTGAAATCAGGTTTGTTGGGGGGAATCGAACTACCTAAGCGCAACATTGATACACCCACACGCCTTCCTTTTATTAATTAGGGATCAATGGTATAATCCAAATCACATAAGGAGGACGATTTAAATGAGTCCAAACGAATATAACGAAGATATTTTTTCGTTGAGGGAGAGGGAGACAATCGTGACCGATATTCGCTCCAGTTACTCCTTCATTTTCAATCAGCTTGTCCAAATCTACAAAACCCATCATCAGGACGAGAAGCTATCAACCAAGGCGGAAGAAGTGGCGGATGCCGTGGAGACCCTCCACAACGAAGGCAAGATCACCGACTACCTCTACGAGAACTTCAAATCCTGCTATTCCCAGTATCCGACCATGTTGGTTGGGAATCTCGTGAAGGAGAAGGAACAGGTTGGTGCAGACAAGCAATATGAGAGGCTCAAGAAGCTTAAGGGCCTTTTGAAACTCTACATCGGCGATTTGTCCGAGGAGGAAAAGATTAAGATTCGTGATGATAAATACAAAGCGTTAATCACTTCGGAAACCGGCGGCAAAGTGGTGGTGGAAACATATCGAGGATCGACCGAAAAGGCCGATTATAGATGCACTATTTGCGGATACGAATGGTCCACAAGACCAGACCATTTCAAAGAAAGGCAGGGCTATAAGTGCCCGCGTAGCAAAAAGGGAGGATAACGCCGATGCGCTTCGCTTTGGATAAAGATGGCAAAAGAGTGTATATAGAGCAAACGCATGTGAAACAAGACTATTTCTGCCCCGAATGCGGCGAGAAGCTTGTCTTGAAAAAAGGTGAGATAAGGATGCACCATTTCGCGCACCCATCCCACTCGCAATGTACCGATTCATGGCATTACGATATATCGGACTGGCATATGCGTTGGCAAGCCCGTTTTCCTTTGGAAACTCAGGAGATTGTGAAGGCCAAAGACGGGCAGAAGCACAGGGCGGACGTCCTTCTGGAAGACAAGAAGGTGGTGTATGAGTTTCAGCATAGCCCGTTAAGCCCCGAGGAGTTCGATGATAGAAATACCTTTTACAACTCTCTTGGCTATAAGGTGATTTGGATATTCGATTTATCCGACCAGTACGAAAACGGATCGATAGAGAATTACAAAAGCGATTTGTATAAGTGGACAAGGCCGAAGAAGACTTTCAATCATTTCGTGCCTAAAGATAATCCGAATGTGGAATTGTACTTCCAAATCCAATTGTTGGCCGACGAGAATGAGATGATTCAACATCTCAAGTTATCTTTGGAGGCGGGATACGAGATTCATTTCCAAGATCAAAGGCTTTACTACGAAGACCACAAGGACGATGAAATCGAGTTGGTGAAGGTGACGTGGGCTCCCGATGATGGCTTCGAAAGATTCGCCACCGATGGGTTCGTTTATGACGAAAAGGACATCGTCCATAGATTCGTGGAAAGCAACGAAGAAAAAGAGAAAACCATTGCTTTAGGCGAACTGGCCGACCGGCTCGTGGAAATGTATAGTCGGAGCCACACGACCTATTACTTTGGTTGCCCTCGGAGCTCTACTCATTTGTGCGGGGATAGCAACATCGATACGCCCAAAGAAAAATACGATGAAGTCTACCCTTGCATGGAATGCCAGTTTTCAACGCACGACAACGGCTACAGGCCGATGTGCAAGAAAAGGTTCTTGGATTTGGGGCTATCGGGTAATACCCAAGTCGAGGTCTTAAAAAGGACCGACGACGGTTTCATATCGCAAATAGCGTATGAGGACGGAGAAGGAAGGCGCATCATCGATCTGCCCACGTTTAGTAACCCAATAAGCAAATCGGTTTTCACCCTGTGGAGGGAAAACAATTATAAGATCGCAATTTTCAAGAATGCCAAAACAGGGAAGTTCATCAAAATCGGAAGAGACCCAACCGAGCAAAGGTACAAATATGGGAAGGTGTTTGGTTATTTCTCGAGCGACCAATTCTCCTTCAATGGGAAATCCTGCGAATTGTATGGTTGCGAGAAACCCGAATGGATATGCGTTTGGAGCGTCAAATAGGTCTCGATTCCTCCCATCCCCTTTGAAATGTATCAATGCTGTAGTGCAACCCCTTGCAAAAAGGGCTAAATGTATCAATATTGATGCGCAACCACATTATAAGATAAAGCGCATAATACGCGCTTTTTCTTTTATGGTGACACATTAAAATATAATAAATATTCCAATGCATAACAGAGTATAAATTTGTACTAATACGAGACACTGATTTTAATTTTGTAACATTAAAGGCATTACTTTTGTATTTTTAAATAGGCCTTAAATAAATAAAAAGGTTAATCATTTATTTCAATAATGAGATATAAATTCCATTATTCTGGAACTTTGAATCTGGTAAATTGGCAAATAAATTTAGAAAAGAGTGACATATAAGAAAGCGGAAACTATGGCAGCAAACTACAAGGAGAGTAATAAAGGTGTAATTTTTCAAATACTTTGAAGATAAAAATACGGAACTAAAAAGACAATTGAATAGTGATGTTAAAAAGGAAATAGTAGCATTTTTAAATACCAATGGTGGCATCATCTATGTAGGAGTGAATGATGATGGCACACTATATACTCCCTTTCTAAATTATGATAAAGATGAGATATTATTAAAAATATCATCATGGATATATGAAGCATTTTCTCCTTACCTTCCGCATTAGTGTCATTCAACTTTAATGATGATGGAGTTTTAAAAATCGTTATTTATGAAGGAGTTAAAAAGCCTTATTATTTAAGAGAAAAAGGACCAAGACCGGGCGGAGTTTACAAAAGAAGTGGGACATCAACACGAAAATGTAATGATGATGAGATTCTTAAAATGATTATGGAATCTAGTCACTATGTCTATGAGGTAGATATTTCCGTAGAACAAGAACTTACTTTTAGATACTTTGAACAAGTTTGTGAAGAAAAACAAATTGAGGTTAATACCAAATTATTTATTGGTTTAAACCTAATGAGACCAAAGGGGCAATTCACTAATCTTGGACTATTGATTTCGGATCAATCACCAATAGCGGTTAAAATTGCTGAATATGATGATGAAATGAATTTTAAACTTAAAAAAACAATAAAAGGATCATTGTTAAAAGCCCTCATAGAGACACAAGAACAAACAGAAAGATTAAATGATATAACCGCAATTATTGATACCAAATCTTGGAAAAGAATTGAAACAACATCTTATCCCGGAAATTCGCTACGGGAAATAATTCTCAATGCGTTTTGTCACACAGATTTTTTTATCCGCTCAAATATCAAAATAGAATTTTATAAGGATAAAGTTAAAATCACAAGTCCTGGCGGTCTTTATAAGACGACATTGGATGATGTTTTAAAAGGTGTACAAACATAACGAAATGAAAGACTTGTCCACCTTTTAGATAAACTTGGTTACATTGAAAATTTTGGAACTGGTATTCCACGGACTATCAAAGCTTATGAAGGTACTGGACATGAACCAACTTTTTACGATAGTGACAACTTTTTTTATTGTTTATTTGCCTAATTTAAATTATAAAAATAAAATGATTGACCAATTAAATGACCAATTAAATGATTCAATAAGTGATGTAGGTCTTGAAATATTAAGGTTGATAAACAATAATCCAGGTATAAATGCACAAACAATTTTCAAAATAATGACTCAAACGAATGAAAAAATAACAATCGATATCGTAAGGAATTCTATAAGGCGTGAATTAAGTAACTATGTAGAACATCGCGGCTCTAAAAAAACAGGTGGATATTATTTCAAACTACCATAAAGATTTTATAACCAAAGCCAATTGTTAATCATTAATAGTAAAAAAATATGAAAGAATAGCATAAAATTTAACTATTAAAAACTGTAAATAAATAAGGTTAGACAATCAAAATTCAACTAATAACAGTATCAAGTTTAGAAATGGATTTACTATAAAAGTTAAAATTAGTGGATTATATGTAAATAATAGTGACAGATAGTGATTTTATTGGTATTCATTGTGTTCCAGATGGTGCTGTATTTTGATATACAAATTGTTGGTAATCGGAATAATAATTATCTAAATAAAATAGTTAGTGTAAAACCTACTTAATTGGGCTTTGGTCGCCACAGAGTCGATATCACTAACGAATTATTAAGTTAGATTATTTGTTATTTCAAGCAAAATAAAAAGGCACAGATGAGTCGAAACTTAATTCGCGCATTACATCGTATGCCCAATATTAATTTACCTATTTTTTTCATTTAAGTCAATTCAATTACCAATTAATGACAAATTAAATGACTAATTAATTTTAATTTACTATAAGTTATTAATAATTGGAAAGTGTTAGAATTTAAAAAATGCCCTTGAACAGTCCAAGGGCTCTGGAGTGATTAGCTCCCAATAAGCGTAATCAGCGGCTATCACCAGCGTTATTTTCCTTAATTTCGCAAATTAAGTCAAGTAGTGATGTTATTTAATAAAGTTTAAATAATACTATTAGTTAAGAGATTGTTAACTAAATAAGAGTAAGAAGCGTTTATCGTAGTATAATTAGCTAAGAATTAAAGCACTAACTTATGAGCAATAAGATGAGGCGAAAGGACGCCTTAAAAGTTTACGACAAATGGGAAACGAAAACTTAATGTTACAACATGAAAGCAAACACTATATCTTTAATTACTATGCGGGTAGTAAAGCTGCAGAAGATATCGCACTTATAGCGGATCACCAAGAAGCTTGCTACACACATATTTGTAAAGTTTTAGGGGTCGAACCTAATTTTAAAATTAAATATTTTTTATGTAATTCGCCTGAAGAAGTTGGGAAGATATATGGTGACAATGAACCGTGTAACGCTTTTACTAGTCCGCCTGACTCAATTTATGCGGTATATAATGACGATATTCAGTGTATTGGTTTTCATGAAGATGCTCATATTATTAGTTACACAATAAATCGTCCCGAAAGCGCGGCAATTCGTGAAGGACTAGCAATGTATTTTGACCGTGTATGGTGGGGGATAAGTAATGAAGACTGGACACTATACTACTTAAAAACAAATAAATATATTTCAATTTGTAATTTACTTGATAATAAGTACTTTTTTAGTGAAGATTGTTCATTAACTTATCCAATTATGGGTGCTTTTACTAATTATCTTATAGTGCACTACGGAATTAAAAAATATTTAGTCTTTTACAGGTATAAAGATAATATTTTTGATGGTTTTGAAAAAGTATATAAATTAAGTGTGAATGAATTAGAAATGAAGTTTAAAAAAGAAATTGCTAAACTTGAACTAACAAATGATACTGAAAGTAAAATTAAACAATTATTAATGAAAAACAAAACATGAAAATCAAAACAGTACTGATTAAGTAAGTCTTTTTTACTATTGCGACGGTATTGGATCGTGTACTTCTTAAGAAAAAATCATTGTAAATTTAAGGTGTAAATATGAAATAATCGCTAATATTATAGTAATTTGACACTTTTTAGTTGCAAAGTTGTACAAAATCTACTATTATGATGCTGTAAGTTTTACTTACAAATTAATTCAAACTCTAGAGAGTGGGTACGCCCACTCTTTGTTTACAGGAGGATTATGGATTTAAACTTATTACAACCAAAAGTCGAAGAACTATTAAAGGAACGCGGTTATCGCTTAGTAAGTATGCGTTTCTTGAATGAAGAAGGTACACGTTTCTTACGCGTAATCGTTGATAAGTACCAGCACATTATTAGTCTTGATGAAATTGTCGCCATCAGTGAAGCAATTGACGCAATACTAGATGATGATGAAGAAAGTGCCTTCACCCTTGATATTACAACGACGGGCGCGGAAAAAGAAATAGCGCTACAAGAAGTAAATGATTATCTAGGTTTATTCATTAAATTAACGATGAAAGATGGTGTCAAAGGTCCTAACACAGTAAAAGGTATCCTAGAAGCTGTTAGTGAAAATGAAGTGACGATTAGTCATAACGATAAAGGACGAATTAAAAAGGAAACTTATGCGCAAAGTGATATTAAAACAATTAATCGCGCAGTGAAATATTAAAGAGGAATACGAAAATGAGTAAAAAATTAACAAAAGCACAATTAAGAAAAAAGCAAGAACGTTTCGAAACAATGCGTGAAATGTTTCGTGAAGTTGCGGAAAAGCACAACTTAAAGGAAGAAGTTGTTCTTAATGTTTTTATACGTGCTGTCCAAAATGTTGTCGCTCGCCAAAAGGGTGGAGATGATGTGCATGTTGAAGTCGTGATCAACGAAGAAATGTTTGATTTTGAAGCACGGGTCTTAAAAAGAGTTGTCGCTCATGATGACGATATTGAAGATGATGCACTTGAAGTATGTTTAGAAGTAGCGCGTACATTTGACGCTGATGCAGAAGTCGATGCATTAGTCGTCGTTGAACGCTCATTCTTAGGCGATTTCAATTCAAAATTATCAAATAATGTCGCCCATAACTTCCGTCATCAATTAATTGAACTTGAAAAAGAACAACTCTTCACTTTATTTAAAGATAAAATTGGTGAACTTGTTAAAGGTACCGTGGAGAAAAATGAACGAATTACTTATATTAATTTATTAGGAATTACAAGTGTGTTCTTTGATGAGAGAGGACGGCACGCGATTCCTGGTGAAGTTTTTAAACCCGGCCAAGAATTAAACTTCTATATTGTTGACGTCGTTAGTGGCGCTAAAGGGGCAAATATTATTATTTCCCGCAGCCATCCTAACTTCGTAAAAAGGCTCATGGAACGCGAAATTCATGAAATTTATGATGGTACTATCGTTATTCATGATATCGTGCGGGAAGAAGGTGAACGCGTCAAAGTTGCAGTTGAAAGTCTTGATCCAAATGTTGATCCAATTGGCGCCTGTATTGGTCCAAATGCAAGCCGCATTCAAAAAATTACTGCTGAACTTGGTCCTGATGGCCGTAAAGAAAAGATTGATATTATCCCATGGGTTAAAAACGAAGCGCTCTTCATTATTGAAGCCTTCCGTCCGGCTGTGCCGCTTGGCTTAAAAATTGACGAAGAAAATAAAACAGCACAAGTCGTCTTTAGCGAAGAAGAAAAAGGTAAAGCCTTCGGTCACAAAGGCGCGAATATTCGTTTAGCGAGTAAATTAACTGGCTACGACCTAACGATTCTTGATTTAAATGAAGCTAGTGAACAAGGTGTTGAATTCTTAACAAAAGCGGATATTGAATACGAAGAACGGCTCGCTGAACAAGAACGGACACGCGAACGTATTTTACGCGAACTTGCGCGTGCCGAAGAAGTTGCACAACGCGCCGCTAGTCAAAAGAGTTTGCTTGAAGAGGAAGTTAATTCCCTTAATATTGATGACTTAGAATATGAAGATGCTTTCAAAGATGAAGAAAAAGTCGTTGAAACACCAAAAGTCGTCACTCCTGAAATTAAAGAAGAAAAGAAAGAACCAGTTGTGCAAAAAGTTAAAACAACAATTTCGCTTGCTGACTTAGAAGCAGAACTTGCCAAAGAAAAAGAAGAAATTGAACAAGCACAACAAAAACGCGAAGAACGTCGTAGTCGCACTAAACAAGAAGTTAAGCAACCTGAAGTTGTTGAACCAACACTTCCGACTGGACCAAAGATGGATATTTATACGGAAGAAGAACTTGCAGAACTCGACGCTGAACTTGAAGAAGTCTATGAAGACGATGATCTCGACTTTGAAGATTTCGATGAATACTACGATAACTAGGAGTGTGTAAATGAAGAAAATTATCGTTCGCCGCTGTATTGTTACCCATGAAAGTCACGAAAAACGTGATCTTATCCGTGTGGTAAGAACGCCAGACGGACGTGTGGTAATTGATAATACGGGAAAAGTCAATGGTCGCGGTGCTTACTTAGTGCGCAATAAAGAAGTTATTCTCTTAGCGCAAAAGAAAAATGCCTTAAGCCAAGCCTTAAACATTGAAGTTGACCAAGTTATATACGAAAAACTCCTTGAGGAAGTTAATGACTAACGAACTTAATAACTTCCTTCATCTCTTAAAGCGCAGTGGCCATTATCGCTTTGGCGCTGATTACTTAAGAGAAAGTAACGCTCGTAAAATCGCACTAGTGCTAACTAGTGATGACTTAAGCGAGTACACAAAGACTAAGGTGAACAACTTCACTTTAGCGCATAACATCGCACAATTTGATGTCCCTGCGAACATCATGTCTATGCTTTATCCTGGTAAAACAATTAAAGTCTTAGTTGTCACTAACCATCAAAGCGCTCAAAAAATCGCAAATCTAATGAAAGAAGGTAACTGAAATGAGTAATGAAAAAAAGCGCATCAGTAATGTTGCACACCACAGTAAAAAACAAAGTGGCCCTTGTGTTGAGGGGAGAAAACTTATTTATCAAGGCCCGATTAAAGTAAGCGATTTAGCCCGGCTTTTAAAACTTAGTGAGGCGCAAATTATTAAGAATTTATTTATGAAAGGGCAAATGGTCACGATTAATAATGTGTTAAGCCCTGAAACAGTGGCCGAACTATGTTTAGACTTTAACTTTGATTACGATTTTAAAGAAGAAACAGAAGATGATTGCGACTTTGGATTATCGCATATTGTTGATGATCCAAAAGACCTTAAACCGCGTCCACCAGTAGTGACGATTATGGGTCATGTTGATCACGGTAAAACAACACTGATTGATACAATAAGGAGCTCATCAATTGTCAGTGGCGAAGCAGGTAGTATTACCCAAGCCATCGGTGCTTATCAAAAAGAATTTCATGGTAAAAAGATTACATTTATCGACACTCCTGGACACGAAGCCTTTACCGCAATGCGTAGTCGCGGGACTAAAGTAACTGATATCGTCATTTTAGTTGTGGCCGCAGATGATGGGGTAATGCCGCAAACTATTGAAGCAATTGACCACGCCCGCGCTGCCGAAGTACCAATTATTGTCGCGATTAATAAAATGGATAAGCCAGGTGTTGATCCTGAAAAAGTTAAAAATGAACTTTTAGCGCAAAACGTGATTGCTGAAGAATACGGAGGTGACGTTATTTTTCAACCAATTTCTGCGAAAAAAGGAACGGGTATTGATGAACTACTTGACGCGATTCTTGTCACTGCTGAAATGCTTGAATTAGAGGCTAATCCAAAGCGCTATGCCTACGGCACAGTTTTAGAAGCGCGTCTTGAACGCGGTGAAGGACCAAAAGCTATGCTTTTAATACAAAACGGCACCTTAACAAATCGTGATTTTGTCGTTGCCGGAGCAGCTTATGGTAAAGTACGGCGGATGACTAATGAGCATAATAAGGCATTAAAAAGTGCTGGACCAGCGACACCAGTCGCCATTATTGGTCTTGACGAAGTACCTGAAGCGGGTGACAATTTCATCGCTTTTGAAACAGAAAAAGAAGCAAAAGAACTCGCTATTAAACGCAAACAAATTCGCATTGAAGAGAGCCGCGGTAGTAGTGAAGGGATGAAACTTAGTGATCTCCATAAGCAAATTGCCGAAGGTGAAACTGTTGTCGTTAATGTGATTATTAAGGCTGATAATAGCGGTAGTGCGGAAGCAGTACGCGGGAGTCTTGAAAAGATTAATGTCGAAGGTGTGCGCCTTAATATTATTCGTGCAAGTGCTGGCCAAATTACCGAAAGTGATGTCTTACTTGCAAGTGCGAGTAATGCAGTTATTTTCGGGTTTAATATTCGTCCAAATAACCAAGTGCGTGACCTTGCAGAACGACTAAAAATTGAAATTCATTTACATCGCGTAATTTATGCTTTACTTGAACAAACTGAACAAGCACTAAAAGGTTTATTAAAACCTGAATTTGAAGAAAAAGTTACGGGCCAAGCCGAAGTACGAGCAATTTGGCACGCTTCAAAGGTTGGCACTATTGCGGGATGTTATACGCTGAGCGGTGTCATTCGCCGTAATCAAACGGTTCGGTTGCTGCGTGATGGCGTCATTATTTACGAAGGTGAAGTAGCGACACTGAAACGCGTCAAAGATGACATTAAAGAAACACGCGCGGGATATGAATGCGGGATGACTTTACTTAACTATAACGACATTAAAGAAGGCGATATTATTGAAGGCTATGCGATGGTGGAGGTTAAAGATGCCTAAAAGTCGTAATTTATCACGTAATGAATCATTAATGCTCCGTCATCTTAGTGAAATTATTAGCTATAAAGTAGGTGACCCAAGTTTAGGGCTTGCTACTGTTAGTGCGGTTGAACTTACGCGTGACTATAGTTATGCAAAAGTATATATTAGTTTTTTAGGGGATGGCGATGTTGAGGCGAAGATGGAAATCTTAAATAACGCGAGCGGATTTATTCGCCATGAACTATCGCAAAAAATGAATATTAGAAAGACACCAGAACTACGCTTTATTTATGACGATACTTTTGAAAGAGTAGCGAAATTAGATGAATTATTAAAGCGTACTAAAAAGTAAAGTTAATTATTAATAAGAAAAATAGGCCTGATTATAAAGGCCTATTTTATTTTTAATTGACAAGAAGTGTCTAATGTTAAATAACTTTCTTTTCAAAGTGATAATGTAAGATACCGGCGTCCATATAACTTTCACCAACGCGTTTATACCCTAAGCTTTCGTAATATTTTAATAGATGACTTTGACCCCCGATATGGAAAGTAAGGGGGCGATATTTAACACTTAACTTTTGCTCGACATAAGTTATTAAAGTCATTCCTAGTTTAAGACCGCGATATTCTTTTAATACTGCAATACGACCTAAGTACGCTCTTCTTGCTAGTGCGTCGTACTTATAACGAATTGTGGCCGCTTTATTACCTTTAACATAGAGCACTAAACTAGTGTAATCTTTTTCATTTGCGTCATATTCGTCTTCGACTTTAATGTTTTGCTCTTCGACGAATACTTTATAACGAATATAAAGGGCATCATTAAAGTGTGCAGGAGTAGTAACTTTAACAATGACACAGTCATCATTTATTAGCGTTGCGTAATCTTTGTACCATAAATCAAATTCTTTGTCGTTAATTAACATCAGTTCAAAGTTAGTTTTCGCTTCCGGATACTTTTTATAAATCGCGTTTAATAAACTTTTAATGTCATCGCGTCTTGTTTTATTTTCATTTGGACAGTTATAAGGAAGGAGTGGTAACTTTAAATCTTTTTGCACACGGATTATAAGTTTTTCATCGACAAGAATAAGTGGACGGATAAAGGTGATTTCCGCTCTTTCAAGATACATCTGTGGACTAAAAGTCGCGAAGCGTCCGCCACCAATCATATTCATAAAGAGTGTTTCAAGCGCGTCATCAATATGATGAGCAAAGGCGACTTTATTAGCTCCTAACTTATTAGCGACTTCATTAATCGCTGCTTTTTTCATTCGTGAACATATTGAACACGGCAGTTTTGGTAACCCTTGTTTTTCTTTCTGAACACTTAAGATTTTACTGACGTCACGCGAATCATTAACGATTAAGTCATATTCTCTTTCCTTAAAGAAAGCAGTATAACTACTAGCGTCAAACCCGCTAAATCCTAAATCTAAAATCACAGGGTAAAGCGTAAAGTCTTTCTTACTATAACGCTTATAAGTCCGTAGTGCTTCAAAAAGAACAATGGAGTCTTTCCCACCACTGATGCCGATGACAATTTTGTCACCACTTTGAATTAGATTAAACTTCTCATCAGCTTTCTTAATCTTTGCTAGTAATTCGCGAAAATGTTTCATTGTCTTAAAACCTGTCGCTTTATATTATAATATAAAAGATATATGAATAAAGGGAAAAACGGTATTTTATTAGTTAATAAAGAGCCTGGTTACACGAGTCGCAAAGTCGGTAACATGCTTTCGCGTAAACTTAAAATAAAGAAAGTCGGGCATTTAGGGACACTTGACCCCTTTGCTAGTGGCTTACTCATCTTTGCCGTTGGTGAAGGCACTAAAGTGTTGCCGTATTTAGAAGATGAAGTTAAAACTTATGTTGCGACATTGTACTTTGGCTTATTAACAACGACTTTAGATCCGGATGGTGAAGTTATTAAAAAAGAAGAAGTTCCGCCCTTTTCTAAAGCGGAAATTGAAAAAGTTATTAAGCAATTTACTGGTGAAGTAACACAAATTCCACCGACGACAAGTGCGATTAAAATTGATGGGAAAAGGGCCTATGAATATGCGCGTAAAAATATTGAAGTCGACATGCCAAGCCGTGTAGTAGAAGTTTACACTCTAGAAGTACTTGAATATAATCATCCTTTACTAGTCATAGAGGCAACTGTTAGTAAAGGCACTTATATTCGAACGCTTGCTCAAGATATAGCGCTTGCCTTAGGAACAAACGCTACAACGATTAAGCTAGTGCGCACAAGGCATGGTGACTTTAGTCTTGAAAAGGCAAAACTTTTTGAAGAAGTAAGTGAAGAAGATATCATTGATCCAAGTCTAGCGTTAAAAAAGTTTCCGATTTACAAGTTAAGTGATGAGGAAGTTAAAAGGGTGCGAAACGGGATGACGATTAAACTTAACGCTAGTGAAGAAATTGTACAAATTCATAATAATAGTGGCGTTTTGCAAGCATTATATAAGAAAAAAGGCGATAATTATATCGCGCTACGAGGATTTAATTTATGATTGCTAAACATCTTGATTTAAGTCGTATTACATCTTTAGCACCAAGCACTGCACTAGTTGTTGGGACGTTTGACGGCGTCCATATCGGTCATAAGTATTTAGTGGAAGAAGGTTTTAAAGCGGCAGATAATGTTGCGGTTTTACTTGTATACACTAATAAAAAACTTACAAAACTTCATCAAAAAAGTGGGGTGCTAACGAGTTTAGAAGACCGTGTTGAAATCTTTGAGAAGTTTGGAGTGAAGACTGTTTATTTATTAAATTTAGGTGATGAATTACTCAAGCTTGAACCATGTGAATTTATTAATAAAGTTTTAGTACCTTTAGCTCCAAATTCTGTTATTGTTGGTACTGATTTTAGATTTGGTCGGGGCGCTAAAGGCACTGGCGAAGATTTGCGAGAGTTTGGTAAAAATGTATTTACGACTAGAGTTTTAGCGCCACTTTACTATGAAAATGAAAAAGTGAGCACATCACTAATTAAAGAGCTTTTAAGTAAAGGTAAACCTAAGATCGCAAAGTCATTACTTGGCCGCTATTATGCGCTCACTGGGTTAGTGACTAAAGGCTACGGTTTAGGAAATAAATTAGGATTTCCGACTGCGAATATTGCCCTTGACCCAAGTTACTTTGTACCAGCGCACGGTGTATATTTTGTTCGCGTTAAGTTTAGAGCTAATTATTACTTTGGGATGGCAAGTTTAGGGTACCATCCGACGGTTAACAAAGTTAATGTGCCACTACTTGAAGTTAATATATTTAATTTTAATGAAAATATTTATCACGACGCCCTCACTGTTGAATTTATTGATTACTTACGTCCAGAATTTAAGTTTGAAAGTGTTGACACGTTGATTAAGCAATTACAAAAAGATCGTGAAAATTGTGAATTTAAGATAGAGAAAGGAGAATATTAAATGCAAGTATTTAATGTAAAAAATAATGTTTATTATATTGGAGTTAGTGATAGAGGACTTCGTGTGTTTGATATTATGATGGAGACAAAACACGGCACAACATATAACTCTTATTTAATTAAAGAAGAAGGTGGAGTGACGATTATTGACGGAGTTAAAGCAGGATTTACTGATAAGTGGTTAGACAATATACGTTCATTAGTCGATATTAAAGATATTAAATATTTAGTCGTGCAACATACTGAACCTGACCATAGCGGCGCTATTCCTGCCCTTTTAGCGCTTAATCCAAATATTGAAGTTTACGGTTCATTTATGGCAATGGCTAATTTAAAAGAAATTAATAATGCACCATTTATTAGTAATGTAATTAAACCAAAACAAGAACTTAAACTTAGTGAGCGGCAAAGTTTATTTTTCTACCCTGTGCCAAACGTTCATTGGCCGGATACTATTATTACCCATGACCCAGTTAACGCGATTGCTTTTACTTGTGACTTTTTAGGGCAACATATTGCTCCACAACAATTACTTTATAGTAAAGAACCTAATAAAAAGATTATTGAAGAAGAAATTAAACTATATTACGACGCAATTATGGCACCCTTTAAAAGTGACGTGCTTAAAAGTGTGGCGACTTTAAAAAGTTTAGATGTAAGTATGGTGCTTAATAGTCACGGTTATATTTTAGACACAAAAGAAGCTGTTGATTGGGCGATTAATAAGTATATTAAATGGTCAACTGTAAATAAAAGTGAAAAATTAACGGTTACTGTCGTCTTTGCTAGTGCTTATGGGTATACGAGGAGTATGAGTGAAGCCGTTATTAGTGAATTAGAAAAAGCGAGTGCCTTAGTTCATGTTTTTGAAGTACCTCGTGATGACCTAGCAACAATTGTGGCACGCATTGAAGAAAGTGATGCGCTCCTAGTTGCTTCACCAACCTTTGTCGGGGACGGGATTAAACCAGTGTATGATGTCTTGAATAGTCTTAATCCGGTGATGTGCTTTGGTAAATATTTTAGCGCTTTTGGGAGTTATGGCTGGAGTGGGGAAGCGGTGCGTAATTATATGAACCGCGCAAGTGAATTACGCTTTAAGAAAGTTGATGAAGGCTTTAAAGTGCGCTTAAAACCTAGTGAAAAAGAATTAGAAGATACTCGACTCTACGCTCGTAATTTCATCATGAAAATAAAAGCAGAGTTAAATAAATAATTAAGCATATTTAACTTGGCAATTTACCAAGTAATATGTTAATATTATGTAGCGACTTTAGCGCTGCTATGATTCACCCCTAGAATTAGGGCGATGCTAAAGTTAAGAATAAAGAGAAAGGGGAATAAAGTTATGGCATTAACAAAAGAACGCATTGCCGAAATCGTTAAAGAATTCGGTGCGAATGAAAAAGATACAGGATCAACTCCTGTGCAAGTGGCGTTATTAACTGAACAAATTCGCGAATTAACTGAACATATGAAAGTCCACAAACACGACTATCATTCACAACGCGGATTACTTAAATTAGTTGGTCAACGTCGTGGTCTTCTTGATTACTATAACCGTGTTAATCGTGAAGGTTACTTAGCTTTAATTGCAAAATTAGGCTTACGTCGTTAAAAAAGATTAAACTGTCTATGACAGTTTTTTCATTATTTATGTTGGAGAAAAGAGGAAAAGATGAAAAAAGTTTATGAAATGATGTTCCATGGCCGTAAAATTGTCGTGGAAACTGGCGAACTCGCCAAACAAGCTGATGGCGCTGTGTTAGTGCGCTATGGTGATACGGCAGTCTTAAGTACTGCTGTTGCGGGAAATAATCCGACAAATTTAGATTACTTTCCACTCTCAGTTGCGTATCAAGAAAAAATGTATGCAGCGGGAAAAATTCCTGGTTCATTTTTACGTCGTGAAGGACGTGAAACAGAACACGCTACTTTAATCGGTCGTTTAATTGACCGTCCGATTCGTCCGTTATTCGCGGAAGGATTTAGAAATGAAGTACAAGTTATTAATACTGTCTTAAGTGCCGATTACGACTGCACTCCAGAAATGACAGCAATGTTTGGTAGCAGTTTAGCGCTTACGATTAGTGATATTCCGTTTGAAGGACCAATTGCTGGTGTGCAAGTTGGTCGCGTTGATGGTAAATTTATTATTAACCCAACGACCGAAGAAAACGCTAAAAGTGACTTACAACTGACAGTTGCCGGTACAAAGCGTGCTATTAACATGGTCGAAGCTGGCGCTAATGAAGTTAGCGAAGAAGATATGCTTGAAGCCTTAATGCTTGGGCACGAAGCAATTAAAGAACTTTGTGCATTCCAAGAAGAAATTCAGCGTGATATCGGTGTCGCTAAACGCGAATTCCCACTATTTGTACCTGATGAAAGTTTAGTCGCTGAACTTAAAGAAAAATATACAGGTAAACTCACTGAAGCTATCAGTGTCTTTGACAAATTAGAACGCAGTGCAGCAATTGAAGCTGTTAAAGGCGAAATGGTTGAAGAATATGAAGCTAAGGAATATGAAAGTGATGACGACAAACGCCGTGTTATAAGTGATGTTAAAGCGTTACACGAAGTAATGGTGAGCGATGAAATTCGCCGGCTTATTACTCACGAAAAAGTTAGACCTGATGGTCGTAAAGTCGATGAAATTCGTCCGCTTGATAGTCAAGTTGACTTATTACCAAGAACGCATGGTAGTGCACTTTTTACCCGCGGACAAACACAAGTCTTATCAGTTGTGACGCTTGGGCCAAAGAGTGACGAACAAATTATTGATAACTTAACTGATGAAGAATCACGGCGCTTTATGCACCATTATAACTTCCCGCCTTATAGCGTTGGCGAAATTAAACGATTAGGTGGTCCAGCACGGCGTGAAATTGGACATGGTGCTTTAGGTGAAAGAGCTTTACTTGCCGTTATTCCAAGTGACGAAGAATTCCCATACACCATCCGTGTTGTAAGTGAAGTACTTGAAAGTAATGGTTCAAGTTCACAAGCTAGTATTTGTGCCTCAAGTATGGCACTGATGGCCGCTGGTGTCCCAATTAAAGATATGGTTACCGGGATTGCCATGGGCTTAATTACAAGTGGACCACTTGATGGTAATCATCCCTATACCATTCTTACTGATATCCAAGGCTTAGAAGATCACTTCGGTGATATGGACTTTAAAGTTGCTGGTACTAGTAAAGGAATTACTGCATTACAAATGGATATTAAAGTACGCGGAATCAGCAAAGAAGTCTTAGCCGAAAGCTTAGCGCAAGCGAAAAAAGCTCGTGAAGAAATTCGCGCAAATCAATTAAGTGCGATTAGTGCACCACGTGAAGATGTCGCTGAATTTGCACCAAAGATGGGTAAGATGACAATTGATGTTGATAAAATCCGTGAAGTTATCGGTACTGGCGGTAAAGTCATTAATAAGATTATCGAAGATAATGATGGCGCGAAGATTGATATTGATGACGACGGATTAGTCGTTGTCTATCACATGAACCGTGCGACGATTAATAATGTGCTTGCCACGATTGAAGCAATCGTTAAAGAAGCAAAGGCTGGGGAAATTTACGAAGGTAAAGTAACCCGCGTTGAACCTTATGGTGTCTTTGTTAATCTCTTTGGTAATGTTGACGCACTAGTGCATGTTAGTGATTTAGACTGGGCTTATGTTGATGATGCATCAAAGTTATATAAAATTGGTGATACATTAAAAGTTAAAGTTACTGGTGTTGATGAAAAAGGTAAAGTTAAAGCGAGTGTAAAAGTCTTTAAAGCTAAACCAGAAGGATACACCGAACGTAAAAGTGGCGGTCGCCGTAATAATAAATAGTAATTACTATTGAAAATTCTTTAAACCTCTTAACCATATGGTTTGGAGGTTTTTTAATAGATGTAAATAATTTAAGGCTTTAATTCCTAATTATTTTTATAATTAGTGTATGATAAATATATATAGAAAAGCACGGAGTTGCTCTAAGGTGAATTTTTATGTATGACATTATTATTATTGGCGCTGGGGTAATCGGCGCTTTAATTGGACGCGAAGCAAGTAAATATGAACTTAATATTTTAATGCTCGAAAAAGATAACGATGTAGGTAATGGCACTAGTGCTGCTAATAGCGCAATTGTGCATAGTGGTTATGACCCAAAGCCAGGGACATTAAAAGCAAAATTTAATGTTGCTTCGGTGCCGCTTTACAAAGATTTATGTAGTGACTTAGATGTGGAATTTAAGCGGATTGGGAGTTTAGTTGTGGCACAAGGTGAAGAAGAATTGCCCCGACTTGATGAATTAAAAGCACGCGCTGAGCTTAACGGCGTGGAAGTCAAAATGTTAAATAAAGCAGAAGTACATGCTCTTGAACCAAATTTACATGATCATATTGTCGGCGGCCTATTTGCACCGACAGCAGGGATAGTAAACCCTTTTGAACTAACGGCACACGCGATTGAAAATGCAATTGAAAACGGGATGACTTTAAAGCTTAATGAAGAGGTAGTAGCGATAAAAAAGCTTGAAGACGGCTTTAAAGTTACGACGAAGAATGGTGATTATTTTAGTAAAGTTGTGATTAATGCAGCGGGTGTATTTGCCGATGATATCATTAATATGGTAAGTAAGGCTGATTTTGAAATTACTGCGCGAAAGGGTAGTTATTTTGTCCTTGATAAATTAACGGTTCCACTTGTAAATACAGTATTATTCCCGCTGCCTAATATTCATAGTAAAGGGATTTTAGTTGTCCCAACAACCGCTGGTAATACACTGATTGGACCGACAAGTGAACAAATTATGTCAAAAGTTGATGTTGGGACGGATTATGCTTCACTTGAATTTATCCGTAAAAACGCTAATCGGTTATTAAAAGATATTCCGTTCCATAAAACAATTCGAACTTTCAGCGGGTTACGGGCAACACCATCGACTGGTGACTTTATTATTGAACATGATAAATATGTTAAAGGTTTAATTAATGTTGCTGGTATTGAAAGTCCTGGTTTAGCAAGTGCCCCAGCGATTTCGCTTTATGTCGTTAATGAATTAGTGAAAGATTTATTACCGCTTAAAGTAAAAGCTAATTTTAATCCGCGCGTTAGACCGCTGATTCGTTTACAACGCTTAAGCACTAAAGAAATTCAAGCAAAAGTTAAAGAAAATAAAGACTTTGCGACACTTGTCTGTAATTGTGAAAAGGTGACAAAAGCCGAGATTATTGATGTGCTGAGCCGCGCTTTACCAGTTAACAGCGTTAAAGCGATGAAAAAGCGTTTACGAACAGGATTTGGTTTATGTCAAGGCGGATTTTGTACGGCAAAAGTTATTGCGATTATGAGTGAATATTACGGGATTCCCGTTGATGAAATAGCGTATAACGAAAAAGAAAGTTACGTGGTGAAACATGGCAAAAAAGTATGATCTAATTATTGTTGGTGGCGGTAGTGCTGGACTTGGCGCTGCTGTTGCGGCTTATGACGCAGGAATTCATAATATTTTACTAATTGAAAAAGAAGCAACTTTTGGCGGTATTTTAAATCAATGTGTGCATGATGGGTTCGGTGTACATTTATTTAAGAAAACATTAACAGGACCAGAATATGCCCATTATCTTGTCGAAATGTTAAAAGAGCGACCTTTTGATATTTTACTTAGTAGTAATGTCACTGATATTAGTGACAAGCAAGAAGTGACAGTATTTGTCGCTGGTCAAGGTGTTATGCTTTTTAAAACAAAAGCGATTATTTTAACAACAGGGTCATACGAACGAAGTGCGGGAGCAATTAATTTACCAGGCGACCGCGGTGCTGGAATCATGAACGCTGGTCAAGCTCAATACTTCCTAAATCTCAAAGGTTATGAATTTGCCAAAGACGTCTTAATCGTTGGCTCTGGTGATATTGGCTTAATTATGGCTCGTCGGCTTAGTTTACTCGGGATTAAAGTGCACGCTGTTAGTGAAATTATGCCCCATTCAAGCGGCTTAAAACGTAATATTGTCCAATGTTTAGACGACTTTAATATCCCGCTATATTTATCACATAAAGTCACTGATGTACGCGGTAAGCCACGGATAGAGGAAGTTGATATCGCTGAGCTTGATGATAAGTTTGAAATCATTCCAGGGACAACTAAAACATTTAAAGTTGACACACTGCTTCTAGCGGTCGGGCTTATTCCTTACGTTGCGCTTAGTGATAATCTTGGGATTCCCACGAGTAAATCACGGGGGCCAGTAGTAAATAACAATTATCAAACACAGTTACCATGGTTTTTTGTAGCGGGTAACGCACTCCATATCCATGACTTAGCGGATGATGCTTATTTTGAAGGTGAAGAAGCCGGAAGAGCGGCTAGTTTATTTATTAACGGAAAGTTAAAAGCGCCCACTAACACGCTACAAGTAGTGCCAGGCTACGGCATCAATTATGTTATTCCTAATAATTTGGAACTCCCCTTAAACACTGATGAATTAGTGCTTAAATTTAGACCAAAAGAAAATTATGAAAATAAAAGGATTGTTGTAAAGATTGATGATACGGTGATATTTAAGAAATTCTTCCCGTTTTTATTTCCGAGCGAATTAGTGATTTTAAAAGTGAAAAAAGAACTATTAGTCGCTGGTGAAAAACTCATCGTGGAGGTAAGTGATGAGTAGTGACAAAAAAGTAACTTGTCTTGTTTGTCCGCGCGGTTGTATTATGACTGTAAGCAGCGACTTAAAAGTAAGCGGTAACTTTTGTGCGCGTGGTGTCCCTTATGCGCTCCAAGAAGTAAAAGAACCTAAACGCAATTTAACTTATGTTGTGCAGGTTGAAGGGCGTGAAGCACCTTTACCCGTCCGTACTGACTCGATGATTGCAAAGCACTTAATTCCCGATGTTGTCAAGTTATTACGCACTGTTACGATTAAGCCACCAGTTGCGTTTAACGCTATTATTATTGCCAATGTCTTTGATACTGGTGTTAATATCATTAGTAGTGCCGAAATTAAATAAAGTAATTACTTGGTAGTTTAGCTAAACTTTTGTTATACTAACAAAGTAGAGATATCACATATTATTAACAAGAGGTATAATTATGAACGATAAAGTAAAAATTTTCGCTTTAGGGGGGCTAGATGAACACGGCAAAAATATGTACGTTATTGAAATTAATAACGATATTTTTGTGTTAGAAGCTGGGTTAAAGTATCCAGATAAATCTTCACCTGGTATTGATTTTATTATTCCGAATCACGAATACTTAATTACGAATAAAAGTCGGATTAAAGCTTATTTTATTAGTCACGGCCACGATGATCAATTTGGTGCATTACCGTTTATCTATAAACAAGCACCCGCACCGATTTACACGACAAAAGCCGCGGCGATGATGCTTGAACGCTTCACTCGTCGTGTTGGTGTTAAAGATGTTAAGTATGAAATATTTACGATTGAACCATCAAGTCAGCATAATATTGCTGGTCATAAGTTTACTTTTTTCCAAACAACACACTCGGCGATGCATAGCTTTGGGATTGCGCTAGACACTAGTCAAGGCACGATTGTGTATTCTGGTGACTTTATTATTGAGTATACGAACAGTGCACGCTATAAACTTGATCTTAATAGCATTGCCAAAATTGCCGAGAAAAATGTGTTATGTTTACTTAGTGAATCTAGTGGTGCCGAAAAGGCGGGATATACTTCGCCTACACACCGTTTAGCGCCAAACATTGTACCAATTTTTCGTGAAACAAAGGGGCGTATCTTTATTTCGCTTTATGATCAATCAACTTATAACATCGAAGAATTAGTGCAAGTTGTGATTAACGCTAAACGGAAAATTGCTTTTTACGATCCAAATACTGAAGAATACTTTAGAGATTTTGCAAAAGCTGGTTTAAGCTTAATTGATGAGCGTTATATTATTAGTAATGATGACTTATTACGCGCTAGAGACCAAGATATAGTTATTTTAATGCTTGGCGCTGGTGAAAAAATCTATGAAAAGATTATTGCCCTTTCCAATAGGGAAAATCCTGATAAAAAGATTGTACTTGGCAAAGATGACACCTTTATTATGGCTTTGCCTGCTCCAGCGACACTTGAAGTTATTGCCACCGAAGCACTTGACTCCTTATACACAACTGGGTGTAACGTCGTCAATATTACACGCAAATTATTTACGAATATGCATGCGCAAGAAGAAGACTTACGGATGTTACTCTCACTTTTAAAACCAAAATATTATATTCCTGTTAAAGGTTTATACCGGCAACAAATCGCTAATGCTCAACTCGCGCTGCATAGTGGCTTAAAGTTTAGTCATCATAATATATTCTTACTAGATAACGGAGTCAGTGTTGAATTTAATGATGGCGTCGGGCGCGTGAAGATGAGTCCACTTGACCTTATTCCTAGTGGTGATGTGTTAGTGGACGGGACAGGAATCGGTGATATTAATCGCGGGGTCATTGAAGACCGCCAACGCTTAAGTGAAGACGGAATTATTATTATGGCAATTGCCGTTAATTATGATGAACGCACAATTACCGCAGGCCCTGATGTGCAGATGCGTGGCTTTGTGTATGTTAAAGATAGTGAACAACTATTAAAACAAATTCGGCAAATCTTTATTAATACTGTAAGTGAAGCACTAGACGCGCGCCAATTTGATATTGATGGCGCGGTAAAAGAAACTGAATCACGTGTTGAAAAGTATATTTTCCGTGAAACAAGACGGCACCCGATGATCTTACCGCTGATTCGGGTAATTAACGAATAACAATTAATCACAAAAATTTATTAATTTTTGCTCTCTTTTTCGAGTATTCAAGTAATATTATGTATAATATTAAGTATGAGTGAAGCAAAAACAAATTTACTTATGCAACAACAGCGACTTAGCCGTGGCTTAAAAGGCATTATTGTCGCGCTTTTGGCACTTATTGGGATTTTAAAAATTTCGATTGGTGGCGTCATTAATGTCCCGGTTGCACTTTTATTTGGCGACTTATTTGTCGTCTTTTTTGCTTTACAAGTATTATTTGCTTTTTATTTAATCTTTTTCCCAAAAGCTAAAAGTAAAAAGAGAGTTACCCTAGTGTTTCTTAGTATTTTTGGCTTATTAATTATTAGTAGCGCCTTTTACGCTGGTAATTTACGCAATTATATGCGTGACGGGACAACTTTTAAAGATAATTTAGATGTAATGGTAACGCTTGCCCGTGATACATTTTCTTTTACGCCACCGTCAAATGCTTACTTTTATAATTATGGCGGTATTTTAGGTGAAGGCCTTTTATTTGTACTTAAAGATTTACCAGTGTGGCTCATTATTATTATTTTTGTGTTAGCAAATATCGGTTTTGCGACAATGTTACTCTGGCCACTGCTTGTGAAAATATATGCAGCCATTAAAGAAGAAATTCGTGACTTAAAGAAAAGAAGACGAGTGCTCCACGAAGCTGGTCAATTACATAAAGAAGAAGCGCCCACAGAAGAAGACCAAGTCCCCGTTACGGAAATAATGAACGATAACGAAGTATGGGGCAGTAATTTATTGCATCGTGTTGGTCCTAGCGCTAGTGAAGCTGAAGAAAAATTAGGGCCACCGCCAGCACTTAATGTTGTTAAAAATGAAAATAGCGGGATGCACCGCGCGATGCCTAGCGAAGATTTTTCCGCTTTTGATGAACATTTTGAATTACCAACACTTGACACTAATGAAGAAGAATTTGAAGCACTTGATCCGACCGTTTTTCGCACGATGGAAAAAGTCGAAAGTGAAGAAGATTTCCAAGAACTTGAACGGGCTGTCGATGAAAAAGGGACTTTTGAAGCTGTTAGTTTTACCCCGCATCATGAAGAACCTACTAATACACTTAACGCTGAACCTAAAAAGGACGAAAATGTTTTACGCGAAGCTCTAGAAGAGCGCTATGAACCTGAACCGCTCCCACCACTTCCTGAACCAGTCGTGAAGCAAGAGAATGAACAAAAGCCGCGTATTTCTTCGAATTTCGCAAACTTTAGATTACCTAAACTTGATTTGCTTGATGACGCTATTGATAATGGTGAAGAAGCACAAAATCGCGAATTTGCTGCGGAATATGAAGCTAAGATTAATGCGTTCTTTACGGACTTTAATGTTGATGCTCGGGTGTTTAGCTGGACGATTGGCTCAACATTTACCCGCTTTGAAATTCAGCTTGGTCCGACAGAAAGTGTTAAAGCAATTAATCCGCTTTTAAATGATATTTCAATACGACTAAATGGTGCTTCTGTGCGTTTTGAAGAAGTTTTACCAGGTAAAGCAACAAGTGGCTTAGAGGTAGCGAACAAATTTAGAACGAATGTTAATTTTAAAGATTGTATGCATAAAATTGTCGCGAATAAGCGTAAGAAATATTTAATTCCGCTTGGTAAAGATGTCGCTGGTAATGTTATTTTAGCGCCGTTTACTGATTTCCCGCATCTTATTGTTGCCGGGGCAACAGGCAGCGGGAAAAGTGTGTTTATTCATACGGTGTTAACTTCCCTTATTATGATGCATTCACCACTTGAATTACGATTAATTTTAATTGACCCAAAACGTGTTGAACTTTCTGCTTACAACAATATTCCCCATCTAATCACACCGATTATTAAAGAGCCAAGTGAAGCAAAAGTAGCGCTTGACCGGCTCATTGATGAGATGGAAAATCGCTATAAACTTTTTGAAAAAACGGGGGTAGGTAAACTTAGCGATTATAACGAAATTATCGAAGAGATGGGTGGCGAAAAATTACCGGTTATCGTCGCGATAGTCGATGAATTTGCCGATCTTTTTGAAAGTGAAAAAGAAATATCAAACCTCGTATTACGGCTTGTGCAAAAAAGCCGCGCGGCTGGAATTCACTTATTAATTGCAACACAAAGACCAAGTGTCCAAGTTATTACTGGTAATATTAAGGCTAATATTCCTAGCCGTGTTGCCTTTATGACGGCAAGCGTGACTGATAGTATGACGATTCTTGGTTGCGGTGGAGCGGAAAACTTACTTGGCTACGGGGATATGTTAGTTGATAGTATTACGACTAATTATCGCGGACTATTACGTGTACAAGCGCCTTATGTACAGGTGCGAGAAGTACTCCGCGTCACTAATTATTTACGCAATAACTATATGACCGATTTTTATCCGGAATTTTTAGATTTAAAAGAAAAAGTTAATGTCTATGGTGGTGGCGGTCCCGTTATTAGTGATGACCTCTATCAAGCAGTGCTTGACTTTACTTTAACGCAAGATACGATTTCTATCAGCAGATTACAACAAAACTTTAATTTAGGATGGCCGCGTGCCCGTCAACTTTATGATCAATTAATGCAAAATGGCATTATTGAACCCCCTGATGAAGCTAATAGCGCTAAAGGGGCGGTTGTTATTGCCAATAAGAGAGGTAATTAATTATGTCGATTGGGATTGATATTGTTTATATTCCGCGCTTTGCGGGTAAAGAAAAACTTGCGACACGCATCTTATCGAAAAATGAATTAGAAATTTATCATATGCGACCAAATAAAGAAGAATTTCTTGCAGGGCGTTTTGCCGCTAAAGAGGCGTTTTTAAAAGCAATGAAAGAAGGGATAGGCCGCGTTGCTTTTCATAAAATTGATGTTGTGTATAAAAAAGACGGACGCCCTGAAATTCATCATGACGGTAATGTTTATGCTGTGTCAATTAGTCACGACGGTGATTATGCGGTCGCAGTAGTACAGATTAAGGAGTAGTATTTATGGCATTTGGACAATTTAGCGCACATTTAATTGCGCCACGGGTAATCCGCGTGGTGCTCTATAGTGATAAATATCAATATGAACAAACACGTGTGACAATTTATGATGATAACGATAAATTAGTGCCGTTTAGTTCGAAGAGTAAAGTCGTACAATATAAAGTTACTGCTTTTGAATTAACACTAGAACAACCTTTTGTGTTAGGACAAAATTATAAAGTTTATTTACAAAATTTTGGGCAAGTGCCGCTTAATGTAAGTGAGGCAACAACTTTTCCTAATTTTGACACTGATTATTATTACACTGGCCCGCTTGGTGCGGAGTACACTAAAGAACAAACAACATTTAGACTCTGGGCACCGCTAGCGAGTCGCGTGATTTTAAAATATGAAGTACCTGGTGAAAAACATTTCTTATATCGCAAACTTAAACGCGGTGAACGCGGAGTGTATGAATACACGCTTGAAGGTGATCATGAAGGGATTCGTTATACTTACTTAGTGCTAAATAACGGTTTAGAAGAGGAAGTAACTGATCCTTACGCCCTTAGCAGTGGACCAAATGGTGCTTTTAGTTATGTCATTAATCAGAATAAATATGATGATATGAATATGCATGACGATAAATTACCGCCATTTACTAAACCTACCGAAGCAATAATTTATGAAACAAGTGTGCGTGACCAAACTATTGATGAACGCACCGATATTGAGTATCCGGCGACATTTTACGGGATGATTGAAGAAGGACGCAAGGTAAAAGATACTTACCCTGCTGGATTTGATTACTTAAAAGATTTAGGATTTACACACTTACAATTAATGCCCGTTTATGACTTTAAAACCGTTGATGAAACGCGTAAATGGCAAAGCTATAACTGGGGCTATGACCCGCAGCAATATTTTGTGTTAGAAGGAAGTTATGCGCGTGATCCGCTTCATCCCTATAACCGTATTAGTGATTTTAAACTAATGGTCAGTCGTTATCACGAAGTGGGAATCCGTATTATTATGGACGTTGTTTTTAATCATGTTTATGACCATGAAACGAGTGTTTTTGAAAAGATTGTACCAAATTACTACTTCCGTAAAACAAGTGAAGGTGTGATTAGTAATGGCAGTGGTTGCGGTAATGATTTAGCAACGGAACGCCCAATGGTACGACGTCTTGTCGTTGATGCCTGTCGCTATTACGCGGAAAAATTAGGGGTTGACGGGTTCCGTTTTGACTTAATGGGTTTAATTGATATTAAAACAATGGAAGAAGTCACAAAAGCCGTGCGCCAAGTAAAACCTGATTTCTTAATTTTAGGTGAAGGCTGGGAGATGATGACCCCGCATCCTAAAGAAAAATTAGCGCATCATGGTAACGCTAGTAAGACACCAGAGATTGGCTTCTTTAATGATGCGTTCCGCGAAATTGTTAAAGGCGGTAGTTTTGCCGATAACCTTCATGAACGCGGTTATATGTTAGGGGCAACAAATTATCGCTTAGGCTTTTATTATGCTTACGCTGGTAGTGTGCTTAATACAACATTTACGCCCCGCTATCTTAACGCTGGACAAAGTATCAACTATGTTGAATGTCATGATAACGGTGTTTTAGTTGATAAAATGACGGTTAGTAACGCTAGTGAATGTAAGGAAACTCATTTAGCGAGACTCCTTAGTATGAATACGATTGTCATGCTCTCTTTTGGTGTCCCTTTCTTCCATCGCGGACAAGAAATTGGTGTGTCAAAATATGGTGACTTAAATTCATATAAGAGCAGCGATAAAGTTAACCAATTCCCGTATACTTTAGCCTTGAAACGTAAAGAAATGGTTGAATATTTTAAAGCTTTAACAGCGCTACGCAAAGATTGTAAATTTTTACATGAAACTGATCCTAAAGTCATAAAGAATATGATTGAATTTAAAGATTTACCAGGTGGCGCAAGTCAAATCGTGTACAATCCCGATATGGATTTAAGCCCGTATAGTCACTTTAATGTGTATGTTAATCCCACTAGTGAACCAGTTTTTATTAGTTTAGAAAAACCGCTTAAAACAATTTTAAGTAGTGGCGGATATATCGCCGCTCGCTCGAAAGAATATTTCGAAAGAACGATGGTTGCCCCCTATAGTGTAATTGTGCTAGGACTACGGAAAGGAGATTCTGGCCCAAAATAAACTAATAGGAGGAAGGATTATGTTAACATCCGTATTTATCGTTGGTACCCTAGGTAAAAACGAAAATGATTATCGCTATTTACTTGTCGAGAAAGTGCCAGGGTTAGATTATGAGGATGATGAAGAAAGAGCAAAGTATGACTACTTTAAAGTCAAACATTGGTCGAATACACCTTCAGCCTTTAATAGGCTTGCCGAAGGACGTAAAGTTGCACTAAAAGGTCGACTCGAAGAAATTGAAGGAGAAACGTATATTATTGCCGAATTATATCGTGAGTTTTAAAAAGAGATTATGATTAAGTATATTATTTGGATAGTGAAGGTAGCAATCCCCTTAATGTGGGGTTATTTTACGTGGATGCGCCCCTACGCACGGCGTCCTGATAAGTACCCTCCCGAATTACGGATGGCAAAAGGACAAAAACTAGCACGGCGTGTGCTACGCATTTTAAAAGTTGATGTGGAGATTCGTAATATGCCAGACTTTAAGCATGACGAAATTTATTACATCGTTAGCAATCACACGAGTGTGTTAGATCTTGTCGTCTTACTTGCGTATCTTCCAATCCCTGTGTCCTTTTTATCAAAAGTCGAAAATAAGAAAATTCCGTTTGTGCGAACACTGATGCGGGTTTACAAAGGTTTATATCTTGAACGCAATAACTTACGCCAAGAAATTAAAGTAATGCAAATGACTCGTGACTCTCTTGCTAATAAAGAAGTAAGTTGGCTTATTTTCCCCGAAGGAACGCGCAGTAAAGATTATCACGGTAATCTTTTAGATTATAAAGCCGGTGCTTTTAAAGCTCCCTTAGCGACAAATACAACGATTGCCCCCGTTGTGATGTGGGGTAACCAAATGGTCTTACCACTAAGAACAAGAGCGCGGCGTTATAAAGTAATTGTCGAATTTTTACCACTTTTAAAACCTGAAGGCACAACGCTTGAACTCGCTAATAAGATATATGAAGCAAGTAATGCGACCGCTAGTAAACTTCGTGAAGAATACGGAAGTGTCCAAAAAATTAATAAATACGGGCGTAAAATTATGACGCCGCAACTTAGTGAAAATATTAAAACATCTAAATAATTTGCTTAATTTAATGAAAAAAATGACGATAAAAAGTATAGTTTACTCTATCTTAGTAGAGTAAGCGCTTTTTAGTATGGTAAAATAGTTTTAATAAAGGAGATATTAACTATGCGGATGTATGACATTATTTTGAAAAAACGCGATGGTTTCGCACTTACTGAAGAAGAAATTAAATTCTTTATTAAAGGAGTAACTGACGGGACTATTCCTGATTATCAAACGAGTAGTTTACTAATGGCGATTGTGTGGCGCGGAATGAATAAAGAAGAAACCGCCGCCTTAACACTAGCGATGATGCATAGTGGTGATGTTATTGATTTAAGTGCCATTAAAGGTGTTAAAGTTGATAAACATAGCACGGGTGGTGTTGGTGATAAAACAAGCTTAGTGCTTGGTCCGCTTGTCGCTAGTTTTGGGGTTAAAGTCGCCAAAATGAGTGGGCGCGGCTTAGGGCATACCGGCGGGACACTTGATAAACTTGAAAGTATTCCAGGTACGCGTATTGATATTCCAAATGATGACTTTATTCGGCAAGTTAATGAAGTAGGTTGTGCGATTATTGGGCAAACGGGGCACTTAGTACCCGCTGATAAGAAGTTATATGCGCTTCGTGATGTGACAGCAACTGTTGAAGCTATTCCGCTTATTGCTAGTTCCATTATGTCTAAAAAACTTGCTTCCGGCAGTGACACGATTTTACTTGATGTTAAATTTGGTAGCGGTGCGTTTATGAAGACACTAAAAGACGCCCAAGAATTAGCGCGAGCGATGGTTGATATTGGTAAGAGTTTAAACCGTGATACACGGGCTATTTTAACGGATATGGATCAACCACTAGGCCTTGCAGTCGGTAATGCACTTGAAGTCAAAGAAGCAATCGCCACGCTTAAAGGCGAAGGACCGCGTGACTTAAGTGAATTATGTATCGAAGCAGCGTGTATTATGCTTGAACAAGCAGGTGTCGTAAAAAAAGCACAAGACGCTCGCAAAGAAGTTGAAAATAAAATTAAGTCAGGTGCTGCGCTCCAAAAACTTGTCGATATGGTGAAAGCACAAGGTGGTGACGAGAGTTATATTACTAACCCGGAAAAATTTGCGATTAGTCAAAATGTGTTTGAAGTATTAGCGACTAGTGAAGGTTATGTTGAACATATTGATAGTATGGCAATTGGTATTTCTAGTATGAAATTAGGTGGTGGCCGCGAAACTTATGAAGATGAGATTGATATGTCCGCCGGAATTGTTTTAAATAAAAAAGTAGGAGATAAAGTGAAAGTTGGTGAACGCCTAGCGCTCGTATATACGAATAAAGCTGATGAAGTTTCTACTCCAATCTTAGTTGATATTCATCATGCCTTTAAACTTAGCGATAAGCATATTGATGTCCCACCAATTATTCATGATTATATTAAGTAATGCGTGTTGTTATTCAAATTGTTAAAGATGCTAAATTAGAAATAGATAATAAAGTGTATTCAAGTATTGATTACGGAATGCTTTTACTTGTATCTTTTACGCTTAGTGACACTAAAGAAGTAGCGAAAAAAATGGCGGAAAAGATAGCACTTATGCGTATATTTCCCGATGAAAACGGAAAAACTAATTTAAATATTAATCAAGTTAATGGCGAAGTTTTAAGTGTTAGTCAGTTTACACTTTATGGTGAATTTAATAGCAGAAGACCTTCTTTTACCAAAGTCTTAAGCGGGGAAGAAAGTAGTCAGCTCTACGACTATTTTAATAGCGAACTTAGAAAAATGTTAAAAGTTAAAACTGGGGTATTTGGCAGTGATATGAATATCACATTCACTAATGTTGGCCCAGTGACTTATGTGGTGGAAAGCGATGAAAAAAGATAAAGCTAATATTAAGGTAATGGTTGGCCTTAGTGGCGGCGTTGATAGTGCCGTTGCTTTAGCGCTCTTAAAAAAAGAAGGCTACGATGTTGAAGCGGCTTTTATGCGGAACTGGGACTCACTTTTAAATAATGATGTTAGCGGCAACCCCACGCTTTACGACCCAACTTGTCCGCAAGAAGTTGATTATAATGACGCAAAAGCAGTAGCAGAAACACTTGGCGTTAAACTTCATCGTGTCGACTTTGTTAAAGAATATTGGGACAATGTTTTTAGTTATTTTTTAAGTGAATATGAAGTTGGTCGCACCCCAAATCCAGACATCTTTTGCAATAAATACATCAAATTTGACGCGTTTTTAGCGTGGGCATTAGAGATGGGCGCAGATTATATTGCAACCGGGCACTACGCTAAGCTAGAAGAAGTAAACGGCGAACTTGTTATGAAAAAAAGCGCAGATAAAAATAAAGATCAAACTTATTTCTTAAGTCAGCTCTCACAAGCGCAACTTAAGCGTACTTTATTCCCACTTGGGGATATCCCTAAAAGTAAAGTACGGGAAATTGCTGAAAAGCTTGATTTAAGTCCTGCTAAAAAGAAAGATAGTACCGGGATCTGTTTTATCGGTGAAAGACATTTCCGTGATTTTTTAAAAAATTACATACCAGCGCAAGATGGTGTGATTGTCGATATTAATACCGGTAAAGAGATAGGGACGCACACAGGAGTATATTATTACACCTTAGGTCAAAGACGTGGTTTAGGGATTGGTGGTCTTAAAGATTACCCAGAAAATAAACGCTGGTATGTATGTAAAAAAGATGTGGTAAATAATATTTTATATGTCGCTAATGATGATGAAGATGAACATTTAAAAAGTGATAAGATTACTTTGACTGATGTTAATTTTATTAATGAAGAATTAAAGAGTGGAACTCCCTTAAATGTTAAGCTCCGTTATCGGCAAAAAGACTTGCCTGCCACTTATTATAAAAATAAAGACGGTGCCTACTTATTATTCCCCAAACCTTATCTAGCCGTGACCCCAGGTCAAGCAGCAGTTTTCTATATTGACGAAGTGTGTCTTGGCGGTGCTATTATTGGTGACTTATTTTATAAAGGCAAAAAGATTAACTAATCGTTAACTATGCTATAATATTACCGAAATCAATAAGGAAACTAAGTTTTACAAACTTAAAAGCGAGAGTTAGTTGGTGAAAGGACTCAAAAGTAAAACGTGCCACTTCCTTCGAGCGACTAATCATCGCCGGTTAATTACCGTTACAAAATTAAAATAAAGCGCATCACAACGATGAATTAGGATGGTACCGCGGCGAGAGTCGTTCCTATATTAGTTGAGGTTTTTTATGAAAAAATTAACAAGTAATGACATTCGCAAAATGTGGCTGTCCTTTTTTAAAAGCAAAAATCATGCCGTAGTGGAAGGCGCTAGTTTGATTCCGGTTAATGATAAGACACTACTTTGGATTAATTCGGGCGTCGCAGCGCTTAAACAATATTTTGATGGTAGTAAGGTAAGTGCGGATAAACGTTTAACAAATGTCCAAAAAAGTATTCGCACGAATGATATTGAAAATGTCGGTAAAACAAATCGTCACCACACCTTTTTTGAGATGTTAGGTAATTTTAGTATTGGTGACTATTTCCGTACGGAAGCAATTACCTGGGGCTTTGAATTTTTAACGAGTAAAGATTACTTAGCTTTACCGCTTGAGAAACTTTATTTTACTTATCACCCAAGTGACACAGAAACGCGTGACTTATGGATTAGTTTAGGTGTGCCGAAGAGTCATGTTATCGCTAATGAAGATAATTATTGGGAAATTGGGGAAGGACCGTGTGGTCCCAATACCGAAATTTTCTTTGATTTAGGGGAAAAAATTGATGCGCGTGGTCCAGAATTATTAGCAAGTGATATTGATAATGACAGGTTCCTTGAAATTTGGAATATTGTGTTTAGTCAATATAACGCTAAAGCGGGAGTAAAGCGCGAGAATTACGAAGAATTACCGAGTAAAAACATCGATACTGGCGCTGGTTTAGAACGGATTGCTAGTGTATTACAAGAAGTGCCAAGTAACTTTGAGACTGATTTATTTATGCCAATTATTAAAGAATTAGAAAAGTTATCGGGCGTTAAATATAGTGATGATATCGTTAGTTTCCGTGTTATTGCTGATCATATTCGTACATCAACATTCGCAATAGCAGATGGCGCTAGTTTTAGTAATGAAGGGCGGGGTTATGTCTTACGCCGTGTATTACGACGCGCGGTGCGTTATGGCCAAAAGCTCGCTATGAAAGAACCCTTCCTTTACAAATTAGTGCAAAGTGTAGTTGATGTTATGAAAGACTTCTATCCATATTTAGAAAGTAAAATAGACCATGTCGAAAAACTTATTAAAGCCGAAGAAGTACGCTTTTTAAATACACTTAATCACGGTGAAGAATTATTACGCGGTGCCCTATCAAATAGCAAGAACATCAGCGGGGAAGTTGCATTTAAACTCTATGATACTTTTGGGTTCCCCATTGATTTAACACTAGAAATCGCTAGTGAAAATGGCGCGAGTGTCGATGTGAAAGGCTTTGAAGTTTTGCTTGAAGAACAACGCGAAAGAGCACGTGCTGCGCGTAAAAATTTAAATAGCATGGCTAGTCAAAGTGAAGACTTATTAAAGTTTGATCAGAAGTCAAAATTTGAAGAACAAAAATTTAGTGTTACCGCGACTGTTATTGGCTTATTTAAAGATGGTGTTAAAGTTAATGAAAGTGCAGAAGATGTGAGTGCCATCTTTGATGTTACCCCCTTTTACAGTGAAAGCGGCGGACAAGTTAGTGATAGCGGTTTTGTAAGCAACAAAGAACTTCGCGCTGTCGTCAGTGCGATGAGTAAAGCACCACACGGTCAACATTTACATCATCTAACGCTTGATTACGGCGTAATTAAGGTTGGTGATAAAGTCCAATTAGAAATCGACGGGGTAGCGCGTCGCTCCATTATGCTTAACCACAGTGCCACACACTTATTACACCGTGCACTTAACGATGTATTAGGTAGTGAAGTAAGTCAAGCTGGGAGTTATGTTGGTCCTGATTATTTACGCTTTGACTTTAATTATAATACCCGTGTAACTGACGAAGAATTAGAAAAAATTGAATTAATTGTTAATAAATATATTAGTGACTCAGTCCCATTAACTGTTAAATATATGACTTTAGCGGAAGCACAAAAGCTTGGTGCAAAAGCTTTATTTATGGAAAAGTATGGTGACTTAGTTCGTGTTGTTACTTTTGCCGGAATATCTGTTGAACTTTGTGGTGGAACACATATTGATAATACAAGTAAGATTGGTACTTTTGTAATTGTAAGTGAAAGTAGTATCGCTAGTGGGGTGCGTCGGATTGTTGCTTTAACCGGATTAGCGGCCTACGAACACCTAAAAACATATTCTGACACTGTGAAAAGAATAAGTAAAGAGCTTGGGCTTAATGATAAAAAAGATGTCGTGCCACATGTGCGCACTCTAGTAGAAAAAAATGCCCTTTTAAATAGTGAAGTTATAGCGCTTAAAACTCAAGAACTTCATCGCATCGCTTCCGCTCTAACACCGAAAAAGCACGGTGATACGAATATATATTTAGAATATTTCACTACTTCAAATCGTGAAGACTTAGGAGTTATTGCCGATAAAGTGAGAAGCACTGATGAGTGCGCTTTACTTGTGTTAGTTGGTAATAAAACAAATGACTTCCCACTGCTTATTAGTGTGAGTAAAGAGTTATCAAAGTCGCTAAACGCTAATAAAGTAATGCGCGCATTAACAAGCACTTTTGGTGGACGCGGTGGCGGCCGACCTGACTTTGCTAACGGTGTGCTCTTAAACTTACCAGAAAAAACAAAAGCATTAGCGACAATATTAAAGGTGCTTGATGAGTAAAATATTAGGCTTAGACTTAGGAACTAAAACGCTTGGGATAGCGATAAGTAATGTTGACGCGACATTTGCAGTTGCTTATGAAAATTATGTGTTTCCCCCGCATTACTATAAAAAGGCGCGTGCCCATGTCTTAGCAATATGCGCTAAAGAAAACATTAGTGAAATTGCGCTTGGCTACCCGCTTAACACTGATGGCACTGTTGGGGAAAGAGCAAAGTCTGCGGAAAGATTCCGTGATGATCTCTTGCGTGAAGGTTCACCGCCTATTGTATTAGTTAATGAAACTTACACGACGCTTGCGGCTACCGAAGAACTTGAACGACTCGGTTATAAAAAGGAGCAAATTAAAGCACAGATTGACGCTGTCGCGGCAAAATACATATTAGAAACTTATTTAGAAAGGAAAAGAAGCAATGAAAGAAAATGATGTGATTGTTATTACAACCGAAGAAGGCGGAGAAGAAGAGTTTATTATTCTTTTTACGTATGAAAATGAAGAACGAGGCACAAAATATGTCTTTTTCTATGATGAAAATAATGATGAAGAAGTGATGTGCGCGAAGTATTTTGATGACGGGACATTAGAATATGTTGAAGACGAAGAAGAACTTGCGGAAATGGAAGAAGTATTCCGCGCCTACGAAAGCGAATTAGAAGAGTAACCGCTTCCCTTTTGTTTTTGGTTGAGAATTATAAGCATTATGTTATAATGCATTAGCAATTTATATAGGAGAAATGACTATGACTAATAAATATACTTTAACCCAAGAAGGGGTCGACGCCTTAGAAGAAGAATTAAGTGTTCTCGTAAATGTAGAACGGCCTCTAGTGCTCAAAGAAATCGAAGAAGCCCGTAGTTTTGGTGACTTAAGTGAAAACGCAGATTACGACGCTGCCCGTAATAAACAAGCCAATATCGAAAGCCGGATTATGGAAATTGAACACATTTTAGCGCATAAAGAAATCGTTGAATATTCCAAAACGAGTAAAACAGTTGCCGTTGGGAACTATGTTGAAGTTCATGACCGCACAAATGATGATACTTTCTCGCTCCGTATTTTAGGACAATTTGAAGGTAAACCACTTAATGGTACAGTTTCTGTTGATGCCCCGATTGCCCAAGCCATTTTAGGAAAAAAAGTTGGTGACCGCGTAAACGTAAAAGCCCAACCTCCCTATGAAGTGGAAATTTTAAATATTTCGACTGAACCAATCGAATAATTAATATTTTTGTAGTAAAAAGATAAATAACTTCCTACTTATTAGTAGGAGGTTTTTTATTTATGTTAAAGCTAATGATTGGTGTAGTGATCGCTACAGTTATTGTCATCTTTGCCTTTAGTGTGATTAATAGCAATATGAGCGCTAATCCGCAAGGACAAAGTTCAATGCATGTTATTGATGATAACTTTTTATCAATAACAGTGACGGGACAAGTCGTAAAACCAGGAACATATGTGATGAAAAAAGACGAAACAATTGGTGACTTAATTATGGCAGCGGGCGGACCAACAAGTAACGCTGATGCGCGCTCTTATATTGAAGACACAGTGCTTATTGCTGGTGTTAGTTATTACATCGCTCCGATTAATGACTTAGATGATTACTGTGGGGAGATGCCGCTCCATAAAGTTAATATTAACGCCGACCCCAAAGATAAACTAATGGAAGTTAACGGCATTGGTGAGACGCTAGCTGGTGCGATTATTCAGTATCGCGGGGAGCACGGCGAATTTACTTATTTAGAAGAACTAATGAAAGTAAAAGGTATTGCCAAAGCGACATTTGAAAAAATTAAAAATCATGTAACTTTACGATGAATTTATTATTCATCTTTCTATCATTTTGCTGCGGACTTTTAGCATTTAGACTTCCACTTTTTATCCTTCCTTTCTTGTTGCTTCTAGTCCGCACTTTTAAAAATAAATTGACTTTTACTTTTGTTATTGTCTTTTTTGCTTTAGGTCTAATTATAATGATTATAAGTAACTTTATTAGTAAGTTACCTTTTGAAAGTAGTTTTGGGCTCATAACTAAAGCGGGCACTAATCATATTATAGTTTTAACAGTGCGTGGGAAATTTTATGTGCGGTTAGAAAATAATAAACTTGTAGAAGGGGACATAATTTTACTTAACGGTTATAAAGTACCTTACTTTTTTAAGCGGCTTGAAGGAGAATTTAATTACGCGAAATATTTAGAAAATAAGGGAATTAAAAGTGCGCTTAATCTTTCGTTTTATGAACTAAAAGTACCGTCTTTATTACGACTATTTAATAAGTTTACAGTTAAAAAAATTACTTATCCTCCGCATCTTGAACACATTAAAAATTTATTATTAATTAAAACAATAAATTACGATGATCCCTTTATTCATGAATTAATACGGTTAGACTTATTATTTCTAATTAGTCTAACAGGAGCGCATCTCTCGTTTTTACGCCGTGTTGTAAAGAAAATAAGCAGTGTGTTCGTTAACGAGTTTCTTCAAGAAGTCATCAGTTACTTATGTCTTATTCCGTTATTTTTACTTAATATTACTAAGTTTGCTTTTTATCGTATCTTTTTAACGGGAATTTTGCGTCTTATTAATAAGAAGCACCTTAATGCTTACTTTAATAGTGTAGAATTAACGTGTATTGCTGCTTTTTTCTTTTTAGTTATTAATCCTTATTTTGTTTTTGATCCCGCATTCTACTTAGCCTACTTATTAACATTTCTTTTTCAAATGGTGCGTCCGTCTCGTTCAGTAAAAGGAAGGTTACAAAGCTCTCTTATCGTGATGTGTGTTATTGTGCCTTATAACATATTTACAAGCGGAACATTTAATTTAGTGTATATCTTTATTAGTCTTTTATTAGTGCCGCTTATTGCTTTGTGGACACTAGTTTACTTTGTAACACTTTTTATTGCTCCTTTGCAAAATGTTGGCATAAATACACTTAATCTTATTTATCACCTAGTTGTTTTGATGAAAAAAATTAATATCACACTATATTTTGGTGATTTAAATGTGCTTTCTAAACTCTTATTAGTTACTTTTATCAGCGTGTTGCTTTATGCTTTTAACGCTAAGATTAAACCATTACAAAAAGATATTACGCTATTAATAACGACATTGCTTTTATTAAATTTATTACCACTTAATCATTATTTTGAATATAGTATTAGTTTTATAAATGTCGGTCAAGGTGATAGTACTTTACTACGGATAAAAAATAAATATGTATTAATCGATACGGGGGGATTAACTTATAAAGATGTTGGCAATGATATTTTAATACCCTACTTAAAACGCAATAAAATTTATCGTTTAGATTACTTAATTATTACACATGATGACTTTGATCACTGTGGTGCTAAAGAAGCGTTAATGCATAATTTTACGGTGAAAAATGTTATTACCGAAAGACAATATTTCCCGCTTAATGTTAACGGAATAACATTAGAGAACTTAAATAATAAGTATTATGATGATGTAAATCTTGATTCATTAATCATCTATGTGCCTTTTCCAAAGTTAAAAATCCTTTTAATGGCAGACGCCGGGATACCAAATGAAGTAGATTTAATAAAGACTTATCCTACTTTAGAGGTTGACGTTTTAAAGGTTGGTCATCACGGTTCAAATACGAGTACAAGCGACGACTTTATTCGTCATTACAAGCCACAAGTAGCAATTATTAGCTGCGGATATCAAAATAAATACGGTCACCCCCATCACACCGTACTTTCGACTTTACAAAAATATGATGTGAAAATAAAAAGAACAGACACTCTTGGTACAATTACCTTAAAAACTTGTATAATATAACTATGTTATATCTCTTTGCGGCTAATGAATATGCACTAGTGGAAAAGGTAATTCGGAAAACGGTAGATGCTTTATTACCCGAACGAAATGCTTTTAACTATGTGCGTTACGACATGCGAGAAACGCCTTTTAGTGAAATCATTGAAGATGCACTAAGTTATGCTTTTGATAGCAGTGTACGCGTTATTGTTATTGACCACGCCAGTGTGTTAACGACAAGTAATGAAAAAAGTATTAATAAAGATATTCCTGACGAACAAATTGATTTGCTTTCGCGTCTAAGTGAAGATACGCATCTTATTTTCATCGCTCGTTCTTCACAAATTAACCCGAAACATAAAATTATTAAGTTTATTGAAAATAACGGGAAAATAACGGTTGAAAAAGATATTGATAAAAATGATTGGCAACGCTTTGTGCGTGCTTACTTTGCTAAAGAAAATTTACCGATTGATGATGAGGCTGCAAGTGAATTACTTAGCCGCGTCACTAATCTAGGTTCTTTTTTACAGGAAGCAGAAAAATTAGCGATTTATGGTGAAAGAGTTACTTTGCCACTGGTTGAAGAACTTGTAACACCGCTTTTAGAAGAAAATAGTTTTGCGCTAGTTAATGCCTTTATCAGCGGTGACAAAGCGAAGACTATTAAAATATATCAAGATTTTAAAGTGCAAAACCAAGAACCAGTCGCCTTTATTGCTCAAGTCGGTAATCAGTTTAGAACATATGCACAAATTTATATATGTCATGAAGAAGGGATGACAAACGAAGAAATTGCTAGTTTTTTGAAAATTCATCCTTACCGCGTTAAACTAGCGATGGATCAAAGACGACGCACTAGTTTAGAAGAAGTATTTAATATTTTACTCGCGCTTGCGGATTTAGATTATAAAATAAAAAGCGGCCAAATTGACCGTTTTTATGGATTTGAAATGTTTCTTCTTAATTACTAAGCAGAAAGTTCATTAATTTGACGCGCTAATTCGCTCTTATGACGAGCAACTTTATTGCGGTGGAACACACCACGACCTGCTGCTTTGTCTAATAAAGAGACGGCTTTTTTATATTCAGCTTCGGCTAAGGCGACATCTTTTGCATCAATCGCTACGCGAACTTTTTTAAGTTGAGTTCGCACCATTGATTTAAAATGGGCGTTGCGTTGGCTCGCTTTTTCATTGGTCTTAACACGTTTAATTTGTTGCTTAATATTTGGCATACTATTACCTCTTTCAATAATAATCTTAAATATTATATAAAATTATAATAATTTTAGCAAATAAAGAGTGCAATAATTTTTCAGTAATTGCGCGTTTCTATTCATTATATTCATTAAATTTCTTCAAAGTAGGCAATAGAGTAATTTATAGCGATACTATGATTAAAAAAACTTTATTTAAAGTTTAAGCGTTTTCTCCTTGCAAAAAAGTCATGCAAGTAATAAAAAATACCAAGTAGTAAAGATATCCCAAATATTATAAGTATGACGACACTAGCCTTCATATCGTAAGCATTCCATCCGAGTATTAGCGGAACAGAAGCATAGATAAAAAGCGCCGTATGGATAAGCATTGTAATGTGAATACAAGGAACTTGTAATTCCTTATCTTTTAAAAATAAAATAAGTAGTGACAATGTAATCATTATTGCCCCTAGCACATATATTAAGATAACTGGATCTTTAAAAAATATATAAATTACGAGAATTGTCGTCCATAACACCATTGAATATAAGGCGAAGATATTTTTTTTAATTCTTTTAGGCATATGTTTATTTTTCCTAGATTTCGACTTATGTCTTAAATTATAGCTATTAAAGCTAGTAAATTCAATATTATGCGCTAAGGATTTAATATATTTCATTACGAAGTGTGAAATTTTGTCTATAATTTAAGCGTGAAGAGTATGAAAGATTTAAGAATTATTTATTTAGGAACACCAGACTTCAGCGCTGAACTTTTACGCTATTTAATTGAAGCAGATTATAACATTATCGCTGTTGTTACACAAGGTGATAGTCCTGTTGGGCGCAAAAGAGTATTAACACCAAGTCCCGTAAAGACTTTAGCATTAGCGCATAATATTCCCGTTTTTACTCCGCTTCGCATTCGTAAAGAATATGATTTCATAGTGGAACTAGAACCGGACTTAATCCTTACTTTTGCCTATGGTCAAATTGTACCTAAAGCAGTACTAGAAGCACCTAAATATGGTTGTTTAAATTTTCACGGCTCAATTTTGCCAAAATATCGCGGGGCTTCTCCAATTCAAATGGCACTAATAAATGCCGAAGAAGAAACGGGTGTTAGTCTTATGGAAATGGTTGAAGCAATGGATGCTGGCCGAGTGTTCGGGATTGAAAAATTTAAAATTGAACCAAGCGATAACTTCCTAACAATTGCAAGTAAGATGGTAAAAGCAAGTGCGACACTGATTGAAGAAGTTTTACCAAGTGTTATTAGCGGCGAAAATAAAGGTGTGCAGCAAGAGGAATCACAAGTTTCTTTTGCCCCGCTTTTAAAGATTAAAGATGAGTGGATTAATCTTGAAAATGACGATGTTAAGAATGTTTTAGGGCGGATACAAGCTTTTGCGCCCGCTACAGGTGCGTTATTAAGTTACGATGACTTACCATTAAAAATTTACGAAGCACGCTTTGACAATAATAATGTTACTCGCACTATCGGTGAACTTTTTATTCGTGATAAAAAACTTTTATTACAAGTAAAGGGCGGACAAATTGAAGTACTTAAACTGCAAAAAAGCGGCAAGAAAATAATTGATGCTCGTAGTTTTATTAATGGTGAAAAGCATAAATTACCGACCATTTTAAAAGGATATATTGATGCGGAAATTTAACCTCAGTGTTCACGAGCTCGTGGACTTTGTTTTACATTCTGGGGATTTAGATACCCGCATTTTTAATTTAGAAACAATGACGCGTGGTACACAGATTCACGCCTTCTATCAAGCTAAACAAAATGATAAATATCTTGCCGAATATGCACTTGAATATACTTTTGAATATGAAAATCATCTTATTACATTACAAGGAAGAGTAGACGGTGTTATTGTTAATGGAAGTGAGGTAACGATTGAAGAAATTAAAAGTGCAAATACTGATATTGATAATTTTTTTGAAAATAATGAAGCGTGGCATCTTGGACAAGCAAAGTGTTATGCATTGATGTATGCGCTCCGTTTTAACTTAGACGTTATTGATATTCAATTAACATATATTTCACAAATTGATGAACGCAAGATGATGAAACGCTATACATTTACGCGTGAAGAATTACAAAGTGATGTTTTTAGTTATTTTGGTGAATACTTAGCGTTTTTCTATCAAGTTGAAAAATATGAAAAGCGCCGTACAAAGAGACTTAAAGCACTTAATTTTCCTTATAAGGAAGTACGTTCTAGTCAAAAAGTAATGATGGAACAAGTAGAGCACGCCTTAGAACATGAGCATAAAATATTCTTAAATGCACCAACTGGTAGCGGTAAAACTATGGCGGTACTTTATCCTAGTCTTAAAGTTTTAGCGGAAAAAACTAATACTAAAATCTTTTACTTAACCGCAAAAGGAAGTGGGAAGGCACAAGCCGAAAATGCTTTACGAGTAGTGCGCGAAAAAGCACTAATTAAAAGTACTACAGTCAGCGCCAAAGAAAAGATGTGTCTTAATGATAAAGTTGCCTGTAATCCTGATGAATGTCCATATGCCGTTAATTATTACGGGAAGATTAGAAACGCGCTACTTGATGCTTTTAAGAGTAGGGACGAATATAACACAGAGATTGTTACTGAATATGCCAAAAAACATGAATTATGTCCGTTTGAATTTCAGTTAGATTTAACACTTTTGAGTGATGTTATTATTGCTGATTACAATTATCTATTCGATCCTTTTGTGTATTTAAGGCGCTTTTTCGATAGTAAACGCGGTAATTATATTGCCCTTGTTGATGAAGCGCATAACTTACCACGCCGTGTGAGTGATAATTACTCTTTAGTGCTTGATTTTACGCCGTTCTATAGTTTTAGAAAAGTGTTAAAAGGCGCGGAACATAAGAAAATTAGACGAATTATTAATCGGATTGTTAAAGACCTTGATGAATATAAAGAGGGGATTATTAGTGAGTATGAAACAATCACTGAATTTCCACATGAATTACGGAGTAGTCTTGACCGCTTTTTAGTTGTAGGTAGTGAATATATGCAAGAACAAGGCAATAACCTAGCGGAAGGCTTTAGCGATTTCTTTTTTGATGTGAATAAATTTATAAAAATTCTCGATTTAGCGGATGAAGATTTTATCCTTTACACCGAAATTGATGAAGCACGGAAGTTTTTCCCAAAGTTTTTTATTAAGTGTCTTAGTGGCGCAAAGTTTATTAATGAATTTTTAAAAGTAATTGACCACGCGATATTTTTTAGTGCGACACTTGCACCAGCGCCTTACTTTAAAACGATGCTTAGTATTGATGATGATATTCATCAAATTCCTAACCCGTTTAGCCGTGAACAGCTTTTAATTATGGTTGACGGTAGCACTAGTCTTTACTATAAAGACCGCGAACAAACTCTAAGTGTAGTAGCGGAGAAAATTCGAGCAGCGATAAGTGTTAAAACTGGTAATTATATCGTTTATACGCCCAGTTTTATGTATCTTGAAAATTTGGAGCAAGAGTTAAGAAATAGCGAAGACTATGATTTAATTGTGCAACGACCAAGTATGAGTGATATCGAAAAAGAAAAGTATCTAGAAACATTTAAACTCTCGCCAACAAAAACAACACTTGGTCTAGCGGTATTAGGCGGCTCTTTTAGTGAAGGAGTCGACCTTGTTAGTGACCGCTTAAGTGGTGTAATTATTCTAGGAGTAGGGTATCCGCCACCATCTTTTGAAAAAGAACTAGAAAAAGATTATTTTGAAAATAAACTTAATGACGGAATAAGTTATGCTTATGTTTATCCTGCGCTTAATAAGATACTTCAAACTATGGGCCGCGTAATTAGAAGTGAAAAAGATTACGGTTTTATCCTTTTGATGGATAAGCGTTATAATTACAGTCCCTATCGCCAGCAATTAGAAAGTTATGACGGCCTAGTCGTGCAAGTAAAAAGTGCGGAAAGAATCAGTTATCTTTTAGCGCGTTTTTTCTTAAATTAACTCACTATTTTTAAGTGCTTATATGAATGTTTTGTACTTAGTCTTTTCTCATTAGTCAATTTTACTAAAAATTGGTATAATACTATCTCGAGAGTAAGTATTATGAATTACAACAAAGATTTAATCCGTAACTTCTCAATTATTGCCCATATTGATCATGGTAAATCGACCCTTGCAGATCGCTTAATTGAGACAACAGGCACACTTGAAAAGCGTGAAATGAAAGCGCAAGTGCTTGATTCTTTAGAATTAGAAAGAGAACGCGGGATTACGATTAAACTTAATGCTGTTGCCCTTGATTATTTGGCGAAAGACGGTAAAACATATCGTTTAAATTTAATTGATACGCCAGGGCATGTTGATTTTACTTATGAAGTTAGTCGTTCTTTAGCGGCGTGCGAAGGAGCGATTTTAGTTGTTGACGCGACCCAAGGTGTTGAAGCACAGACACTAGCGAATATGTATTTAGCAATTGATAATGATTTAGAGATTATCCCAGTGATTAATAAAGTTGATTTACCAAGTGCAAGAGTGGAAGAAGTGCGTGAAGAAATTCACAAACGGATTGGTCTTGATCCCTCTAAAGTTATTGGCGTCAGCGCTAAAACAGGTTTTAATATTGAAGAAGTACTTGAAGCAATTGTTAAATATGTGCCTGCACCAAGCGGAAATGTTAAAGCACCACTTAAAGCACTTATTTTTGATAGTTATTATGACCCTTATCGCGGTGTCATTATTATGATGCGCGTTAAAGAAGGGGAAGTGCGTGTAGGTGATGAAGTGTTAATGATGGCGACGAATAAAAAGTATTTAGTCACTGAATTAGGGATTAGAACACCGCAAGAAGTAAAGCGTGATGTATTACGCGCTGGTGAAGTAGGGTACTTAGCCGCGCAAATTAAAGATATCAAAGATATTAGTACGGGGGACACTGTTACTTTAGTTAATAATAAAGCAAAGGAAGCTTTACCAGGTTACCGCGAAATTACGCCGATGGTATATTGCGGTCTCTATCCAGTTGATTCAAAGGATTATGGTGATCTTAAAGACGCTTTAGAGAAACTTTCACTAAATGATGCAGCCTTAAAGTATGAGCCAGAAACTAGTGTTGCCTTAGGTTTTGGTTTCCGCTGCGGATTTTTAGGGCTTTTACATATGGATGTAATTCAAGAACGGCTTGAACGGGAACACGACTTAAATTTAATCTTAACAGCGCCAAGTGTTATTTATCATGTTTATCTCACTAATGGGACGATGTTAAAAATAGATAACCCAAGTAAATTACCAGATTTTACACTTGTTGACCGTATCGAAGAACCATATGTTAAAGCACAAATTATGACACCACAAGAATACGTCGGTCCCATTATGGAATTATGCCAAGATAAGCGCGGTATTTATGTCGATTTATCTTATCTTGATGATACGCGAATGCAAGTTACTTATGAGATTCCCTTATCTGAAGTAATTTACAATTTCTTTGATAAATTAAAAAGTTATTCAAAGGGCTACGCGACACTTGATTATAGTCTTAGCGGCTATAAAGCTAGTAACTTAGCGAAAATGGATATTTTACTTAATGGTCAACAAGTTGACGCTTTAAGTCTAATTGTGTATCGCCCGACTGCTTATAACCGCGGTGTTGCCATGTGTCGAGCCTTAAAAAACATCATTCCACGGCAACAATTTGAAGTACCGATTCAAGCAGCTATCAATAATAAGATTATTGCAAGAACCGATATTAAAGCAGTGCGTAAAGATGTCTTAGCGAAGTGTTATGGTGGTGATATTAGTCGGAAACGCAAGCTTTTAGAAAAGCAAAAAGAAGGGAAAAAACGGATGAAACTCGTCGGTTCAGTGGAGATTCCACAAGAAGCCTTCATGTCAGTTTTAAGTATTGATGATGATAATTAGTAAAATATTAGTAGTTTTATAGTTTTAGGGGTCAAAACAAACATCAATTATGGTACACTTTAATAGAGGAAGAAATGTATGAGCACTAACCAAGGAGAACGCTTTAGTAATGAACGCTATCTAACGATGAATCAAGTTAGTAGGGCACTTGGCACAACACTGATTGATGATATTTGGAAAGAAGTATTACAATATCGCAATATGTTCAGTGTGACCATCCCTTTACGCACGGTTGAACGTAATCGTTTACGCGTTGTATTAACCCCCAAAATTAATGATCGCTTAAATCAACTTGACCGGCGAATCTCGCGTATTCAAGCACGAATTCAAGAAGTTTATGTTGACGCTAATCATCAAAAGGCACTTAAAACCTTATTAACTCGTGATATTTTAAAAACAATCGCCGCTAGTTATGAAATTAATTTTCATGATGGGATTGTTAATCAACTCATTAATCACAATATTAGTGTTTTAAATGCGTGGGAGATGTTTTTAAATGATTATTATCGTGGGTTAGAACTTGTAGCAAAAAGCGCTAATCTTGATTTTACTGAAGCACTTTTAGCTGATGTTGGGCGCCTATTTAATGTTCCGCCGCTAAGTAACTATATTTATCGCACTACCGAAATTAAAACGGGGCGTCAAGTCTCCGTCATTAATCATGTTCATCCGCATGTTCCCGTCAATCAAATTAGTGATGCAATCGCTGATTTTTACGCATTTATGGCCACAAGTACATTACCAACCATTGTGCAAAGTGCAGCGATTATTTTCTATCTTGATTATATTAAACCTTTTGAAGCTCATAGTGAAATTATTGCCATTTTAATGGCAAAAGCCTTCCTTGCAGAAAGAGAACTCGCGCTTATTGCGCCTTATCTTAACTTTGAACTTATCTTAGAAAGATACCGTGATGCGCGTGATGATGTTTTCGCCGAAGTAAAGAAAAGTGCTGATTTAACTTATTTTATTGATTTACTTATTAATGTGCTTAATGAATCACTGCAAACAATTGAAGAACGGATTGTGTTTGTCGTGACGCATGAACTTGAAGCAGAAAAGCATGTGCTCCCACCATTTGAAGAAGAAACGCAAGAAGAAAGTGTGAGTGCTACACCACCAACTGATCTTTTTGAACATGCCCAAGCCGAAGTAGCGGAGAAGGAAGAAACTTTTAAACCTGAACCAGTACCAGTTTATACACCAAAAAAATCCGCAATCCCGCTTCCACTTCCGCCGCGCGAAGAAGAAGGCGTAAAAGTTACACCAGAAGAGGCCAATTTAGGGATTACACAATTACCACCAGAACTTAGCGAAAATGATATATTACGCTTAGAGCGACATATTCGTGAAAGCGATCCAAGTTTAAGTCGCGCTCAAGCTTATTTCTACGCTAGACACTGTACTATGGGTAAATATTACTCAATTAATGACTTTAAAGAAGTGACAGGCTGTGCGTATGAAACAGCGCGGACATCAATGGAACACCTCGCTAACAGCGGATATTACCGCAAAGAAAAATTTAAAAACAAATTTATTTATACACCAACACGGAAAGCATAGGATGATGATTATGATTTATTTACCAACACTTGCGATTGATTCACCAGGATTAATTCTGTTATTTTTACTACTATTTTTTGGCTTAATTGCGCTTATTACCTTTATTATTCGCCGCTTAATTCCTGGTTTAAAGGATAAAGGTGGTCGCGTTAATGAACAAGTCGCTGTTCAACAAGAATTAGATAGAGTACTTGAACCAATTACTGATGAAAAAATCTTAGCGGAATTTGAAAAAGTAGATAAAGAAACGAAAAATGACTAAACGTGGACTTTATGTACACATTCCTTTTTGCACTTCACTATGCCATTATTGCGATTTTGTTAAAGTAATTTATCAAAAAAAGTGGGTTGCATCTTACTTAGAAAAGCTTAAGCATGACTTAAGTTTTTTTAATGTTAGTCGTGACTTAAGTACGCTTTATATCGGGGGCGGGACGCCTTCGTCTTTAAGCTATTATGAGTTACGTAAACTTTTAGAATTATTAAAGCCTTATACGGCTAATGTAAAAGAGTATACAGTCGAGGCTAATGTCGAAAGTTTAACCTTGCCTAAACTTAAATTAATGCGAAGTTACGGTGTTAATCGTCTGAGTATTGGAGTGCAAACCACTGATGACTATATGCTTAAAAAATTAAATCGTCATCATACTTATACGATGATTAAAACAAAGATTGCGCTTGTTAAAAAGGCGTTATTTACAAACTTTAGTGTTGATTTAATTTACGGATTACCTGGCCAAACTCTTAGCGACTTAGAAAATGACTTAATGAACATCATAAAGCTAGGAGCACCACATATTTCTACCTATAGCTTAACGATTGAAAAAGGCACGATGGCTGCACTTAAAAAGTGGGAAGTTCCAAGTGACGACACTTTACGCGAGATGTATGACTTTATTTTAAAAACATTAAGAAATAATAATTATATACGCTATGAAGTTAGTAATTTTGCGTTAAAGGGATATGAAAGTATCCACAATAAACTATATTGGGAAAACCGTAATTATTACGGGATTGGCCTTGGCGCTAGTGGGTATATTGATGGTAAACGCTACTTAATAAGTGGCGGTTTAACTAAGTATTTAAAAGGCGAAAGTATCATAAATTACGACGAAATAACAAGCGAAGAATATGTTGAAGAGTACTTAATGCTTAACTTACGACTCGCACAAGGTTTTAGTTTACAAGACTTTAAAACTCGTGTCGGCTTTGATTTTTTAGAAAAGTATGGCACTAAGGTAAAAAGCCTCATAGAAAGAGGACTTTTAAATGTCACTGATGACAAAGTATATGCGACAGATGAAGGGATTATGCTCCTTGATCAAGTCGTTTTAACATTAATAATGTAAATATCTTTACATATATTAGATATATTTTTTATAATGTATATGAACACTTGCTCAAATATTCAAGTGTTAGGAGAAAATTATGGATAAAGTCGTGGATATTGAAAGATTACGATACTTCTTTAAAGTCTTAGGAGATGATACGCGTATGCGTATTATTTTACTCTTAGAAGAAAGCGCAAAGAATGTCACTGAAATCGCTAATGCATTAAATATGACGCAAAGTGCGATTAGTCACCAATTACGGACACTTTATGACCATCGCGTAGTCACGTATTCAAAAGCTGGCCAAGAGCGGATTTATGAAATTCTTGACCCGCATATTTATGAAATTATTAAACAAGCACGTGACCATATTAGGGAGTAAAAATATGATACAAGATAATAAACAAAGTAAATTTCAAAAAATATTTCACGAGCTTGGTCTCTATGCTTATTTTATCGGGCTATTGCTCTTTTTATTTGCACTTTTAGCATTTATCCCCGGTGTGAGTTTTTTAAGTGATAAAGCGGTAATGATTTTAAACTTAGTAGCGCTTATTCTTGCGGGTTACGAAGTTATTAGTGAAGGACTAGTCGAAACGGTTAAAGAGAGTATTAAAAGTAAAAGATTTCGTCCAAATATTCATATCTTAATGGCACTAGGGGCGATTGGGGCGATTATTATTGGTGATTATGGCGACGCTGCTTTACTTATATTAATATTCGCGGGCGCGTATTTTCTTGAAGAATATGCTGAAGCAAAAAGTGCCAAAGAAATTACGAATCTTTTAAAGATAACACCGACAACCGCTAGGCTTTTACTTCAAGACGGAACACAACAAGAAGTAAGTGTTGAGTCACTAAAAGTTGGTGACAAAGTACTTGTGTTAAATGGTGATCAAATCCCGACAGATGGCACGATAGTTAGTGGTAGTGCCGCAATTGATGAAGCGATGATTACGGGTGAAAGTATGCCAAAAGAGAAGCATGAAGGTGATGAAGTCTTTGGTGGTAGTATTAATGGCAACAGTACTTTTACGATGGTAGTGACCAAAAATAGTGATGAAACGGTATTAGCGAAAATCTTAAGGGTTGTGAGTGAAACGCAAACTAATTTAACTAAAACTGCGACATTTATTAAGAAATTTGAACCAATTTATGTAACTATTGTGATGTTAATTGCTCCACTATTTTATTTATTTGGCTATTATGTTTTAGGGTGGAATGAAGTTATTAGCGCTAACGGGATGACGCTTGCGCTTAAACGCACAATTATTCTTTTTATCGGTGCTTCGCCGTGTGCCCTAGCTGTTAGTGATATCCCGGCAAGTCTAAGTGCTTTAAGTCTTTTAGCAAGACGCGGTGTGCTTTTTAAAGGTGCTTCTTCCTTAGCTCTATTTGCGGATGTAGAAGCAGTTGCTTTTGATAAAACTGGTACTTTAACGGAAGGGAAACCGAGTGTTACTGATGTTAATATCCCGCCAGGAGTAAGTGCAGAAGAAGCAGAAGAAGGAAAAGTTTTCCTTGTCAGTATGGAAAAGAAAAGTAATCACCCATTAGCGACAGCGATTGTTAGTCATTTTACTCCTATAAAAACAGTTGATTTAGAAGTTGAACATAAAATTGGCAGTGGATTACGCGCAATGTATGACGGTAACGAGTATCTTGTAGGTAAACCAGCATTATTTAATTTACCAGAGCGCTGCGCTAATCGCGCTAAAGAGTTGGCAGTTCAAGGTAAAACAGTCGTCTTTATTGCAAAAAACGGGAAACCAATCTTACTTGTAGCGCTTTTAGATATGATTAAATGTTGTGCCTTTGATGGGCTTGAATACTTTAGAAAACAAGAAATTAATACAGTAATGATTACTGGAGATAATGAATTAACGGCAAAAGCTATTGGTAAAGAGTTAGGCATTACGCGAATATACGCGAATGTATTACCTGAACAAAAGCTTGATATTGTTAAAGAACTAAAAAAGGAATACGGCGGAGTAGCGATGGTGGGAGACGGGATTAATGATGCGCCCGCGCTTGTTGAAGCCACAATCGGGATTGCAATGGGGGATGGCACTGATGTGGCGATTGATGTTGCTGATGGGGTGCTTGTCAACAATGATTTCCAAAAGTTATCATTAATGCACGCTATTTCACGAAAACTTAAACGCATTGTTATTCAAAATATTGTGCTAGCGCTCAGTGTGGTGCTATTATTAATTGCGCTTAATTTCGTGGTGACATTGCCAATGGGATTAGCAGTAGCGATCCATGAAGGTAGTACTATTTTAGTGATATTAAACGGTTTACGGCTCTTAAATTTTAATGAAAAACATGCGATTAAAAAACCAAAAAGACGCAAATTTAATAAAAAAATAGCCTAATTTATGGCTTTTTACGAAGTAATTAGTAAAAATTTACGAAATTTAGCACTTAAATGTTGACAGTGCTATTTTCTTTAGTATAATATATTTAGCAATCGAAAGTTGCAAGTGCTAAGGAGGAGTTATGAGATACAGACGAAGAGAGTTAATCTTAAAGTATACTGTTGAGTTATTTATTAAGACTGCCCAACCTGTTGGTTCAAAGTCATTAATTGATAATTATAACTTAAACTATAGCAGTGCAACGGTTCGAGCGGAAATGAATGCCCTTGAAGGAATGGGCTTTCTTGAAAAGCCACACGCTAGTGCTGGCCGTGTACCAAGTAAGAAAGGCTATGAATTCTATGTTGCTAACTTACGTGAAGATGAAGTGAATGATAACTTCCGACATCACATTGCGACGCTTGTGGAAGAGAAGACGAAAAGCGTTGAACAAGTAATTAATCAAACATGTGAAATTCTCTCACAAATGACAAATCTTGTCAGTGTCGCACTTGGTCCCGAGAAAAAAGGTGAAACACTACAAAGTATTCAAGTTGTCGCGTTAGATAAAAACATGGGGACGGCAATATTTGTCACTAATCGCGGCTATGTCGAACATAATACCTTCATCGTCCCGCCTTCAACAAGTATTCAAGAAATTAGCAAAGTCGCTAATATCTTCAATGAACGCCTAGTCGGTACAAGAATTAGTGAAGTATCGGCGAAGATGGAACTCTTACAACCACTCTTAACCGATTACATTGTTGAACAAGAAGTCTTAGCAAATGCCTTCACTGATGCATTTATAAGGTACGCCCGTGACCGGCTTAGCTTATACGGTAAAGAAAGCTTACTTGAGCAACCAGAATTCATTAATGATAGTGAAAAGCTCCGTAAACTCATATCAATCCTTGATGATCCAGAGAAAATACGTGAACTTATCACGGGAAACGGTGACTTAAGTGTGAATATCGGGGGCAAAGATGAAGACTTAACCTTCATAAGCGCCAATGTCCATGTCCCAGGCGACCAGGTCGGACAAATTGTCCTAGTTGGTCCAAAACGGATGGACTACAGTAAAGTCTTATGGGCGTTAGAATACGTAACTGATGAGCTCGAAAAGTACTTCGAGATAGAAAGAGAGATTAATGATGAGTGATGAAAAGAAACATGTGGAAAAAGATGTAGCGCCAAAAAAACGCCATCTCGCGAAAATACAAAAACTCGAAGCTGAAATTGAAAAACTAAAAGCTGAAAGTGCTGAGTGGCATAACAAATATATGCGCGTACTCGCTGATATGGATAATGCGCGTAAACAAAATGCGAAAGATCAACAATATTACATTAAATACCGTGCAGTACCATTTATTGAAAAACTCTTACCAGCGCTTGATATCTTCAATCATGTCATTCGCGAAGAACAAGAAGATCCAGTGCTTAATAACTACTTAACGGGCTTCCGCTTCGTCTACGGACAACTACTTGATGCCTTAACTAGTGAAGGCCTAGAGGAAGTAGTTGTGAATGTCGGCGATAAATTCGATGAAAACTCGATGCACGCTGTGGAAGTTAAATACAGTGAAGAAGTTGAACCAAACACCGTCCTTGGTGTGCGCAATAACACATTTAAATTCATTGATCGCTTAATTCGCCCCGCGCAAGTTATGGTGTCAACGAATATTAAAGAAGAACCAAAAAATGATGATAATGTCCCAGAAGTTAATCCTGAGGACTTAAATTAATAAAAAGGAGAAGAGATATATATTATGGCAAAGAAAGAAATTATTATTGGAATTGACTTAGGAACAACTAATAGTGTCGTAAGCTATCGCCAAGCTGACGGCCAAATTAAAGTTATTCCAACCCCAGAAGGCAAACCGACCACCCCAAGTGTCGTCGCCTTTAAACCTGATGGCGAACAAGTTAATGGTGAAGCGGCCAAACGTCAAGCGGTTACTAATCCTGATACTGTGATGAGTGTTAAGCGTCACATCGGGACAAATAAAAAGTTTAAAATTAATGCGTTAAAGAAAGAATTTACACCAGAAGAAATAAGCGCGAGAATTCTTGGTTATATGAAAGATTATGCCGAAAAGAATTTAGGGCAAAGTATTCAAAAAGCTGTTATTACCGTTCCTGCTTACTTTAATGATGCGCAACGGCAAGCAACAAAAGTCGCTGGTGAAATTGCCGGCCTTGAAGTTGTGCGGATTATTAACGAACCGACCGCAGCCGCACTTGCTTACGGTTTAGATAAAGAACACGATGAAAAGATCTTAGTGTTTGACTTAGGTGGTGGAACATTTGACGTTTCAATCTTAGAGATTGGTGATGGTACCTTTGAAGTTATCGCGACCGCTGGAGATAACCACTTAGGTGGGGACGACTGGGACGCGGAGATTGTCGAATGGATTAAGCAAGAAATTGAAAGAGAACATGGCTTAAAGTTAAATGACAAAATGGCTATGCAACGCTTCCGTGAAGCGGCTGAAAAAGCAAAGATTGACTTAAGTCAAATGCTTGAAACAACAATTAGTTTACCCTTTATTGGTATGGGCGCAAGCGGACCAATTAGTTACGAAGGTAAATTAACAAGAGCGAAGTTCCTTGATTTAACAAAACACTTATTAGCGAGAGTCGAAGAACCAATTCGCCGGGCACTAAGTGACGCTAAAGTTAAAGCAAGTGACCTTAACCAAGTAATCTTAATTGGCGGTAGTACAAGAATGCCTGCTGTCCAAGATTTAGTAAAGAAAATGACAGGTAAAGCACCTAACCTTACTGTTAATCCTGATGAAGCAGTCTCAATTGGTGCGGCCATTCAAGGTGCAGTTATTGCTGGAGATGTTAAAGACGTTGTCTTACTTGACGTTACTCCGTTAACCTTAGGTATTGAAACAATGGGTGAAGTAATGACTCCGCTTATTACACGGAATACGACAATTCCGACGACTAAATCACAAATCTTTAGTACCGCAGCCGACAATCAACCATCTGTGGACATTGTTGTCTACCAAGGTGAAAGACCAATGGCGCGTGATAATAAATTATTAGGTCACTTCCGCCTTGACGGCATTAAACCAGCGCGTCGCGGTCAACCACGGATTGAAGTAACATTTGACATTGATGTTAACGGTATTGTTAAAGTAACCGCCAAAGACTTAGACACGCAAAAAGAACAACATATTACGATTACTAATAGCAGCGGACTCTCTAAAGAAGAAATTGACCGCATGATAAAAGACGCTGAAGAGCATAAAGAAGCTGATGAAAAGCGCAAGAAAAATGTTGAACTTAAAAACCGCGCTGAACAATATATTAATGAAATCGAATATAGTTTAGAAGAAGGTGGCGATAAAGTTGACGCTAATCAAAAAGAAGCAAGTGAAAAACTCGTCACTGAACTAAAAGAAGCGATTGAAAAAGAAGATTACGAAACGCTTGAAAAACGTTTAAGTGAACTCGAACAAATGGCACAAATGATGCAAAATATGCAACAAGGCCAAGCCGAAGGTGAAACTAGCGCTACTGAAACACCAAAAGATGATGACATCATTGACGCTGATTTCACTGATAAAAAAGACTAATTTAAATTAAGAAACAACTTTCAGGAACCCCGCCATCCGGGGTTTCTGTATGTAAAAGGAGCTGCCGATGGCTAAACGTGATTATTATGAAGTATTAGGAATAAAGAAAAGTGCTTCGAAAGATGAAATCAAAAGTGCTTATCGTAAACTTGCGAAGAAGTATCATCCTGATGTGAATAAAGAAAAGGATGCAGAAGAGAAGTTTAAAGAAGTACAAGAAGCTTACGACGTCCTCTATGACGATCAAAAACGCGCTACATATGACCAATTTGGTCACGCTGCCTTTGATCAAAACGGAGGTAATCCTTTTGGTGGTGGCTTTAGTGGCAGTGGCTTCGGGTTTGACTTTGGCGATATTTTTGAAGGCTTCTTTGGCGGCGGACGACGCGCTAGTCGGCAAACTGGACCCGCTAGAGGGAACGACTTATTAACGCGGGTACGCATTAACTTTATGGATGCGATTAATGGCACAAAGATTGAATTTATGCACACTTATGACAAGATGTGTGAAACGTGTCAAGGTAAAGGCGCTGAAAACGCAAACGATATCCATACATGTAGTAAATGTAATGGCAGCGGGGTTGAAACCTTTGTCCAAGAAAGTATTTTCGGCCGTGTGCAAAGTCAAAGAGCGTGTACATCTTGTGGTGGCAGCGGGAAAACAATTAGTAAACCGTGTAAATCATGTAATGGTGCAGGCTATACCCGTGTAAAAGAAAAGCAATTACTTAACATCCCAGCCGGCATTGGTGAAGGTCAAAAGCTACGGATTCAAGGCAAGGGTGAACGCGGACTTAACGGTGGTCCTAATGGTGACCTACATGTTGAAATTGTCATTAAACCGCATAATAGTTTTAAGCGCGTTGGTAACGATATTTATTTACAAATCCCCATTAGCTTTGTCGATGCAGCGCTTGGGGTTACACTTGAAGTCCCAACGGTTTATGGCAATGTCGAAGTTAAAATACCAGCGGGTACGCAACCTGGCGCTACTTTACGCTTAAGTGGCCAAGGGGTTAAAGACGTACGCGGTAATGTTGGAAACCAATACTTAGAAGTAGAAGTGAAAACACCGACTAATTTAAGTAAAGATCAAAAAGTGGCGCTTGAAGATTTCAAGAAAGCGGAGCCAAAGAAAGAAACATTCTTTGAGAAATTTAAATCTAAATTTAAACGCTAAAATTTATTAAAATTATATGAAAGAGGTTAGGAATAAATCCCTAGTCTTTTTTTGTATAAAAAACATTATCACAAAAAATTGAATTTTTGCTTTAGTTAATAATCAACTAAATTATTACGAATATATGCAATTAATTTAATTTAAGTGAAGTTTTAATCCTTCTTTTTACTAATTTAGGTCATGAAATTAAAACTTTTAATTGATTTTATGGTGTTAAACTAAATTTATGAACATATGTTCATTTGGTAGGAAGGAAATAATCTATGAAAAACAAAAAGTTGCTTAGTAAGGCGACCTTAGCCTTTTTTGCGTTATCGGCACTACTTATTAGCGCGCTTAGTCTTGGGAGTAATCACGGCTCTAGTGCGCGCGGTGAACCAACACCGTACGCCATTGTGTTTAATGCGAGCAAAAATAAAATTGTAAATGGTCCAGTTGGTCAAAGTAATTCCGGCTATGGATCAATGAAGACGGGACTTGGTAACTCAATCGGAATGCAAATTGGTGCTTTAGAAAACACCGCTACAACATGGCAATCATTAAGATTAAGTGGGTATATTACGAATACTACTATCATTCACGGCATTACTTATATGCGTTTTAAAGAGTAAATGTAAATAAGGGTGCCGCTATTTTATATTCTTACGAAAAAGGAGTATTTAGTGATAGTAAACGTGTTAATTTCCCCGCTGGTGGGCCCGCTGTTTGTGAAACTGACTTTGGTGGTGCACTCCCATGTTTCTTTAAACTAATTGGGATGGGTGAAAATAATTTAGAAATAGTAGGCGGACGTATTGAATTTAATTGTGTCGATAATTATCGCACATTATCAATTGTTAACGAAACACCTGCGGCTGGTAGTGTAAGCGGAGCGGGAGTTTATTACCCTGGTACTAGTGTCACAGTCACCGCGACACCAAGCGGTAGTGATGAGTTTCAAGGGTGGTATGACACGCTTGGAACATTAAAATCAATGGATAATCCCTATACCTTCACGATGCCTGGCGAAGATTACACATTAAGTACTTTCTTTGGACCCGCAAAAGGATCCCTAAAGCAAATGGGGATGTATCCGCAAACTAAAGTCACTGATACAACAATTATTTCGGCGTTAAACGGGAAAGGCGGACTTTTACCGACTGCCGGTAACCTGCAAACATGGACGGATTACGGATATTATATTGAAGGAGTAGTCACTTCCTATATGTGGTATAAAGATGTTGTCCATAATAGTGTCACTTATCGCGGTGTCTATTACACAGAGTACCGCTATACTTATACGGATAGCACTGCTGGATGTTTTAATCAACAAGACCATGGTTACACAAAACGTATTGTTTACTGGTTTAAATATGAACCAATAACGTGGAAAGTGCTTGATATTGATGCTGGTAAAGCTTTCCTTTTAGCGCAAACTGTACTTGACGCTCAAGACTATTTTTACGCTAAGACAAGACGAAATATTGATGGGGAAACGGTGTACGCTAATAACTATGAACATTCACATATTAGGTCATGGTTAAATTCTTCATTTTTAAATGCTGCTTTTACTACAACTGAACAAAATAAAATTGTGGTGACAACTGTTGATAATAGTAAAGCGACAACGATTAATAATACGCATAACTTTGATTGTCCAAATACTCTTGATAAAGTATTTCTTTTAAGTTACAAAGATGCAGAGACTGCAAGTTATGGTTTTGTTAATGATGCTTCACGGGTGCGTTATCCAAGTGATTATGCATTATCACAGGCCGTTAGTAAAGATTATGACAAAGCTTATTGGTGGACACGTTCCCCATATTCTAGTGAGACAAGTGCTTCGCGGGTAAATTATAACGGCGCCCTTGCCGCTATAAATGTCACTGATGCAGCAATGGGTATTCTTCCAGCAATTTGGATAAATGCCTAATAGTTAATAAACTTGAAGCCAAAGGTTAGGATAAGCACGTCCTAACCTTTTTTAACATCTAAATAATGAAGAATAGGCTATAATTACAAAGTAATAAGCAAAGTGAGTGAAAGTTATGGAAATTCTTAAATATATTATTCTTGGGATTATTCAAGGGGTCACGGAAATCTTCCCAATTAGCTCTAGTGGCCATCTAGTCATCTTTCAAGAATTACTTAAGCTAGAACAACCAGGGTTAGTTTTTGAAATGTTTACAAATACTGCGAGTTTTTTAGCCTTATTTGTGTTATTTGCAAAAGATATATGGGAATTAATTAAAGGATTTTTTCTGTATATCTTTAAGAAAGAAGCGCGTGAAGAGTATAAAGACACCTTTTTCTATGTTTTAAAACTTTTAGTTGCAGTGATCCCGCTTGGGGTTGTCGGACTTATTTTTAAAGATGAGATGGGGATGATTAAGAATCTATTAACTGTTGGTATTGCTTTATTTATTACTGGTGCGCTTTTACTTACTATTTTCTTTACGCGTAATTTAATTGAGGAACATGATGATATAACGTGGAAAGACGCAATAGTCGTGGGCTTTACCCAAGCGTTTGCCGTTTTCCCTGGTATTTCGCGGAGCGGCTCCACCATCATTGGTGGTCGCGCAAGTCGTGTGTCACTAAAAAGTATATTAAGATTTAGTTTCCTTGCTTATATTATTATTAGTGTACCGACAAGTGTGTTAGGCGCAGTTGACTTAGTACATATTAGTGAAGAAATTAATTGGACGGGTTACATCTTAGCGTTTATCTTTACTTTTGGTGCGACTTTTCTAACGGGACTATTTGTGATGAAAAAGTTAAAGGTGGAACACTTAATTTATTTTGGGATTTATTGTTTAGTCGTTGGTATTTTAGCGTTCAGTGCTTTTTTCATTATGCGTTAATGCTAAAATATATGTGGATTTAAAGTTATGAGTTACAGGTTTTTTGGCAGAGTTAGAAATAATGAAGTAGTCTTAAGTGATGATGATATTTTTCATTTAACGAAAGTATTAAGGCTTAAAAAGGATGAAACTTTTGAAGTAGTGGCAGGACAAAGTCTTTACTTATGCACTTATGAAAGTGTAAATCCGTTTATACTTAATGTTTTAGAAAAAAGAAAGTTACCGTTAGAGCCCTTACCGCGCTTAACACTAGGTTACGCCTTACCAAAAGGCGATAAACTTGAATTAGTGATCCAAAAAGCAGTGGAAATTGGTGTTAGTCACATCATTTTAATTGATAGTGAGCGTAGTATCGGTAAAATACCTGCAACGCGCTTAGAAAGTCGCTTAGCACGCTTTAATAAGATTATTAAAAGTGCAGCAATGCAAGCTAATCGTAACTATCTGCCAACGCTTACTGAACCCTTAGCATTTAAAGAAGTTTTAGATTTAGAGTTTGACACTAAGCTTATTGCTCATGAAACCGCTAATTTACCGCTTAAAGCAGTATTGCAACAAGATTTAGGCGATAATTTACTCATTTTAGTCGGTCCAGAAGGTGGATTTAGTGAAGCGGAAGTTACTTTAGCGAGTACTAAAGGCTTTAATGTCATTACTTTTGGCGATAATATACTTAGAAGTGAAACCGCAGCGATATATGCTTTAAGTGTGTTACATCATTATCAAAAAGGAGCGCACCATGAAAATTTATGAGTTATTACAGGAAAATCGCCGAGGGCACCTTATTACACCGAGTCGTGAATATTTATTTTTCCAAGATCATGAAGCACTGTTAACGCAAGTTCCTGAACTTATTCCTTTTATTAATAGTAAAGATGACTTTGATTTAATCTGTGCGAATATTATTCAAAGTGCACTCTTAAATTATGAAGCACTCACTAATTACTGGAATAATGAAGTTAAGCCTGATACAGAATTACCAGTAAAAGCACTTTTTACCTATAATAATGTACCCATATATTGCCCGCTTTTTAGTGTTAGCAATAACATTTTAATTGGGAATAATTTAGGAAGTAAACTAAATTTAACCCATGACGCGATAGATTTATTTGAAGCGTATAATTTTAGTTTATTTGAATCGCAACTTACTAGTCTTGTGTTAGTTGGTGAAGATATTCATACGCGCGCTTATTATCATTATGACTTTCATGCGATTTATATTATTAATGATCAAGGACGACTTGATTTGAAGATTTGTTTATTTGATAAACATATTAAGCGCCCTGATTTCCGTAATGTATTAGAACGAATTAAACCGGCACTTACTGAATATTACGCTGGTAATCGCATTGCTTTTATTAATGCTCTTGTGAAAGAAAAGTTAATTAGTCATAAGTTATACACTAAATATATTAATAACTTAAAAAGACGGAAGATAATTGGATGAAGACCTTTACTAGTGTCGCACTTGGTTGTAAAGTAAATGCTTACGAAGTTTTTAGTATTGAAGAAACTTTAAAAGCACAAGGTTACAAACTTGCTCATCAAGGTGACAAAGTTGATGTTGCTATCATTAATACATGCAGCGTCACAAGTAACGCTGATCAAAAAAGCAGACAACATATCCGTAAACTCGCGAAAAATTATCCTGATGCTATTTTAGTTGTAATGGGATGCTACGCACAGCTTAACAAAGATTTAATCAATACCATTCCGGAAATTGATATTTTAGTCGGCACTAGTAACCGAAGTAAAATCGTCGATTATATTGAAGAATTTAAAGAGCATGGTCAAAAAATAATTGCGGTTGAAGAAGAGCCACGCACATTTAACTATGAAGAGTTAGGCGCTACGAGTGTAACACCACAGGCGCGCGCGTATTTAAAAATAGGGGACGGGTGCGACGCTTTTTGTACGTATTGTATTATTCCTCTTGCAAGAGGGAAGATGCGAAGTCGCGATGTGCGTGACATTGTTAAGGAGGCTAAAGACTTAGTAAGAAGAGGGTATAAAGAAATTGTTTTAACGGGAATCCATACAGGAGCCTACGGTAAAGACTTAGGGAATATTAAATTTAGTAATATTGTGGAGATGATTTTAGAAGCTTGTCCATCATTACATAAATTACGAGTATCAAGTATTGAAGCAAATGAAATTGATGACGATTTCCTTCGTTTAATGCTAAAAGACAAGCGTATAGCACGCCATCTCCATATCCCGCTGCAAAGTGGAAGTGATGAAGTGCTCCGCAGGATGAATCGGCATTATACCACGAGTGAATTCATACATAAAATCGAAAATATTAGAGAAAAAGTACCTAATATTGCTATTACCACTGATGTTATCGTTGGCTTTCCTGGAGAAAGTGAAAAGTTATTTAATGAAACAGTCGCGTTTATTAAAAAAGTAAACTTCACGCAGCTACATGTCTTCCCCTATAGTGCGCGGACGAGAACGCCTGCCGCTAGTTTTAAAGAGCAAGTGCTTGGTCCAGTTAAAAAAGAACGGGTGCGTACACTAATAAACTTAAGTGAAGACTTATATCGAAGTTATGCACAAAGATTTGTCGGCGAAAAAATGCAAGTTTTAATTGAAACTTATGACGATAAAGAAGAAGTATATGTTGGGCATACCACTAATTATTTAGCAGTTAGAGTTAAAAGCGATAGCGATATTAAGCATGAAGTAATTACTATTATTTATGACCCGAATATTAGTAAAAAAATCTAGACACTGTATAAAAATAATGCACTAAATTATGAGCATATAATCAATATAATAAAATAAATACTATAAAATGTCTAAATTTCTTGACACTACTTTTTCTTTTGCTATAATAACCCTAGTCACAAGAAGGAGGATAAGTTTATGGCTGTTCAACAACGACGTGGTAGTAAAACCCGCAAACGCTTACGCCGGACTCACTTTAAGTTAAACGTGACTGGACTTACCACTTGCCCAAACTGTGGAACACTCATTCGGGCGCATCATGTTTGTCCAGAATGTCACCACTATGCTGGTAAAGACGTGATTACTAAAGAAGAACCAAAAAAAGGCAAAGCAAAGAAATAGGTATTAACCGCTAAATAAATGAGGAAGGAAACTTCCTTTTTTATTTTAAATAATCCAAAGTTTTGAAAATCCATTTACAAAACTCTTGAACTTTTAGCACTTTTGAAAATCCTTTTACAAAACTTCTTATAAAGTAGAAAAATAGTTGTTT